>Ga0326726_10000278_pt1 | contig 49110 bp, 35 predicted proteins | sample MHFenrmetagenome_2_FD_207603 | JGI IMG/M metagenome (GOLD analysis project Ga0326726, IMG submission 207603) | Lab enriched peat soil microbial communities from Michigan Hollow, Ithaca, NY, United States - MHF15MN | ecosystem: Environmental > Terrestrial > Soil > Wetlands > Peat | place: USA... | reverse complement strand
CTGATGCCCGCGGCAGTGGCGGCATTATTCCATTCAATGTTCGACTTATATGGACCGGTGAACCAGTTCATGGTGCGGGCTGGATTCTTTAGCGAAGCCTTGCGATACCTTGAGAATATCTGGGTGACGCGCGGGCTGGTAATCTTCATCCAGTGGTGGACGTGGTTTGGACAAACAATCATCATCGTTATGGCAGGCATGACCTCGATACCCGTGCATTTATATGAAGCTGCCATGGTGGACGGTGCAAGCGTCTGGCAAATGTTCAGGAAGATCACCTTACCGCTCCTGAAACCCATCCTGATCTTTATCTTCGTTACCTCGCTGGTGGGCGGCATGCAGATGTTCGACATCCCCTTCCTGTTGACGGATGGTAGAGGCTCCCCGCAAAGCTCAATTCAGACCAATAACATCCTGATGTATATGAAGTTTGCCAGCAGCAAGGGGCATATCGGGCTGGCTTCCTCGGTGGGTGTGATGGTATTTATCATGACCACCGTTTGCGCCTTGGGTATCTTCTATTTGCTGCGCGAGAGGGATTTGGGCGACTCGCTACCTAAACGAAAGTGGTTTTCCAAAAAGAACCCAGAGAGGACGCAGTCATGAGTAATTATAAATTTCGCACCTATGTGATGCGTATACTTGTGTATGCCTTGCTGTTCTCCCTATTGATTGTCATCTTCATCCCGATCTGGTTATTAATTGTTAATGCCACCCGTTCCACAACAGAGATCCAACAGGGCCTCAGCCTTTTGCCAAGCACACATATGATCGAAAACTACGAGATATTGATCGGCAGAGGATTGAACATGCCAAGAGGCTTTGCCAATAGCCTTTTCCTGGCGGTCGCTTCCACGGTTGTAACAGTCTATTTCTCCCTACTGACTGCCTATGGTCTGGTGGTTTATAATTTCAAAGGAAGAAAAGCGATCTCAAACTTCATCATCGTGTTGGTAATGATCCCCCTGCAGCTTTCCATCATCGGGTTCTACCGGTTCATGTCCAAGCTGGGGCTGACGGACAATTACCTGTCGCTCATTTTGCCTCTGTTGGCTAATGCAGGGGCGGTATTCTTCGGCAAGCAATATTTCGAGTCGATTATGATACAGGACCTGATCGATGCCGCCCGGATCGATGGCGCTAACGAACTGGGCATCTTTCACCTGGTTATGCTACCCCTGGCGATCCCGGGCGCGGCTACCCTGGGCATCTTTGCGTTTATTGCCTCCTGGAACAACTTCTTTAATGCGTTCATATTGATCTCATCTCTGCAGAAATACACTCTACCGATGTTGGTGCAAACGATGCGTGGGGATGTGTACCGCACCGAATATGGTGCGATTTATTTGGGACTTGCCATCACCATTGTACCGATCATTATCATCTACGCTATTTTCTCGAGGTACATTGTCAGCGGTATTGCCCTGGGTGCCGTGAAAGAATAAACCATGGCCTCATCGAGGTTCTATGCGCTATGGTCACTTTGACGACAAACATCGCGAATATGTGATCGAACGACCAGATACCCCTTTACCATGGATCAATTATCTGGGTTCTGAAGCATATTTTGGCCTTATTTCTAATACCGCGGGTGGGTATTCTTTCTATAAAGATGCTCGTTTGCGACGTTTGATCCGGTATCGCTATAATAATGCACCTTTAGATTCAGGGGGACGTTTTATATATATACGTGACGAAACTTCCGGTACAGAGTTCTCCCAACCTTTGATCTGGTCTCCATCATGGCAACCAACTCGCTCTCCTCTGGATAAATACGAATGCCGTCATGGAATGGGCTATACCGTCATCCGGTCCATGCTTGCTGGGATTGAAGTTTCCACGCGGTATTTTGTTCCATTGGGGGAAAGCCTCGAAATATGGGAAATGACCATCACCAACCACCGGGATGAACCTGCGCACTTATCAATTTTTTCAGCGGTGGAATTCAACTTATGGGATGCAATGGACGATGGTACCAATTTCCAACGCAATTATTCCATTGGAGAAGTTGAAGTTCAGGATGGCATCATCTATCATAAAACAGAATATAGGGAACGGCGCAATCATTTTGCATACCTGGCTTGTTCCGAGCCAATTGTTGGATTTGACACCCAGCGTGAAGCTTTTCTGGGTCAATGTCGTGGCTGGGATTCTCCATCTGCAGTGGAAGCTGGCGAGTTGTCAGGGTCGATTGCGCATGGCTGGCAACCGATCGGTGCTCTTCAGATCAAAGTCCACCTCAATGCCGGCGAGCAGAAAAAGGTCATCACTATTTTGGGGTATCACGAAAACCCGGTCGAAGAGAAATTTGACCCGCCTGATTCGCAAACCATCAACAAGCGCACAATACTGCCGATCATCAAGCGTTTTATTCAGCCTGAAAACGTTGAAAACGCTTATTTGGCGTTAAGAAGCTACTGGGATGAACTGTTGAACAAGCTGCAAGTGACCACCCCAGATGTGCATACCAACCGCATGGTGAATATTTGGAACGCATATCAGGTGATGATCACCTTTAATTTATCGCGTTCAGCATCTTATTTCGAATCAGGGATAGGGCGGGGGATAGGCTTTCGTGATTCAAACCAGGATTTGCTTGGTTTTGTCCACCTGGTTCCTGAGCGGGCGCGCATGCGCATTATTGACTTGGCAGCCACGCAGCTCCCAAATGGTGGCGCATATCACCAGTATCAACCCCTGACCAAACATGGGAACAATGAAGTGGGGAGTAATTTCAACGACGATCCCCTCTGGCTGGTGCTGTCGGTGGCTGCTTATCTCAAAGAGACAGGCGATTGGACCATTCTCAACGAATCTGTCCCTTATGACAACCTCCCGGGCACTGAAGAATCCCTTTATGGTCATTTACAGCGCTCGATGCAATACACGCTTGACCATCTTGGTCCTCATGGATTACCCCTGATTGGCCGCGCAGACTGGAATGATTGCCTTAACCTGAACTGCTTCTCAGATTCACCGGGACAATCTTTTCAGACTACGATAAATAAAGAGGGCAAGATTGCGGAAAGTGTTTTTATTGCTGGTTTGTTTGTGTTGGCAGCTGCGGAGATGAAGGCAATCGCAGAGCACCTGGAAAATGCGGAACAGGCGAGGTTTTATTTAAAAGTTGTCAATGAGATGGAGTCAGTCATTTGGTCCAGCGGATGGGACGGGGCATGGTTTCGCCGGGCATATGATGATCTCGGTCGGGTTTTGGGCTCGAAGGATAACAAAGAGGGTCGGATTTTCATCGAACCGCAGGGTATCTGTGCTATGGCAGGTTTGGGTATAAAAGATGGGCGCGCCTTGCAAGCTTTGGATTCTGTATCCGAATTCCTGGCAACTCCGCACGGGATCGTTCTGCAACAACCGGCATTTAGCAAATACTATCTCCACCTGGGGGAGATTTCATCCTACCCGCCCGGGTACAAGGAAAATGCCGGCATCTTCTGCCATACCAACCCATGGATCATGATCGCTGAGACGATGATCGGGCGAGGGGATAAGGCATTCGATTATTATCTACGTATCAATCCATCTGTGCGGGAGAGAATTAGCGAAGTGCACAGATGTGAGCCTTATGTATATGCACAAATGATTGCGGGTAAGGACGCAGCCACGTACGGCGAAGCGAAAAACTCCTGGCTGACAGGTGCAGCCGCATGGAATTATGTTGCCGTCACGCAATGGATTCTGGGCATCCGCCCGACATTTGATGGATTGCAGATCGCGCCGGAGCTACCGGCAGAGTGGAGTGGTTTCGGAGCTGTGCGTATTTACCGGGGTGTCCGTTATGAGATTAAGGTCGAGCGGCGTAAGCCTGGTAACAATCTCCGATTGGTTGTGGACGGGAATCCCATGGTTGGTAATATTATCCCCATTCACCATCAAGGAAAAAAACTAGTTGATGTTCTTGTGATATTGGAATAAGTCAGCATATTATATGAAACAAATGCTTAATATTGTTGTTGTTTTTTTGGTGATGGTCTTCATGCTCCCAGCATGTGGACAAGCCGTTTCCAACTTTTCTTCACAAACAGAAACAGCAGGTCAAATCCCTTCATATAAAGATTCCAGTCAGCCTGTCTCTCTGCGAGTCGAAGATCTCCTGGGACAGATGACCTTGGATGAGAAAATCGGCCAGATTACCCAAGTTGAAAAGAACAGCATTCAAAGGGGAGATATTAAAAGGTATTTCATTGGCTCAATTTTGAGCGGTGGAGGTGGCTCTCCACTAACGAACACTGCAGAAACTTGGGCCGAAATGGTCGATGGATTTCAGAAGGAAGCGCTGACAACCCGTTTGGGCATCCCGGTTATTTATGGGGTGGACGCCGTCCACGGTCATGGGAATTTATACGGCGCGACCATTTTTCCACAGGAAATTGGCCTGGGTGCCAGCCGGAATGCTGACCTTGTCCGTCAAATTGGGCAAGCTACAGCTGAGGAGATGCTGGCAACGGGTGCCCAATGGAATTTTGCTCCGGTGGTTGCTGTCCCTCAGGACATCCGTTGGGGTCGGGCATATGAGGCTTATGGTGAAGACCCCAGCTTGGTGAGCGAACTTAGCAGTGCATTCATTCAGGGACTGCAAACTCTGCCAAACGGATATACTCCCGCTGGGGGGCAGGACCTTTACGTGCTTGCCACTCCCAAGCATTTTCTTGGAGATGGAGGCACCACCTTCGGCACATCAACCCAGGTGGTCTTTAAACCTTACCTGATGGATCAGGGAGATATGCGTTTTGACGAAGCCGCCATACGAAGCCTGTTCCTGCCTCCATTCCAGGCTGCAGTGGACAGCGGTGCAAAGAGCGTGATGGTTTCATTCAGCAGTTGGAATGGGGTCAAGATGCACGCCCAGAAATATTGGATCACGGATGTGCTCAAAAGCGAACTTGGTTTCCAAGGATTCGTCATCTCTGACTGGGGTGGCATGGATCAAATCAACAGCGATTACTATACATCCATTGTGACCGGCATCAACGCCGGTATTGACATGAACATGGTCCCCTACGATTACATCCGGTTCATCAATACCATGAAGCAAGCTGTCAATAATGGTGATATCTCTGAAGAACGTATTAACGATGCCGTGCGGCGCATCCTCACTGTTAAATTAGAACTTGGCTTGTTTGACCATCCTTATACTGATACGGCTCTCCTGGATAAGGTCGGTTCGGATGCGCATCGAGCAATTGCGCGCCAGGCTGTACGCGAGTCGCTGGTTTTACTGAAGAATGACAATACCTCCCTCCCGCTTGCAAAGGATGCGAGCCTTATCTATGTGGCCGGGCAGGGTGCAGATGATATCGGCATGCAGTGCGGTGGGTGGACGATCGAGTGGCAGGGAAAATCGGGGGACATAGAACCAGGTACATCCATCCTTCAGGGAATTAGGGCGGTGGTATCAACGGGAACACAGGTGGAATACAATTCCAGCGGCTTATTCAGTGACATGGCTGATGTTGGCATCGCAGTGGTTGGCGAACTGCCATATGCCGAAGGAGTGGGGGATGTGAGCAATCTTAGTCTCTCCCAAACGGATGTACAAACAATCACTGATTTGCGCCTCCATAGCCAGAAATTAATTGTCATTATTATCTCAGGACGCCCTCTCATCATTACTGGGCAGTTCCTTGCAGCGGATGCCTGGGTGGCAGCATGGCTCCCGGGAACAGAAGGGGCGGGGGTGGCTGATGTTCTTTTCGGTGATTATCCTTTTACTGGGACATTGCCCTATACCTGGCCGCGCACCAACAACCAACTGCCTGTCAACAAGAATAATTCTGCCGGCTTGACAGGCTGCTCTGCACCTCTTTTCCCATATGGTTATGGTCTGGGTGAGGCTGGTGGCCAACCTATCCAATGGCTGGATTGCCCGTAAAAGTAGGATAGACGACATTTCAAAATTGAGATTGAGAGCGCTATGAATCTTTTTTTTCCGAAAGATTTCCTCTGGGGAGCGGCAACTGCGTCGTATCAGATTGAAGGAGCCTGGGACAAGGACGGCAAAGGCGAAAGCATCTGGGACCGCTTCAGCCATTCCCCCGGCAACGTGGACAACAGCGATACCGGCGACGTGGCCTGCGACCACTACCACCGCTGGCGCGAGGACGTGACCCTGATGAAAGAACTGGGGTTGAAGGCGTACCGTTTATCGGTCGCTTGGCCGCGCATCCTGCCTGCAGGACGCCGGCAGGTCAACCAGGCTGGCATCGATTTCTACAGCCGTCTGGTGGATGCCCTGTTGGAAGCAGGTATCGAACCGTTCATGACCCTGTATCACTGGGATCTGCCCCAGGCCCTCGAAGACCAGGGTGGCTGGCCCGAACGCGGGATATCAGGTGCCTATGTCGAATACGCGGACATCATCACTCGTGTATTGGGTGACCGGGTTCATCACTGGATCACGCTCAACGAGCCCTTCGTCAGCGCCGTGGTCGGTTACCAGGATGGGCGGCATGCCCCCGGTCGCAAGGACAGGCACGCCATGCTTGCTACTGCCCATCATTTGTTGCTGTCCCACGGATTGGCGGTGCCAGTAATCCGCAGGAATTGTCCTGGAGCCAAGGTGGGGATTACCCTGAACTTGAATACGCAGGTGCCCGCATCCCCCAGCGCCGCGGACAAGGCAGAGGCTTCGTTTTTGGACGGGTTCGTCAACCGCTGGTACTTGGACCCACTGACAGGCAAGGGTTACCCGCAGGATATGGTTGAAGAATTTAAGGATCCCCTGGAATTTGTCCGCCCCGGCGATATGGATTTGATCTCTAGGCCTGTTGATTTCCTGGGAGTCAACTATTACTTCCGCGGCATTGCCCGGTCGCAAAATATCAGCGAAGACCAGAACGCTCCTCGGACGGTTTTCCCCAACCCGGAGTATACAGACATGGGCTGGGAAGTCCACCCGCAGGGACTTCTCGACCTTTTGGAACGCCTTCAGGTGGATTATTCCTTCCCCGCCCTCTACATTACGGAGAACGGAGCCGCCTTCCCCGACCGGGTCACCCCGGATGGGAGTGTGGACGACCCCGCACGGCTAAGTTATATCCAACGTCACCTTGAAATGATCCACCAGGCAATCAATAAGAACATACCGGTTAAAGGCTACTTCGTTTGGTCGTTGCTCGATAACTTTGAATGGTCATTCGGATATTCCAAACGCTTTGGTATCGTTTTCGTTGACTATCAAACCCTTCAGCGCATCCCTAAGTCGAGTGCCTGGTGGTATCGCCGGGTGATCCTCGAAAACTGCCTGGAGGTTGCCGGATGATTCTAGTCAGGGATTTCGATTCCCAATCTTTCAGCCTTGTCAACAATATTTATGTGTAACGGGCAGCTAAAGAAGAATATATGAAACTGACCAAACAGACCCTTGAAAGTCTTCTTTCCCGGATGACACTGGACGAAAAACTCGCCCAGATCGGTTCCTACTGGATTTTTGAACTGCAAACAGACGGAAAAATGGATCCCACCAAGATAACCGCAAAACTTGGTCATGGAATTGGACAAATCACCCGCGTTGGAGGCGCATCCTTAATGGATCCAGTCTCAGCTGCCCGAGCAGGAAATCAAATCCAAAAATTCCTTGTCGAAAATACGCGACTGGGCATTCCAGCTATTTTGCATGAAGAAAGTTGCTCCGGCGCTGTGCTGCTTGGTGGCACTGCTTTTCCTCAAATCATTGGCCTGGCCAGCACCTTTCAGCCCATTTTGGCTGAGAAGATGACCACAGCCATCCGTATGCAATTGCTGGCAATTGGTGCCCGCCAATCTTTGGCCCCAGTCCTTGATGTTTCCCGTGACCCGCGCTGGGGACGCATAGAAGAAACTTTCGGAGAAGACCCCACCCTGGTCAGCCAGTTTGGAATGGCTTATGTGCGCGGCTTGCAGGGGGAAAACCTGGCTGACGGTGTCATGGCGACCGGTAAGCATTTCATCGGTCACAGCCTCTCACAGGGAGGACAGAACTGTGCGCCTGTTCATCTTGGCAAACATGAACTTTACGATATTTTCCTGGCCCCATTTCAGGCTGCCATTAGAGATGCAGGGCTGGCCTCCATCATGAACTCATATCCTGAGTTGGACGGAGAAGTTGTTGCCACATCTCGCCGCATACTGACCGATCTGTTGCGAAATGAGCTTGGGTTTGAAGGTGTGGTCGTTTCAGATTATGATGCTGTCCAGATGATCCACAACTTCCATCATGCAACAATTGATCAATCCACAGCAGGGAAAATGGCAATTGAAGCAGGAATCGATGTCGAATTACCGACAGTGGTTTGTTACGGAGACCCTTTAAAAGCTGCTCTTGACTCAGGGAGTTTGGATATTGCCACAGTCGACAAGGCTGTGAACCGCCATCTGCAAAAGAAGTTTGAACTAGGCCTTTTTGACAACCCCTACGTTGATGAGAATCGGGTGCTCGAGGTTTACGAAACGCCCGACCAGCGTAATCTGGCGCGTGGAATTGCCTGCCTGAGCATGGTTTTGCTCAAGAATGAGGACTTGTTACCGCTCAATAAATCAATCCGTAAATTGGCTGTCATCGGTCCGAATGCCAATAATGGTCGCAACCAACTGGGTGATTACTCCTTCGAAGCTACAACAGAGTTGATGGCCTTCCTGCCCCTTGCAGTTTCCTCCTTTACCGGCAGCCATCCTGATACAATGGTAAAGCATGGCATACGAGTGGTCACCGTGTTGGAGGGGATTGAAGCAGCCGTATCCCCGAAGACAAAAGTAATGTCTGCTAAAGGCTGCGACAATTTGGATGATGATACCAGCGGCTTTGATGAAGCTCTCAAAGTCGCTAAACAGGCAGATGTTGTTGTGCTTGTTCTGGGTGACCGATCAGGGTTAGTGCCAAATTGTACGACAGGTGAAACCCGCGATACTGCCGACCTACGCCTGCCTGGTGTTCAGGAGGACCTTGCTCGGGTCATCCTTGCCACAGGTAAACCGGTTGTAGCAGTGCTGATCAATGGACGTCCCTATGCCATTCCCTGGCTGGATGAGAGGGCCAATGCCATCCTCGAAGCCTGGCTGCCAGGGGAAGAAGGCGGGGCAGCGGTTGCGGATGTTCTTTTTGGAGATGTCAACCCAGGTGGCAAATTACCTGTCACGTTTCCGCGACACGTTGGCCAATTACCAATCTTTTATAACCATAAACCTTCGGGTATGAAATCTCACTGGTATGGCGACTACGTCTCGGAGAAGGCAGCCCCACTTTACCCGTTTGGGCATGGTCTTAGCTATACCCGCTTCGAATACAGTGACCTGTCGATAAATCGGATGCTCATCCAGGAGAGGAAGTTGGCAAAAAGAGGCGAGACCGTGGAAATATCCCTGAGGGTTAAAAATACAGGGAGTGTGGTAGGTGACGAGGTTGTTCAACTTTACATATGTGACGAAGTTGCCAGCATGCCACGGCCGATGAAGGAATTGAAAGGGTTTGCGCGCCTGACGCTTGAACCCAAAGAATCCAAATCCGTCACCTTCGGCCTTCCAATCGATCAACTGGCTTTCTACGATGTTGATTTCAATCTCGTAGTCGAACCGGGGTGGTTTATGGTAATGGTTGGCAGTTCAAGTTCCGACATCCGCCTGACGGGAAGATTCGAGATCATCGACAAAGGAATAATTCATGTCACAAATCGGGTGTTCGTCTGCCCGGTGAATGTTCGACCTGTGTATAAATGACTTTACGGTAGTACAGGTCCAAGAGAACCTTATAGTGCTGCTCATTACCAGGCTGGCCAGTGACTAGGTGAAGGTATTTGAATCCATATATGAAGGCCTGACTAATTTTGTCCTACTCCTCTCCCCCCCAAGTGCCTTCATCCCCTCGTCGGGGATGAAGGCCACTGGGAAACCTCTCTACAAGGAGAATCTTATGGCTGATTACACCCCCAAGCCCGAACATAAATTCAGCTTTGGTCTGTGGACAGTCGGTTCCGTAGGGCGCGATCCCTTCGGCAGCCCGGTGCGAAGCCAAAAAACACCCGCGGAGCTTGTCTGCTTGCTTGGCGAGGTGGGCGCGTATGGGGTCAACTTCCACGACAATGACCTGATCCCTATCGATGCCACCTCCTCCGAAGCGGAAGTCATCAAGAAGGATTTCCGCAAGGCGCTTGCAGACACCGGCATGGTCGTCCCAATGGCGACCACCAATCTGTTCGGCGACCCGGTCTTCAAAGACGGCGCCTTCACCAGCAACGATCCCAAGGTGCGCGCTTATGCTCTGCAGAAGACCATGAACGCCATCGATTTGGGAGTGGAATTCGGCGCGCAGGTGTACGTCTTCTGGGGTGGTCGAGAAGGCACCGAGACCGACGCCAGCAAGGATCCCATTGAGGCTATCAAGCGCACTCGGGAAGCGCTGGATTTCCTGTGCGGCTATGTCCTCGATCGTCACTATGATTTGAAGTTTGCTCTGGAGGCCAAGCCCAACGAGCCGCGGGGCGACATTTATAACCCCACCACCGGTCACATGCTGGCTTTCATCAACACTCTCGACCACCCCGATATGGTGGGCGTCAACCCTGAATTGGCGCACGAGCATATGGCGGGCATTAATTTCATGCACGGTGTGGCCCAGGCCTGGGAAGCCGGCAAGCTGTTTCATATCGACCTGAACGACCAGTACCCCGGGCGCTATGATCAGGATCTGCGCTTTGGCTCACGTGATATTAAGGCGGCCTTCTTCCTGGTCAAGTTCTTGGAGGATGTGGGCTACTCCGGCTCGCGCCACTTTGATGCCCACGCCTACCGCACCGAGGATTACGACGGTGTCAGGGATTTTGCCCGTGGCTGCATGCGCACCTACCTAATCCTCAAGGAGAAAGCCTCCTGCTTCAACACTGATCCGGAGATCCAGATGCTTCTCAGGGAAATCCATGCCGATGAAGGGAGCATGGCTCCCTATTTTGGTGCCTATAACCCGAAGAAAGCTGCCGACCTTAAGTCCCAATCCTTTGACCGGGTTTCTATGGCGCAACCTGGATTGAAGTATGAGCGCCTCGACCAATTGACAGTTGACCTCCTCCTGGGAACCCGGTGATTCCATTGTATATAGGTGGTTCAGCCAAGAGTCGTATGAAAATTGACAAACTTATGGATGTAGTCACACTAGAAACAAAAAAGCTCCGCCTGCAGATCCCCCGCACCTTCGGGCCACGAATCCTCTCTTTGCAATTGATCGGGGGAGCCAACCTGCTCGCCGAACTCCCCGATTTCGCCTTCGAGCGCCCCGACGGGAAGATCTACCGCTTTTACGGTGGTCACCGATTGTGGTCGGCTCCCGAGGACCCCATCCGCTCCTACGCTCTCGATGATCTGGCCATGGACATCTCCCAAGAAGGGGACGGACTCCTGATCCGCAAGCCCGTGGAACCGGAGACCGGGCTCGAGAAATCCATGCTCATCACCCTATCAAACGTGGATGCGAAACTCACCATCACCCACCGCCTCACCAACCTTGGTTCCGACCCAGTGGAGTGCGCCCCCTGGGCCATCACCCAGTTCCGTACGGGTGGAATGGCCATTCTGCCACAAGGCTGCTCACGCACCAACCTACTTCCCAACCGCGCCCTGGCCTTCTGGCCTTACACCGACATTACTTCCCCTCATGTGACCATTGGCAATCGTTTTATCCTGGTGCGGGCCGAGCCGCAGCCACCCTTCAAGATTGGTTTCCCCAACCCGCGCGGCTGGTTGGCTTATTGGCTGGAAGGCACCCTTTTCGTCAAGCAAACTGCCTACCACTCAGGTGAACCCTACAACGACTTCGGGAGCTCAAGCGAATGCTACTGTAACCACCAATTCCTTGAGCTGGAGACCCTTGCCCCGCTCCACAAATTAAAACTTGGTGCATCCGCGCTACATACCGAGACCTGGGAATTATTTCCCAGAGTGCTCTTCCCTACCGATGAGTCTGCTGTGCAATCGCTGATTGGCTCTCTCGGGTTGGAGTAACGCATGGACATGTTCCTCGGAATTGACATCTCCACAACTGGAAGTAAAGCTCTGCTCATAGATACTGCGGGGAATGTTGTCACTTCCGCCTCGGCACTACATACCCTTTCCACGCCCAGGCCGCTCTGGTCCGAGCAGGACCCGGAGGAATGGTGGCGGACCACCTCCCTTGCCGTCCGCAATGCCCTCAACCAATCTCGGTCAGAAAGTTCTGATGTGAAGGCCATCGGCTTAACCGGTCAGATGCACGGATTGGTGCTGTTGGACGGGTCCGGACAATTACTGCGCCCTGCCATCCTTTGGAATGACCAGCGCACCCAGGAACAATGTAACGAGATACATCTACGGGTGGGGAAGGAAAGGTTCATTCAGATTACTGGGAATGTAGCCCTTACTGGCTTCACTGCCCCAAAAATCCTGTGGGTTAAGGAGAACGAACCTGACGTGTATGCCCGAGCCAGGCATGTCTTGCTGCCGAAGGATTACATTCGTTACCGTCTGACTGGTGAATATGCCATGGACAAGGCTGATGGCTCGGGTACAGTGCTGTTCGACCTAAGATCGCGCAACTGGTCTGATGAGTTGCTTGCAGCGCTGGAAATCCCGCGTCTGTGGATGCCACCCACGTTTGAAGGTTGCGAATTCACTGGGCAGGTGACAGCCGATGCAGCAGCTGAAACCGGGCTGAAGGCGGGTACTCCGGTTGCAGCGGGTGGGGGCGACCAGGCCGCGCAGGCAGTCGGAGTGGGAGCTGTCGAGCCCGGCATTGTTAGCCTGACGGTTGGCACCAGTGGGGTGGTCTTCGCCACCACGCCCTCCGCTTTGATCGAACCCGAAGGAAGGCTGCATGCCTTCTGCCACGCATTGCCGGGCATGTGGCATTACATGGGTGTGATGCTCTCGGCAGCTGGTAGCTTAAAATGGTATCGCGATACACTCGCTCCCAACATGTCCTACGACGACCTGCTAAGGGAAGCGGGATCGGTACCGGTGGGTAGTGAAGGTTTGTTGTTCCTGCCCTACTTGAGTGGCGAGCGTACTCCGCATCCCGATCCGTTGGCGCGTGGAGCTTTCATCGGTCTGACCCTGCGTCATGGTCGAGGCCATATGACCCGTGCTTTGCTAGAAGGGGTAGCCTTCGGTTTGAAAGACAGTTTCAACTTGATCCAAAACTCCGGGCTGGACACGCTCACCCAGGTGCGTGCTTCTGGTGGCGGGACAAAAAGTCCTCTCTGGCGGCAGATCCTGGCTTCCGTTCTTGAAGCAGAACTCGTAACGGTCAACACGACCGAGGGAGCTGCTTATGGCGCTGCGCTGTTAGCAGGCGTGGGCGCGGAAAGGTGGTCTGATGTGCCATCTGCCTGTCAGCAAACCGTGAAGATTAATGGAAGCTGCCAGCCTGAACCTGCCTGGACCAGGTCATATCAGAAAGTCTATTCCCTCTACCGCCAGCTCTATCCGACACTGTCTCCGGTTTTCCACCAATTGACTGGTTTGTAAAAATGGGCACTTGCGGAATATAAAAAGACAGGTTGACGATCCATGTCTCTTACCCGTCGAGCCTAATCTTTTATTCTCTTTGTGCCGCATCCAACCGCCCTCACCACTTCATCCAGGATTTAGTGGGTCGAACCGGATTCGAACGAACGACCACCCGATTATGAGTCGTCAGGATCATATTAAATAGTCTTAAATTTCCGACCTGAAAGACGCGAGAAGAGATATTTTTATTGTATATAAAAAAAAGGAGATTGAGATGTCAATTTGACCATTCTGCACCAAGAAGACTTAATCAAAATCCACGTTTTCTATCTCCGAGCGCATCTCATATATAGGATAATAGGCTGAAATCACCTCGAAATACCAAATTTAGGGTCTCGAAAAACTATAAAAAACACGTCTTTAAAATCCGGCGGTGGTCACTGGGTATGGGCTCGACCCCCTCCAGCTCAACAAGTACAGCTAGTAAAGGGAAAAGACAAAAATCGCTCAAAATGCTATATATGGGTCAAGATAGTGGGAGAAAGACTCGGATTTAAAATACACTTGTTTTGACGATGGCCTGGAGGCACAGGGTTAGTTGCCAAATTCAGACCGATCTGAGTTTTTTTGAGATAATGTCCTTTGGCGAAATTGATGGAGCTTGAAGGGATTACAGGTTTTCAGCGATATCTCAAACAGACTTTCCAATATAACGCAATATCCTATCGTTGGGTCAGTGCGGTAGAAAATTCCGAATTCTTATTCATAATCCGACTTGGATCACCTGGGCTGTCAGAAACTTGTTATTCTTTGAGCTCGGTCGTGATACTTGTCACGGAATTGTGCATTAAGATGCAGGACCTCCTGCTCATTACCGGTAAAAGAGCAGCGCAGGCAATAATACTCATCTTTGTCCCGGTCGTACAGCATATCCATATCAATCTCCCGCATCATGCAGCGGGGGCAACGATAATTCAGTTTGCCTTTTCGACCTTGAGCCATGTGTGTAGCTCTCCTTTCCCTTTAACCGTCTTTGTTATTCCCAGAGTATACATCGGCGAAAAGGCAAAGCCTTCCCGGAAATATCCACTCGTATCGTCTGTATCAGTAGTCATTGTCAGGCGTGTATCGACCTGCGGGACGATAGCCTCAGCTAAAGGAGTCCCATTTACCTGTGCCTGGCGGCTTTGATAAGCATATTTAATGCTTTCTTCACCAGACAAGCCTCTCACTCTTAGCGTCACTCCGGTAAGGTCTTCGGGATATTCCGTTGTCCCATAACAGGCGGTAATATATTCATCCACCAAAATCTCGGCTAGCGGATCGGTGGTGTTCAGGACTTTCCTGATCACCTCTATCTCACCGGTCCCCTCCGTCATGCGGAACTCCGATTGAACCTGAAGGGTAAAACGAGCAAACTCGAGATCCACGGTGTCGAGAGTCACGATTCGGATGTCCCCTTGCTCGGAGTAGGAAGCCAGGGTACGGCAGGTGCACAGGTCTACCTCCTCACCTCCACTGCTAAACTTGCAGCTCTTGACCGTTCCTTCCCCGACATAATGCGTAAAAAAACCCGCCCGGTAGAGTGATTGGATCAGGTATGGATAAGAGGCATCCTGCAGATACCTAGTCCCAACCCCGCAAGGGCGGATCAATTTGGCGGCATATGGACGCAGATCGATCATGGCACCCCCCTGGTTCATATCCAGGCAGAACCGCATCCATGGATCCACATACCAAAACTGCTGGCGATTCGAACCGTAGAGGATATCCTTCCAGAGTGTGTTCTCGGGGCGGGTGTATGGGCGGTCCTGACGGTATAGATCAGCAAATTCGCTCATAGTGACATCCCGTGCTTTGCCCTCCCTTTTGAGCTCACCGTAGTAAGCCATGCCATCCATATAACTCTTTAGCAAGAATTCATAATCTGCTTCCCAACGTCCCCCTTTGCTCATCCAACCAGGGCCAACGAGCATCATGTTATAGGAAAACCCCCGATTGTATTTTGACATGGCACGATACTGGTCAACGATATTGTTGAAATAGGGAATATCATGACCCTCGTACACCATCCCACGCAGGATGTTTTGTGGGTGAGTACCATAATAAGAGCCGGGGCCGTCGAAAACAGCCATCAGATCCCGAGATAAGTGGGGAATGGCAACAATGCCGATATCATCCTTTTCGTTCGAGGCGGGGCAATGGATATTTTGCTTCGATGGAATCCAGGGGTTCCAGGGACTACCATCAATAAGGGTATACCAGGAGTTATTGGCGTTGTGGTAGGCCTTGGGTCCCTCCTCCCAACAGGTTGCCACTGCAACCTTGACCTGCGGATATTTTTCTTTGATGCTATTCACTAGTTCGGCGTCCATGTAATAGGACCCGGTCGAAGTGGGATAAAAGCCGAACATTTGGTAGAACTTTCCGAACAGCGCATCCACGATTTTCTTTTTATCTTCCATTGAAAAAAGCCAGATGGCCATTTCTTTGGAATTAAACTTTTCCCGGAACTCCTGGCATTGCAGTCCGAGAAAGGTCGTCCCGATTTCGTCCCCGTATTTCTCATGGTGCACTTTCGCTATGGCCACTGCCTCCTGGTTGAACAGGCTGGCATAGGTCATTTGGATGGTCGTACGCAAGCCTTGGTCGTGGGCAATCCGTTGTTGGTTGCTAAAAATATCGAGAGACTCTTGCAGTACTTCTGCACATCTCAGATCTTCCTTTTTCCCTTGTTCGACCCCTTTCTGTATATATTCCGGTATCATTTCAGGACGGTGGATGATTGTAACCAGGAATTCATTCATGTTGTTCCATTGCTCGCAAAGGTAGATTTGGGGGCAGGAGAATTCTCAAACCCTCATTTACATTATATATAGACTGTTTGAAAACGTCTTGTTACTAACCCGACTTTATTTGACGATTTCCGAGATTCGTTGATCGTAGAAACCTCCAGCTTTTGTTCAAGATTATTGGAGTATTAAGAATTAAAATTATTGAATTAAATTACTCAATCTTGTGTGATTCTTTGGAGAAAACGAGATAGCTATGCAAAAGTACCCTCCTCATACATTATCGATACTTGGCGCAGACATTTCATCTCTTCAGCGTGCCCTGGACTTGGGTGCCAGATACTACTACGAAGACCAGAGCGAAGGGGATCCGGTGCAGATCCTGATGGACCATGGGGTAAATACAATTCGCCTGCGGGTTTGGGTTAACCCTCCTCATGGTGAAAACAACCAGAAGAAATTGGTGGAATTCGCTTCAGCTGTCAAGGGGAAAGGTCTGAAACTATTGGTGGATTTTCACTATTCGGATACCTGGGCAGATCCAGCTCATCAAATAAGACCGGTTGCCTGGTCAGGATATAACTTTAGCCAGTTGCAGAAAGCTTTGTATGAGCACACCCTGGAAGTATGCAGCAATCTGAAATCCACTGGCGCGAGCCCCGAGATGGTCCAGATCGGGAACGAAATAAACCCCGGATTGCTGCTACCGGATGGAAGTACAAACAACTGGGATAACCTATCAATCTTGCTGAACCAAGGCTATCACGCGGTAAAAACATGCCTGCCGTCCACGCAAGTAATGCTCCATATCGCCAACGCCGGTGATAAAGCGGGGGCACTTACCTGGTTTGACAACGCCCGATCCTTTGGAGTTCAATGGGATCTGATCGGTCTCTCTTATTATTCTTACTGGCATGGCACAGTTACAACCATGGAAGAAACCGTAAAAACCATGAAGTCACATTATGGTAAGCCGGTCATCATTGTCGAGACTGCCTATCCATTCACATTTGATGGGAATGATAATGAGATGAATATCATCCACCCTGGGTGCAACCTGCCCTTGGATTTTCCGGTAACTCCAGCAGGTCAGGCTGGCAATCTTGCCACGGTTATAAAGGCCGCGCGAGCAGCCGAAGCCCTGGGAGTGTTTTACTGGGAGCCGACTTGGACAGTCGTGAAGGGAAATGGATGGGATCCTTTCAATCTTGCCTCCGGCAGTCAATGGGAAAACCAGGCCTTGTTCGATTTCAACGGTAGAGCGCTGCCGGCGATGAATGAGTTCAAGCCATAACTGGATAGCTAAAGTTTTTTTCGAAGTATCATTTTCTCCCCTAATACTTAAGAGCAGGTAGACCTTTTGAGGTCTGCCTTCTCGCATATTGCGTTTTACCCCATTCTGGTATGTCGGTAAGCGCGAGGAGTCATGCCAACCTCACGCTGGAATAAGCGGGTGAAATGGGCGCTTTCCGAAAAACCAACCTCAAACGCGACTTGAGTAATCGAAAGGTTGGTGGTCTCCAACAGTTCGCGCGCGTGCAATATACGATAGCGCCGTAAATAGATCATAGGGGTAATGTATAATTCCTGGCGAAAACAATCTGTCAGATAATCCGCGCTGATACCCACATGCCGGGCAATAGCCTCACGGTTGAGCGATTCGGCAAAATGGGTGTGGATATAGGCCATTGCCTGTCGAACGATTTGCTGCGTTGCCTGACCCAGTGTATGCCGCCGTGTCAATACCGCTTCGATGCGGTTAAGTATTTCCCCTGAACTGAAGATCCCTTTGCTAAGTATCGTGGTGACGCCATTGTTCAACCGCTCCAGATCTTCTTCAGAAAGGACGCGCGCGGTCAAGACGATTATCGGGATGTTCCGCATGGTCTCTCGCTTTTTTAAGGCACTCATGAACGCGAATCCATCCATCTCAGGCATCATCAAATCCAGTAAGATTAGATCCGGCTTCGTTTTTTCGATCACCTGCAGACCTTCAATGCCATTTCCGGCTGTAATAGCTTTGCAGCCGAGCTGTTCAACTAGGCGCCTGTGCACATTAAGGATACCTGGTTCGTCATCTATAATCAGGATGGTGAGTTTTCCTTTTTCTGGGGTGCTGCAATGAGATAGTTCTTCCCTCAGCCCTTCGAGTCGCAGAGGTTTTTGCAGATAATTCAATTCTAGCAATTCCCCCTGGTCGCGTTCCTCATCGATTGAATATGCAAAAACCGGGATATGCTCAGTGGCTGGTTGCCGTTTCAGCATTCCCATGATGACCCATCCCTGGCGTGCCGCCAGCTGGTCTCCAAAGATCAGTGCTACCGGAGGCGAACTGATCACCTCTGACAGCCAATCGATTTGCTTGTCTACTTGAAAAACACGAATAGTGAAACCGCGTTCACTGAGATGGTTGCACAATCGTTCATTAGGATCGTTTTGCTCGGAAAGCACCACTACTGAATTGGCAGGGATGGAAAATGAAGCAGCCCGCTCTGTCTTGGATGTATCTCGTGAAATGATCGGCAAGGTATAGAAAAAGGTCGACCCACACCCCAGGTCACCCGGGCTGCGCACGCCAATATGTCCGCCATGTTGTTCCAATAATTGTTTGGTGATCGCCAGTCCCAGGCCCAGTCCCCCATACCCCGCTTGGACGGCATTTTCTGTGCGATAGAATTCGCGAAATATTTTTTCCTGTTCGGTCGAGGAAACACCCACGCCGGTATCGCTGATCGAAATGGTAGCTGTCTTATCATCGATTTCGACTTTTAAAACCACCTGACCTTGGGGCGTGAATTTGACCGCATTGCTGATAAGATTGATTGTAATCTGGCGTAAACGAGTGAGGTCGCCGATCACCATTGTCCCTGGGTCAGGGAGATTCGCCTGCCAGCTCAATCCTTTCTCACGTGCCAGCTGGTCGCCGATTTTCATCACCACCTGCAAAACCTCTTTCAGATCAAGAGGTTCGCGCAGGATCCTTAGCTGACCGGCCTCGCTTGTTGCCATGTCGAGTACATCACCAATCAGGCGTGCCAAGTGTTCTCCACTGGTATTGATCTGTTCAAGATCGCGCAATACCAATTCGGATAATTTTGATTGTTTGCGCATCAGCATCTCGCTCAACCCAACGATAAGGCTTAATGGAGTCCGCAATTCATGACTGACCATGGACAGAAAACGGCTTTTCATGCGATTTGCATCTTCAGCTAATTCCCGACCTTCCAAGGCATCACGATAAAGACGGCTGGTACGCAAGGCCGCAGTCAGGTTGCGTACTATAACCGCGCACAACTCTAGGTTGGTGGCACTGAGGGCGACAAACCCGGTCGTTTTTTCATCAATCGTCATTGGTAAAATTGCCAACTGGAAGGCCTCTTGGGATGAATAGAAATCCTTAGGCGGAAACTCGCGGGTAAGGAATTTTTGTCCCGACCTATTAATGGGAGATCCAACATCCAGAAGGACCATTGTGTTCGCAAAAAGGTCATCATCGATGGAAGAATAGGTCGCTGCAAGGATGTGCCGGATTCCCAGGAGGGGGATATGCCTAACCATGATACTGGCAATATCAGGGATATCAAAGGCACTCAACAATTCTGAGGTCATCAAGCCAAGTCGGTTGGATATCTCTTTGCGTCGAAGCATCGCGACCGTTTCCTGGCACTGGGCAATCTCTGCAACTGCAAGGCGGGCGCGGTCCAACAGGCCATTCGCGTAGGTTGGGTCAATACCCGGTTCGACCGAAAGCAGGTTTGGGAGGCCGCGGTGCAGGGCAGAGAGCGTTATGTGCCAGGCATAAGTGTCATCTTCATGGATCTCAATCAAATCCACCAGGCGCTGCAACATGCCGTCGAATTTGGTAGAATCATGCCGTTTCAGGCTGTGGATAAAAGAATCAATAAAATTCCGGCAAAGGGTATCGATTTCTTCAGGCGTGCTTTGGCGTGTTTCTATCGAGGCGGTTTCAGCCATCAGGTCTTTCAAGGCTTGCCGGACCTTTTTGGGGGATTCCAAGGTTACGAGGGAGGGAAGTGATGCGACTGGCATGCTCTCCGGACGGCAGCCGCACGAATGGCGAATGACTAGCCGGGTAGCAACACGCTTGCTTGTTTCACTAGATTTTCTCCCATTGATCAATTCGAGTATGGACGTCAATGCCTGGTAACCGAGTGAGAATGTCGGGTGCCGGACCGTCGTCAGTAGAGAATTTTGGGAACGCGCTTCTTGAATATCATCGAAACCGATGACGGCCACATCTTCCGGGACACGTCTTCCGTTATTGCGTAACGCCTCCATTGCCCCAATCCCGGATAAATCGTTGCTCGCCAGGATGGCGCTGAAAGCTGCCCCGCTATTAAGTATTTGCTGCATGGCAGTTTGTCCGTTCTCCCGGCGATGCTCACCGAAAGCGATCAAGCGCTCGTCCTCCTCCATGCCTGCATTACGAAGCGACTCCCGATATGCGGATAGTCTTTCCGCACTGTCGCCGCCTCTCCCATTCTTGCCAGCAATAAAAGCTATTTGACGGTGCCCATGTTGAATGAGGTGCTCGAATGCCTGGCGGATCCCTCCTGCATTGTCCACTGCCACTGCCGGGCCGGGTTTTTCAGCCGTAGTCAACATAACCGGGTAGTCTGAGCGGACCAAGTCCTGAACATATTCGAATTGCGGGTCAGTAAGATCATCAGGAATAATGATCATCCCGTCGGTATTCCAGGGACCGACAGGGATGAAATCCATGTCCGCTCCAGGCACCGCCCAGGCAGTGCGACTGGCAAGCGGGCTGCCGGGAAGAGACATCCCGCAACCAATTAGGAGATTGCAGTCGTGGTCACGAGCGGCAGCGCGGATCCCCTCCAGGAGCGCGTGGGTATAATCGTCGATGGCAGTACCCTCATATACTGACCATGTGGACAGGAAACCGATGGTGAAGCGAGAATGCCGCAGAGATCGCATATTTGCCCTTGGCTGTTTTGAACTTACACAGGAATTATACACGTAACTGTTAAGCCAAGTTAAAAAATCCAAAAGGAAAGGTTGCACAGAGCGAACGCCCAGCCAGGACACCTTCCCGATGGTCTTTTTTCCGGTGTGGTTGTGGAATAGCCGGCTTTTTCCCCCTTCAACGTATCTTATTTATCTGTAAAGAACACTACCTCATCAATAAACGCCCAGCTTCCGGCATCTGAGTCGAGGGTCAGACCGATCGTGCATGTCCCGTTCGTGACTTGAATCCCCTTGATGGTCGGGTTGGTCCATTGCTGCCAGCCGGTATTTGCAATATCCACCGTCTTTGTTACTCCGGCGCAATCCTCGGCAAAGAGCTGAAGTACTTTCTCTCCCCCGCCGCCCTGGATCCACAGGCTCAGGGAATAATTGCCATCAACGAGGCCGGTGATAGTTTGATAGAGGGTGAAATGGAAAGGCTCACCCAACCAGTAATGCAGGGCGTAAACATCCTGATATACATTTTGAGCCTCGTTGCTTATATTCACTGCTGTAGTATCCCCCTCCACGGTCCAGCTGGTAAGGTCACCGGTCTCGAAACCCGCATTGGTTACATAATTCCTCACATAACTGACTGTGACATTGACTGTTGCCTTCAGATCCGTGCCCTCCACTGTTCCGTTGAGGGCGAAAGTCCCCGGATCCTTGACAACCACCGGGTCGAAGGTCTCCCAGGTGACGGGCACCTTACGGATTGAATCGTCACTGAATTTGGCTTTCACGGTGGTCGGGAGTTGAAGAACCCCATCCAGGGGTACTTTGGCATTTGCAGGAGACAGTTCAACGATGTTGGCCTGAATGAACTTGCCGCCCTCTTCGGGTCTGACAAGATGGAAAACATTTAGCGATGGCAGCGCACGCCCATTAAAATCAAACATGGCCTGATTTTCCCAGGTATCCCCTTGTCCTGTCTTCCAGCCCGCGCCTTCCACCGGGATCCATTCAGGCTCCCAGTAGAAAATGCCCAAGCCCTTGCTGTTTGGTACTTGCGCTACGGCCGCCATCACATCCCTCATTGCTGTGGCTTGTCCCTGCATGGTCGCCGCATACCCACCAATCTCCTGCAAGCCATCCCCATAAAGGTTGCTCTGCGCATCACCAGCCTCCACCGTAAATGCATAGGCAGTCTCGGCAATGATGACCGGCTTGTTATAGCGCGAGCTGATCTCGTTCATATTGCTGACCAGATCCGAAATCGGCCCATGCCAGTAACTGTAATAGGACAGACCGATCACATCATACTCAACACCTTTCGCGGTTAGGCCATCGAAGATGGTATGGTAGAGGTCGTTGTTGCCTCCATTGGCGAGGTGGATCATGATTTTGATCCGTTTTCCCGGGTTGTTGGCGTGCGGATCATTGTCACGGATGGCCAGGATGCCCTGGTCCAGCAGGGCGGCTAGGCCATCAAATCCGCCGATGGACTCGTTCCCCTCCACCCAGATTTTACCGTCCGGCCAGAGCATGCCGCCGTTGATCTCGTTCCCGAGTTGAACCATGTCTGGAGTGGCATGAGCCTTGACTAGGTTGTGGATGACATTAGCGGTGAAATCATAAACGGCTTTCTGTAAATCTTTGGTGCCCAGATTCCCCCAGGCACGCGGCTTTGTCTGTGTGCCGGGATCTGCCCACCAGTCGCTGTAGTGGAAGTCGATCAGCACCTTGAGATCCAGCTTTTTAGCCCGGCTGGCAATTTCAATGGTCTTTTCCAGGTCGTTGTTCCCACCGCCCAGACCGTTCCCTGCATCGTCGGTTGGGTCAACCCAAATGCGCAGGCGGATCCAGTTCACACCATGATCTTTGAGGATCTTCAAGCAATCCTCCTCGACCCCATTGACATAATACTTTCCACCGCTGAGTTCGATCTGGCGCAGCATCGAGACATCTGCCCCCATGATAAAGTCAGGGCTGAGCCCTTCAATGGGATTAACATGAATTTCAGAACTGTCCTGGATGTTCTTTTTAGCAGCTGAGAATATTGGCTGGATGACGATGATGACAACCGCCGCTAGTAAAACGACCAAAGCAGAGAGAACAACCGGTATGAGAATCCTTTTCCTGTTTTTCATGGGTGCAACCGTATCAGTTCGGCTAATTTTTCATTCCACCATTGGCGATGTTAGTTATCCTTTCACCGCGCCCTGGGTAAGGCCTCCCACGATCTGATCCTGGAGGACAAGGTAGATAATCATGATCGGCAGGGCACCCATCAACGCGCCAGCCGCGAAGACTCCCCACCTCTGCTGGAATTGCGCTCCCGCGAAAATCTGCAGGCCGACCATCAGGGTATACTGCTCAGCGCTCTTGAGAAGCACCCGCGCTAAGACGAACTCGCCATAAGTACCAATATAGTTAATGATGGCGATGACGATCAAGATCGGTCGCAATAATGGCAGAATCAGCTTGGTAAATATCTGCCAATCGGTCGCCCCTTCCACCATAGCTGATTCGTCGATATCGTGCGGAATGGTGTCGTAGTAACCTTTCATGAGCCAGATGTTAATGCCCATGGCACCCCCCAGGTACACCAGGATCAGGCTAGCGTGGGTGTTTAAACCCAAGGAGGGGATGATATCACCTGCCTGGGAGATCATCAGGAACGTGGCGACTAGCGCCAGCAATCCTGGAAACACATTGATTAGCAGGATGCTCTTCAGCATCGTTACGCGACCACGGAAGCGAAAGCGCGAGAAAGCATAGGCTGCTATCGTGGTGATGGCAAGCGATAATACGGATGTGATCGAGGCGATCTTGATCGAGTTTCCGAGCCATTTCCAGAACGGAAATTCAATCGAGTTCAGCAGTTTACTATAGTTTTCAAAACCCGCGTTTTTCGGAATTAGGGTTTGGGTAGCCAGGGTACCGGTTGGATTTAGCGAGGCGGAGATCATCCAGATGATAGGGAAGATCGAGAAAGCGATCAGGAACACTGCTATGACCAGGCGAATGACGACGCTGAACTTGCGCTGTCCAGTGACAGATGGTTGGAGCCGTTGAGGGGAAAGTGGACTAGACATTTTTACTGACCTCCTCCCACATGCGGGTATACCGGAACTGGAAGAGAGTGATGGCGCCAACGATGAGGAAGATGACGATGGTGATGGCTGAGGCAAAACCGTAGTTAATGCCGCGGCTTGCCGTGAACGCAAGGTTGTACACGTAGCTGATCAGGATATCCGTGTGCCCCGCGGGAGTAGGTGTACCGGCGATTGGAGGTCCACCTGCGTTGAACAAAAAGATCAAATTAAAATTGTTGAAGTTGAACGTGAATGATGCGACCAGTAATGGTCCGACGGCAACCAGTAGCAGAGGTAACGTGATGTACCTGAACTGCTGCCAGCGGTTGGCGCCATCCACCTGAGCGGCCGCGTAGTAATCTTCGGAGATGGATTGCAACGCCCCGCTGCAGATCAACATGAAGTAAGGGTAACTCAGCCAGAGATTGATCAGCAGGATGGCAATCCTTGCCCACCACTGGTCTGTGAACCAGGGTGGAGCCCGGCCGAATAAATTTTTCAGGGTGACGGAGATTACGCCAAGATCGGGATTCAGCATTCCGCGCCATATCAGGATGGTGATCAGGGCAGGGACGGTGTAGGGAATGATCAAGAGCGAACGGATGAGCTTCTTAAGTGGGAAATGCCGATCGCTGTACAATACTGCAATTGCGAGCCCCAGGGAGAAATTAAACAACAGGCTGAAGAAGGCAAAGCCAAAGTTCCAGGCGGTAACTTCAAACAAGGGTCCTCGCAGAGCTGGACTGATGAAGAAATTCCGGAAATTGGTGAACTTGATCGTCGCGATGAAACCTGGTTGGAGCTCAGTGCCATCTGGAGCAGAAAATGAGCCCCGCAAGTTCTGATATACGATACCCGTCTCCTGGTTTATCATGGCATCTTCACTAGAATCATATACATATAACGGCAATAATTCCGCGGCTTCTGTTGGTGATCGAACTTGTATGGTTTTTCCGGCCACACCGAACAATATTTCAGTCAGGTTCCGATCCGTGGCAGCCAAGAGGACGTTCAATCTTTGGTAGCCTTCGATGGTAGTCGGGATACCATTAATATCAAGCTCTCCAATCCCTGATTCACCCGGCTTGGGTTGGATAAGTGGCTCACCCGGCTTTGCCAGGTATCCGTTCCCTGCCGCGTCCTGAAGCCAGAGGACATAATCACCCTGGGGAGACTTATATGCCGTCCAGGAGTATGACATCCCTGTGGCAGGGAGATATTTCATTTTTAAAATCTGATTGATCGCCTGTTTTTCGCTGACAAGATGACCCTCGCCATAGTTGGTAAAAGAGACCCAGATGGTAAAAATGATGGGGTAGATTGTAAACAATCCCATCAGAACCAATCCAGCAATCATCCAGCGCAAAGGATACGCTTTCTTAAGTAGAAGAACAATGTTAACGGCAACCATAATAATCAGGATCGCCGCTGCAAATGGATAATACCCCAGGGATAACAACTTGTAGGAAAACCAACCTACAGCGGCATCAAATACAATCAGAATGGCAAAACGCCCCAATTGAGGAACGATTGGTGCCGTAGATGAAGACTTCGTCTTGGAGGGGGCTTGCTTTGTCTGGGCAGTCATCTTTTCACCTCCTTGCATTCATCCCCTGATTCCTGGAAGAGAAGTAGGCCGGGGAAAAATCCCCGGCCTTGTTTCTGAATAAGTAGATTATTGTGTCGTGGTTGTCACCAGTTTGGTATTTGGATCGTAGGTGAAGGTCACCTTGGAGTCGGCAGCCAGGGTCAGAGTATAGTTGGGTCCATCCTGTTTGCCATCCGAACCGTAGTTCACAGTCCAAGCGCCATCCATGGCGACTTTGTACTGGTAAGTGCCCGCCGGTAGGTTCACGGAGAGTGTATAAATTCCATTATCACCCTTCTTCATTGACGTCGCCGGACAAGCAGGATCCCAAGTACCTCCGCAGCCAGCCTTGTCCTGGTAATCTCCAGGCAGGTTGACCATGCCAACCAGAGCGCCGGCGATCAATGACCGAATCTGGGTCGCGGCATCCTTCATCGCAGCATCGGGTGCCTGTTTTCCCGTTATCGCCAGGGTGATCCCATTGTCCGTTGCTGTCCACACGGAACCCATCTCGGGGATGTTCGGCATCGGGATGGCATTAACGCCAGCCTGTCCCATCGCTTTCAGGTCAGCATCATCCGTCTTATCAAGAACAGACGTGAACGCCGATGGACGATTCCCGGCTTTGTAGAGCTTCTGCATCAGATCATCAGTGGCGATATACTCGGTCAGGAACGCCTGCGCCAGTAACACATTCTTGCTGTAGGGGTTGACGAAGAAACCCTGCACACCACTGAAAGGAACGCCATTATCGGGGAAGCTGGTAGCTACAGCATAGTGCACTCCGGATTTCCGCATACTATCCAGCGCCCACGGACCGGTCATCAGGAACGGGATCTTACCGGTCTCGAACATTGATTCGGCGGCTGAAGTATCGAGCGTGTCGGGAACGAGACCATCTGCGACGGCTTTCCTCATCCAGGTGACTCCAGCAATGAAGCCTGTGCTATCAATCCCAACATCCTGTGAATTCCAGGCCCCACTCGCAGTCTTTCCGAAGACATAACCACCATTGGCTGTCCAGACCGGAAGTGCATTGTAAAGAGGTCCAGCGGAAATAGCAGTGGCGAAATCAACTTTTCCTGCAGCTTTAAGCTCACTACCAATTTGAAGCAATTCGTCCCACGTAGTGGGCACTTTTGTAACGAGGTCGGTGTTGTAGAAGAGCCCCAGGTTCTCTGTGGCATAAGGAACGCCGTAGAGTTTTCCGTCTGTATAGGTGAATGCAGCCAGCGTGGATGGGACGAAGTCAGCTGCCTTGGGACCCAGATCAATGGGTGCGACCAGTCCACTATTGACAAGCGCTCCTAGCCAGTCGTGGACGCCAATGTAGATATCAGGACCTTGTCCGGCTGGTACGGCGATGATCACCTGGGAGCGGATGTCCTGGACTACGCCAAGATCATTGACGACGAGCTGCACGTTGTATTTGGCGAGAAATGCATCTGCCAGTCCCTGCAGGATTGGTGTGCGAGTGTCATCAGCCCAGATTGTTAAGGTGCCTACAGGTGCCGCGGTAGGGGGTACAGTGGTGGGGGCTACGGCGGGGGCTTTAGTGGGGGGTGCTGATGTCGCAGGGGCAACTGTGGTGGCGGCCGGCCCGCAGGCGGCCAGCACGAGGCTCATCACAACAATTAGCGAAAAAAGAAATACTGACTTTTTCATGATTTTCTTCTCCTATTGAAATACAGATTTTATGTTGGCGATTGTTATCATCGCCAAATGAAACATGAAAGAACCACTCGCCTAATCTAATGGATTTTTGAGATACATAGTATGTATTTTGCTTACCTCCTGGAAGTTATTGTCGATAGACGGGAGTATCTGCTTTTGGCAAAAATACAGCCAGGACGGATATGAAGTTCTCGTATTTGAGGGGATGCAGCAGGCAGGCGTCTGCTCCCGACTCGCGGGCTTCAACTTCATCAGCGATGGAGGCACATACCAGGATTGGGATCTCTTTTTTCGAAAGGGTTTCCACCTGGTTGCGGTCCGATTTCAATATTTCCGGTGAGGAGAAGATGATGACCGAGGGTTGCAAATGGTCCACGTTTGCTGGCACGGATTCCTGAAATATCATCCGGCATCCACTTTGCTCAGCATAACGCCTGAGTAAATAAGCTATCCGCTTGTCATTGCCGATTACTAACAGTAAGGATTTTGCGGTAGGCGTCGATGCGATCATTATATCTCCTCTGGCGGGATAGGGAAAGCGTGATTCCTTTCAGACATTATTATTATAGGGGAAAATTCACTTCGAATCTTGTTAATGAGCGGGATGTTTTTGGCAAATTCCGAGATTTTTAGTAAGCAGAAAGATATGCTTGGAAGTAATAAATGATATTGGCAATTCACGATGAATGTGGTCGATGAGGAAGCTGTTAGTTTCGATCCGTGCATAGAAGAGCTGCTCTACTCAACCAACAACGATTGTATCGAGACCCTTTTTGTACTTTAAGAAAGGCGTCCCATTGGTCCCATGGACGTGTAACACCCCATCCAATACTAGGCAGGCTCCTATGGTATCGCCCGCAGATGAAGAATTGCTATTGTTACCAACGATGGTAGCTCTCGTCCGTAGTTGGTAGCTGGCCTCCGATCGGCAGCCATCCACTAACAAGGGGTAAGTTGCCTGTACTTCGGGTGGAGTTATTACCCGGTTCATGTTGACCGCTGCACCAAGGGTAAAGCCCTTTCTCGGGTCAAAACGCAGTTTGTTTGCTCCAGGTACTTAACATCCACGAGGAATTTTAGTGACAGAAATCCATCTCGCATGCGAACAAAGATGTCCGTCCCTCCCAGCAATGGAAAAGCTTCATTCGGGTGCAGAGCGAGGATTTATTGGCTTCGACCAATGTCTCGGGTCGGATATTGTCAAATTCAGGAAGGGTCGGATGAGTATGAGTGATCATTTTGGTTTCCTCACACTAGAGACTATCATCCAGAGGAAAAGAGAACGGTGGATCAGTCATCCCCCCATTTCGTTTTTACGTTTCTTTTCGCCTTCTTCAATTATGACGCAGTTTGAGATTTAAGGTGGGCGATCCTGCTAAATAAATACCTAGCACCTGAATAGTAAATCATCCCTGAGCTTTTCTTCGGGTTTTTAATCCCCTGGTCAACCCTATAAAATATCCATCTTATATTGCTATTAGCAACCAATACATCAGAGTTTATGTAAAATACAACATGTTTAATCGATTTTCAAGGCCTTCGAATAATAGAATGGTAATTTGGACTAAAAATCCACCGGCGTGAGAACTGTGAACGAGATAGTATAACCCTTCGGTTTTCAAATCTTCCTTGGGAGGAAATTGACAACGTTAGCTGAATCTGGTGTGGCTTGTATGCAAAATTCGGCTTAGGAATGGTGAAACTATATCAGCAAGTCACCCAATTGGCGCAGGACATATGTAGGTTGGATGACTGCACTCGACAGGGTAGATTCGGAAGTTGCACCTGTAAGGGCTAATGCAGTGGGCATCCCTGCTTCCTGACCCATAAGTATATCAGTCTCCAACCGGTCACCCACCATCAAGCAATCAGCAGCCGGTAGGTCCATTAGGTTAAGGGCGGCATCGATCATATGTCTGGACGGTTTCCCGACCACAGCTTCAACGTGCGTATTCGTGCAGGCTTCAATGGCAGCAATGATGGCAGCGCAGTCTGGTTCACCACCTGCCGGCACTGGGCAATATCGGTCCGGGTTGGTTGCGAAAAATCTTGCCCCGGTCCGGATGGCATCGAAAGCAATTTGCAACTTACGGTAAACAAAGGTGCGGTCGAAGCTTGCAATTACTACATCAGTGTTTTCCGCCTGTTCGGTGAGTTCGAATCCACCATGCCGAAGCTCTGTGCATAACGGCTCCTCCCCGACTACGAAGAGGCGGGCACCCGGCATGCGGCGCTTGAGAAAATCCACCATGACAAGCGATGAAGTCAAAATGTCCTCAATGGAAGTCGGCACGCCCAGCCTGGTGAGCTTAACCGCATACTCTTCGCGCGCGTGGGTTGGATTGTTTGAGATGAATATCGTGCGCAAACTACGCGCCCGCAGAACCGCAAGGGTCTCGCGTGCCGTGGGAAGGAGTGCTTCCCCGAGGTAGACCGTCCCATCTAGGTCGAAAATATAACCAGGGAAATAGTGTAGTGGAATTGCCCAGTTGTTCAACTCTTCTCCTGTCTGCAGATGAAGTTTAATGTTTGATCAGCTATCAAGATGGTTTGTTTGGAGACTAAAAAAGGTCACCATTTTGCATACATCAGTATTTGTCTGTCGGCGAATCAGGCAGGCCGTCGGGGAAGATGATGTTTGTACAATTCTCTTGGTCAGATTGGAGGAAAGCTATCAGGAAAATTGATCAATGACTCATCAATACTTTGGTTAGGTTCGACTCCTGTGTACTCACCCTCCTCCGATCGTAGCCCGGATAAGCTGATATCCTTCCGTTGTAAAAGTCGAAGCGATAGTCTCCTGGAGTTTATTTCCTGGTGTTAAAGCAACCATGTAGCCTCCTCTCCCTCCTCCTGTGACTTTCGCACCCAGAGCCCCTTTTTCGAGGGCTGACTTGCATAGGTAGTCCAAAGTATCGTGTGACATTCCCATATCGATTAGGAGTTTGTGATTTTTCGACATGAGCTTTCCAACGTCTTCCAAATCGCCAGCATCAAGTGCCCTTTTCATTTCGTAGGCTTGGGAAGTGATTGTCTTGAGACGCAATGCAAAAAGCTCTGGATTAGTTTTCTTTTGCTGATCGATAAACTCGTCCAACGCTGCTGTATTTACTGTGACACCGCTGTTCGCTAAAACAATTTCAAAAGATTTGGGGGTACGGATCTTTTCGAAATGTTGCTGTCCGTTTTTTAAATAAAATAGGAGTAACCCTCCATAAGTTGAAGCGGTGTTGTCAACTCCACTCGCAACTCCATGATAGGGAAATTCCCCTTGCCAGGCTACCCGGTTAATCTCCTCAATCGGTAAGCCCAAATTGAATTCCATGTTCAATGCGCGTGCGAGTGAAACGCAACTGGCGGCGCTCGCGCCTACTCCACTTCCAGCCAATAGCGTCCCCCCATAGGTAATCTTTATGGGGGACTTTTTGATGTCTATGTTCATGACTTCGAGAATTCTGTCAATTGAGCGCGACTGCTGTTCTTTTTTCTTTTCCTTATACCCCGGAACCTCAATCCGGTTATCTTCTAGGATCCATCCATCACCGTCAATCCTTTCCACCGTCGCAACCGTTTCAAAGGGGATTGACGAGACAATCGCCGGGACTTCATCCAGGACAAATTGATCTCCGATCAAGATTGTTTTTCCAAACCCCGACCCTTTAGCCATTTGATTCTCCCTTGATTATTTTTTCCATTTCCTCGATCAATTGATCTTCTTTACCAATTTCCACGGTTGTGGCTGCTGTCAAGCTATGGCAGGCATCAGAAAATCCCCCGAGTCTATCCGTTGCTTCGGGAAGCAAGATATTGAGTCCCATTGCTCTTCCCGACCGGATTTCACCTTCCATATATTGAGAAACCCGCATGGAAATCTTCACCTCGTTAAACTTGATGGAATCGAATCCCGGGATTTCGTCGGGAATAAATTGAAATCCCGCAAGATATTTCTTGGGATCTATATGGGGCGTGTCCTTAATAGCGTCACAGAATGCCCCGATCATTTTCACGCCCATCGGATAAAAGCGCTTTTCGACATTAAACCATTGGATGTGAGGCGTTATTTTCAAAGCACCTACCTGAAGCCTTGTGATCTCTTCGCTAAATATCTTCGTCCTGATAGTCTTTAACTCTTCCACTATCCGATCTGACTCTGGCGAAACCCCTTGAAGGCAAACCCTGACCCCCATATCTGGTCCTTCCTGGTAATAACCTACTCCTCCCAAAATATCAAGATAATCACCATGTTCAATACAGTTTATTTGTCCCCTTGAAGATTTCAACAGGTACTGCTCCCCCTTTTCGTGTTTCCTGATTTCCATCGTGCCTTGTTTGACGGCTTCCATTGCAACTTCATGGTTCTGACTAACCAGCCGTCCATCCACAAAAAAACCATCTCCCACTGCTCCCACAGCTGCGATGTCAGCCATATCACGATTGACTGTATCAATTGTTACCGCGAATAGATAACACGTCGTCGACGCGGATATATCTCGATCCCCTTTCAATCCAAATAAATCAGGATCAAGATTGATCACTTTCGGATCGGTCGAGGGTTCAGCTATATGGTGATCCAGGATTAGTGTTAGATTTCTTCCCTTATTTAATTCAGAAAGCAGTGGTGCGATTCTACCAGCAAAATCAGCAAAGATTAGAATGGTCCCCTCTTGTTTGTATATCTTCTTAAGCACCGCAGGATATGGCTTTTCCAAACAGTATCGCTTGACTTTTAATCCTTGCCTTTCAAAAGCACGGGTAAGAATTGCGCCCGAAGTAAGCCCATCAGTATCATTGTGATGAAAAACTTGTACAGTCTTTTCAGGCCATTCATTAACTTGCCTTACGGCACGTTCCATCGCTTTAATTAAGGTGTTCAGCATTATTCTTCCTTTTTAAATATGTCTTAATGAATCAAGACAAACCTATGATAATAATCAAGACAGATGAAATAGTATAGTACTTTGTCGCAATTCATATATATCGCGTTAAAAAAGATATGAAGCAGCAAGGTTGAGTTGGTTCAACTAAAATAGAATGTGGTGTTATCGTTATCATATAATAGCAAAAAGACCAGAATATCGCTCGCAAACAGGGCTGGTCTTAAAATAATAGAAATTTCTATCAGCCGGGTCGCCTGCTATGAACAACAGAAAAACCCGAGTTTATAATTTCAATTGAAAAGTACGTGGGAAGATCACCTGCTTACTGTATTTACAAGATGAAAGGTGCTCTTCGGAAATAATTATACCCTCCACGGTTGAGATTTCAAAGATTGCCAAGACATGGATGATAAAAGCTTCAACAAAAGATTTACTCGCCAGCTTCATCAAGGAATGATCGGAAATATTCTCGTCCTAAAAGATTTCAATGTTAAATTCAGGAAAGGTTTCTCGATAAAACTTTATAAGAATATAGTTGGGGGTGTTATGGAAAAGTTTAAGGGATGGATATAAAGAGTATCGGTGGAGATCCCACGCGAGTACAATCCCTCATCGCCTTACAGTGTATTTTTTTTACAAATACCTGTCGAAATATTATTGTGAATTTAAAAGCAATACTATACTAGTAAATGCAGCTATTATTTTCGATTTTATTTCCCCGCAAAAAGAAATAAGGGTTTGACCAATTTTGGTCAAACCCTTGAAATAATTAATGCTGAACTACTCAGCACTGGACGCGGTAGGGCGCTTGCGTGTGACAGTCTTTTTAACGTTTTCGAAGGCTTCCTTGCCTCGGGTCCTGGCATCATCTGCAAATTCATTTGCTCTGGTGGCAACCATTTCGGCCTGTTCTGCAGCTTTATCGCGCAATTCAATACTTTTATCTTTAATGAGGGCACGTGTTTCTTCGCCAGATTGAGGGGCTAGGAGCAGGGCAGCAACCGCACCTGCAACGCCGCCAACAATGAAACCAATTAGGAACGCTCCAAAATCATCATGGTCTGACATTTTATTTCTCCTTTTTTATTTAGGGTGGTTTTTGGATGAATTCATTTCTTTCCGCCGAATAGGTCAAAAAATTTTCTCAGTCCGGCAAGATATGAATTTAGTTTAATTACTGGTTCAACCAAGTTTTCACTCAAGAATTCGGTTGTACCCCGTAATGTATTAACAGTTTCACTGGTGGATTGCAAGATGGGCCTTACTTCATTTTGAAGCAAATTAATTAAACCTGCAATCTGGATTACGAGTATTACTAGAGCGGCTCCGATGATCAAAGATTCAAATGCCATAAAAATAATGAAAATATCCCGCACATTAGTTGCTATACTAGGGTGTTCGGTTAGTGCAATGACTGCAAAAACCATCCCAGCTAAAACAATCAGTGCTGCAATAATTATCCCTGTGGCCGTCCACCGCCGTTTGCTAAGGGTGGACTGGTTGGCTTCTTCTACTTCAGGGGTCATTTCACTGTATTCACCCATACACGGTCTATTATAGCACAATATATTTTATAGCCTCAACCTCCCCTAAAACAACAGCTAATGGCTCTGTCGACTACATTTTGCTGTCAATAATTTGTATCTGAAATTTCGATCAGGTATACATCCCCCAGTCGAGAGCTCCAGGATCTTCCATTAATGAAAAGTCCCATGGCTCAGGACCGAGTTCTATTGAAACCGGCATCCCCAATCCCTCCACCGCTTTTTGTTTGATCATTTCCACCATGGCGGGACCGTATGGACAAAATGGAGTCGTCAATAATAAGTATAGTTTTCCCTCCCCGTTCTCGACTCTCACTTTCCGAATGAGACCTAACTGGAGGACGTTCAGCATAATTTCCGGGTCTACAACTTCGGCGAGTTTAGTGCGCAATCCTGCCACAAGGTCAGGATGGGTATCGTTGATATCCCAGTGAATGGGATTAGGGTGAGCTTCATCACTCATTTTACCATCGCCTCGGGTTGAATAACATACGTACAATGAGCATCACCGCTCAAGATGCATTGAACTTTCTCTGCAGGAACTGCTAACATCTTCGAGATAAGAACTTGGTCTACTGTACATACTTCTGGGTGACTCTTGCCGATTCGAATATAAGGGCACGTAATCTCGTGGATTTGATATTTGCTCCCTGATTTTTCCCACTCAACGCTAAACCCTTCTTCTGCAAGTAAGGTTTTGGTCAAATCGAGTCGTTCTTCCATGTTTAAGCCTTTCATTTGGTCAGTATATTCATTGGCCATGTCGCTAGCCATCTGAGAGAACAATTTGCTGACCATCGGTTCTGGCATGGTGGACTTCAATTGGTCTAGCAGGCGAGAAGTTAGGCGCAGATAACGTGTTGGAAAGCGTTCTGTGCCGGCCTCGGTGAGAAAATATACCAGACGCGGTCTACCCACTCCATGGCGTTCTTCTTCGGTGCCCACCAAACCCTCCACCTGTAAATTAGTCAGGTGGTGACGAACCGAGATTGGGTTAATCCCAACTGCCACTGCGAGTGAATTGATTGTGGTGCGGGGTTGGTGCAGGAGTGTCTGGAGGATACGATCACGTGTGCTTTTCATAAATACCTCTTTCAATTGCGATAAAGTATAACAGTCCTGTTTCGTCTTGTCAATATATTAGATATTTAATATAAATATTGACATATCCCTTTTGGAGTGCTATAATCCGTCCGTTCTGCAAAAAGCCGGTAGGAGATATTCATGTCTGAATTAGTCATTAAAAATCTGCACGTCAATATTGATGATAAAGAAATTCTCAAAGGTGTTGATATTTCAATAAAACAGGGTGAAATCCATGCAATCATGGGCCCTAATGGGACAGGTAAATCCACCCTGGCCTATACTCTTATGGGGCACCCAAATTATAAGGTTACCGCTGGGGAAATAAGGTTTAAAGATAAAAATTTGCTTGATCTTGCAGCCGACGAACGATCCAGGCTTGGAATGTTCTTGGCGTTCCAGTATCCAGTGGCCATTCCAGGTGTGACTGTCGCAAATTTCTTGCGGACTGCGGTCAATTCTCGCAGACTTGTGGAAAATCATGAAGATAAAGGGATTCCCATCTTGGAGTTTCGAAAAATGCTCAAGGAAAAAATGGAACTTCTAAAGATGGATCCGACGGTGGCTGGAAGATACTTGAATGATGGTTTTTCTGGTGGAGAGAAAAAACGCGCTGAAATTTTGCAAATGGCTACTCTAAAGCCTGAAATAGCGATATTGGATGAAACTGATTCAGGACTGGATATCGATGCATTGCGTATAGTCGCAGAAGGAGTTAATGCCCTTTCTGGACCGGAAATTGGGGTAATGGTAATTACACATTATCAAAGATTGCTGAATTACATCAAGCCGCAATTCGTCCATATTATGCTCGGTGGAAGGATTGTTGAATCCGGTGGACCCGAGTTGGCTATGCAACTGGAAGAACGCGGTTACGATTGGGTGCGCGAAAAATACGAAGAAACCCCAGTCTGATATATTGTTGGAAACGATGGTGATATTTTATGAGTGAAGAAACTAGGGCGCTTGAAGGTATCGGACAATATAAATATGGGTTCCATGATGCTGAGAATTATGTATTTAAGTCGCAGAGGGGCTTGAATCGTCAAGTCGTGGAAAATATCTCGCGCATGAAGGGCGAGCCACAATGGATGCTGGATTTTAGGTTAAAAGGACTGGCACATTTTCTCGCTCGACCTTTACCCACGTGGGGTGCAGATATTTCAGGGCTTGACTTGGCTAATATTTTCTATTACGTGAAACCGACCGAAGGCTCGAAAGGGTCTTGGGATGATGTTCCTGATACCATCAAAAATACTTTTGATAAATTAGGAATCCCGGAAGCTGAACGCAAGTTCCTGGCCGGGGTGGGCGCGCAATATGAATCGGAAATGGTTTATCACTCCATCCTCGAACATCTGGAAAAACAAGGAGTAATTTTCTTATCAATTGAGGACGGTTTACGCAAATACCCGGACCTTTTTCGGGAATATTTTGGTACGGTTATCCCAATTGAAGATAACAAGTTCGCTGCTCTCAATTCTGCCGTCTGGTCAGGAGGATCATTCGTTTATGTGCCGAAAGGTGTTAAAGTCGATTTACCATTGCAGGCCTACTTCCGGTTGAACACAGCCAATGTAGGTCAATTCGAACGTTCCCTCATAATCGTTGATGAAGGTGCCCAGGTGCATTATGTGGAAGGTTGCACCGCTCCTCAGTACACGACCGATTCTTTCCATTCTGGCGTAATCGAAATAATAGTAAAAAAAGGCGCACGCTCACGCTACAGCACCATTCAGAACTGGTCAACAAACGTTTACAATTTGGTGACGCAGCGAGCCAAGGTATATGCCAATGCCACTCACGAATGGGTGGACGCCAACTTGGGATCAAAAGTTACAATGAAATATCCTTCTTGCTATCTGATGGAACCCGGCGCGCATGGAGAGATGCTTTCTATGGCTTTTGCGGGTCCCGGTCAACATCAGGATGCTGGGTCGAAGATGGTCCATTTCGCACCTCATACGACCAGTAAGGTTATTTCCAAGTCGATCTCAAGAGGAGGCGGGCGCTCTTCATATCGGGGGCTGCTCAAGGTACATAAAGGAGCGATTGGCGTTCGGTCAAATACAACCTGCGATGCACTGATTCTGGACCCGCAGTCTCGTTCGGATACCTATCCGTCTATAGAAATTGATGAAGATGATGTCAACATCGGGCACGAAGCCTCGGTGTCTAAGGTAGGGGAGGAGCAGTTGTTCTACCTTATGAGCCGCGGGCTAAGTCAGGAAGAAGCAACTACAATGGTAGTTTCTGGCTTTATCGAACCCTTGGTAAAAGAGCTCCCCATGGAATATGCTGTTGAGATGAATCGGTTGATTCAACTTCAAATGTCGGGATCAGTGGGTTGAAATGGAAGAAAAACCAAGGGTAGTTGTTACCAAATCTCGTCGTAGTGAGACTCCTGAAAAGAGGTTTACATTTTCAGCCGATATGGTTACAACCTCTGGAGTCCTCGCTGATTTTCATCAAAAAGCTTGGGAGACATTTACCCGCTTATCCCTGCCGGTTATGACGGAGGAGGCTTGGAGGCGCACAGATTTGCGTGAGTTACCTGCAGAGTCTGTTTACCTGCCTTCAAATGGAGCTTATAAAGGACTCCCAAATGCTCCCAAGGATCTGCTTAAGCCATTGACCGCAGACAAACATGGGGGACAGGTTGTTATTTTACCTGGTGGGGAAAAGTTGACCTTAAACCCAGACCTGGTTAAAAAGGGCGTAATCTTTACAAGCTTGAGTACCGCAGAACGCGAAAACCCGGACCTTGTATCCACCCTAATTGGTCAGATTGTTAGACCAGAAGAAGGGAAATTCGCTGCTTTAGTGGGAGCGCTTGGACAGAATGGAGTGGTGCTGTACGTTCCTAAAGGTGTGAAAGTCGAACAGCCATTGAACAGTCTAATTTGGGGTCCCGGTGTGAATGTTGCACATCTTTCGCATATCTTATTATGGGTGGATGAAGGAGCTTCTGTGACTTACATCCATGAGGCGGCTTCGCCGGAAGAAAGTGGACCTGCACTTCATGCTGGGATAGTGGAGATTAAGGTCAGCGACAACGCCTCACTGCGGTTCGTTGAATTGCAGTCATGGGGGCGGCACGTTTGGAATTTTTCACACGAACGTGTCAGCGTGGGTCGGAATGGCAATCTCGACTGGATTTTTGGAGCGATCGGATCGCATCTGACGAAAAATTTCTCAGAGTTGGACCTTGTGGGAGAAGGTGCCACCGGTCGCATGTCTGGCTTTTATTTTACAGATGGAAATCAACATTTGGACCATGATACACAGCAAAATCATTTGGCTCCTCACACTACCAGTGATCTTTTATTCAAAGGTGCTCTAAAGGGCAACAGCCGCTCCGTCTGGCAAGGGATGATATACGTCGCTGTTGGAGCGGAAAAGACTGATGGATATCAAGCGAACCGCAATCTAATTCTCAGTCCGAACGCTCGGGCTGATTCCATCCCTGGATTGGAAATTCTCGCCGACGATGTTCGCTGTACCCATGGCGCGACAGTTGGAAAACTAGAAGAGGAACCTATGTTTTATCTAAAATCACGCGGAATTCCAGACAAAGAAGCCGAACGATTACTCGTGGAAGGATTCTTCGACCCCATTATGCAACGCATTCCGTTTGAAGGTGTACGCGCCCGCTTCCAGCAATCGATCCATGAAAAGACGGCAAGCCAATGACCACCAGGGTGCTTGCCAACGATCGAACTCATAGCTACAATAAGAAACAAAAGAAATTATCCCGGGGAGGCCCGATGTCACAATTTGCATTTATGCGTTCCCCCGGCTTGGAACACAGTTTCGAAGTCGGTGATACGGTCGAAGTTTTTTGCGACCACGAAAAAAGCAGCGAGCGAGTTCGAGGCTGGCTAAAAGGGATCGTTGTTCAGGTGGACAATAAAATGGTCGCAGTGCAATTTCGCTCTAATGTTTTTCTAACAGACGGATGGATGGTGCCGGATAAGATCCTTTGGTATCCAATTACATCAGAACACATCCGCCCAGCTGGGACACAAAAAAAACTCGGTAGCAAAGAAATTCTCGAATATTAATTCCACTGATGCGTATGTCTCTTAACCCACACAACATTCGCAAGGATTTCCCCATCCTGGAGCGCGAAGTTCATCCTGGTATCCCCTTGGTCTATCTGGATTCTACGGCGACAACTCAAAAACCAGTTGCCGTCCTCCAGGCGATGGAGAAGTTTTATCTCCAAAATTACGCCAATATCCACCGCGGGGTACATACCTTGGCTGAAGAAGCTACGTCGATGTATGAACAAGCCCGCCAGCGAGTAGCGGATTTCATTCACGCCAAATCAGCGAACGAAATTGTTTTTACGCGCAATACAACTGAGTCCATCAACCTTGTCGCTTACACCTGGGCCCGTGCGAATCTAAAATCCGGGGATGTGATTATCCTTACTGAAATGGAGCACCATTCCAATCTTATTCCTTGGCAGCAACTGGCATCAGAACGCGGCGTAACTTTGGAATTTATTCCCGTAACGGGTAAAGGTTTGCTGGATTTGGATGCCTTCGCTTTGCTCCTCAAACGATCTCCGAAACTGGTAGCGTTCTCCGGAATGTCCAATGTACTTGGGACAATAAATCCAACTGCTGAACTAGTTCGACTGGCACACGCATCAGGGGCACTTGCACTTGTGGATGGTGCTCAGCTGGTACCACATGTCCCGGTGAACGTGCAGGTACTCGACGTGGATTTTCTGGCATTTTCCGCTCATAAAATGCTGGGTCCAACCGGAATCGGCGCACTATATGCAAAAGAAAAAATACTTGAAGAGATGCCACCTTTCCAAGGGGGTGGCGATATGATTAAAACTGTTCATCTGCGCTCATTTGTGCCGAACGACATCCCTCATAAATTCGAAGCCGGTACTCCGGCCATCGCTGAAGCGGTTGGATTTGGTGCCGCAGTGGATTATCTTACCGAGGTCGGCATGGAGACCGTCGCTACCCATGAGCAGGATTTGGTTGCATATGCACTTGAACGATTGGAAGAAATCCCGGGTGTGCTGGTTATAGGTCCCGCTGCTGATAAAAAGGGTGGTGTGGCCTCATTCACCCTCGAAGGAGTCCATCCGCACGATGTTGCTCAGATTTTGGATACGTTAGGAGTTGCAGTACGTGCCGGTCACCATTGCGCTCAACCCCTGCACGAAAAGTTTGGGATAACAGCTACTACACGTGCAAGTTTTTATATTTATAACCTCAAGGAAGAGTTGGATAAATTGGTAACCGGCATTTATCGGGTGAAGAAGATATTCAATTAACCAAGCAGATTTAATACATTGGATTGTTGGGGAATAAAATATTAATGTCCTCAAATCATAGTAAACGGTGGCTCGTAGGTTCACTCATAACACCGCAGGCGAATGAAGCTTTGGCTGCATTTTCGCCGGTCATACGACAGGTATTGTTTAACCGTGGATATGCAACGGATGAGGAAGCGCGATTGTACATGCAGGGGGAACCAAGTTTTAATACTTCGCCTTTCCAGATGCTGGGCGTTCCGGCCACAGTGGACCGATTGAAATTCGCACTAAATCATAATGAGCCGATTGCTATCTATGGTGATTACGATGTGGACGGAGTTACTGCTACTGCTTTGCTAGTCGAAGCTCTGCGAGCGTTGGGCGGAAATGTTCAACCCTATATTCCTAACCGCTTCGATGAGGGGTACGGATTGAATAAAGACGCACTCACCAGCCTAAAAGAGGAAGGTGTCATGCTGGTGATTAGTGTTGACTGTGGGATTCGATCGCCCGACGAGGCCTTGCACGCACGCGATATAGGATTGGACTTGATCATTTCAGACCACCACCAACCGGCGGTTGGGGATCTCCCTCGAGCTTTGGCTGTGGTTAATCCAAAACAGGTGAACGATTTATACCCTGATAAAGATCTTGCTGGAGTTGGAGTGGCTTATAAAATTGTTCAAGCTCTAATGGAATCGACTGGAGACGATCTTGAAGAATTTCAAACCGATGCTCTATTGGATTTGGTCGCATTGGGCACAGTTGCAGATCTTGCTCCCTTGACGGGTGAAAACAGGAGCTTGGTCCGTAAAGGATTAAGAATAATTCGCGAAACGAAAAGACAGGGTCTTTTTTCGTTGGCAGCGGTATCAGACTTACCTCTTTCCAGGGTGACTGCGACTAGCATCGGTTTCATCCTTGGTCCCCGTTTGAATGCAGCAGGACGGCTGGAATCTGCATTGGCAGCTTTTGATTTGCTGACTACCAGAGATGTTAAGATCGCCGGAGAATTGGCACAACAACTAAATGTCCAAAACCGTCAGCGACAGGAAATCACCCGGAAAATCCAATCAGAAGCCGAGGCAATAGTTCTGGCTGAGGATTCAGGTGCGGATTTATTTTTCGCAGCCCATCCCGATTTTAATGCTGGCGTTGTGGGGCTTGCTGCATCAAGGTTGGTGGAGACTTATTACCGTCCGGCTGTGGTTGGACAGATTACAGGAGAAACAACGCGCTGTTCATGTCGCTCTATTCCAGAATTTCATATTACAGAAGCGCTCGATCAATGTAAAGAGTTGTTGATCCGTCACGGTGGACATGCTGCCGCGGCAGGGTTTACCGTGCGAAACGAAAACCTGGAAGCATTAAAACTACGACTAAAGTCCATTGCGGCGGAAGCTTTGCATGGAAAAGATTTGAGGCAAACATTAACTGCCGACATTGTGCTCCCACTTTCTGATTTGAATCCGGACTTGCTACATCGACTGGAATATCTTCAACCGACCGGGTATGGTAATCCGGAAGCACTATTTATTAGTCGCAATATTCGCATAACCAATAAGAGAACGGTAGGCGCGGATGGTAAACATTTAAAATTGGTCGTGACTGATGGCCGCATCACATTTGATACGATTGGCTTCCGCTTGGGCCATCTCTTGGACGAACTTCCGGCACATGTGGATATTTTATATGCATTTGAATCCAACGAATATAATGGACGTCAGTCCTTGCAGCTTAATCTTAAAGACGTGAAGCCTGCTGAACAATCTTGACTGACAGGGAATCTTCATTTTAATATTTACGGGGAGAATATTTTAAGTTAATCCACAAATCTGTATTTTAGCAAAGCCCAAAAAGCTGCAAACGCATCTATAAATCTTATTTTCTTGCCATCCGCATAATCCCTTGGATTGAATGAAATTGGTACTTCGAAAATGCGCACTTTTTGTTTTAGAATCTTAGCTGTGAATTCCGGTTCAAAGTCGAAGCGATTCGCCCGCAATTTGATATTTTGCAATACTTCTTTCCGAAATACTTTATAACCGGTTTCCATATCGCTTAGGATGGTGTCATATAGCAAATTAGTTGTAAGGGTTAGAAATTTATTGGCAAGCATGTGCCAGAACATGGTTACTCGACGTGGCCCGCCCAGGAAACGCGACCCGTATACTACATCTGCCCGTCCTTCCTCAATGGGCTTTAGAAGCGCAGGGTAATCTCGTGGATCATATTCCAGATCTGCGTCCTGGATTAAAACTACGCTGCCAGTTGCTGCAGAAATTCCTGAACGGACTGCCGCACCTTTACCTAGGTTTCGGGGATGATAGATAATCCGTATTCTAGGAGTACCTTCCAGGGAAGATAGTAAGTCTCGGGTCCCATCCGTGGAACCATCGTCAACAAGAATGATCTCCTCCGCGAGTTTGGTTGCAAGAACACGATCTAGTAACGTGTGAAACAAGGATATTTCATTGTATATAGGAATAATAACTGAAAGTGTCATAATTTGATTATAAACGAAATGCAACTCTGAAGGAAATTCAGCGTGCTATAATTCAATAGTATTTTCAACCTGGAGGAAGATATGACCTCTGTACCAAAAATTGAAACCCCTGTACAGGGTACTACATTTGTCCCACCGCCGATGAGCGAGTTGAAAGACACTGGCCTTTCTTTGCTTTGGTTGCAGGACTTGGTTTTAAAGATATTTTATTTTCAAGGCTATCTTTCGGGTTTTAAAGCAGCCGAAGAAATTGCGCTCCCATTTGCAGGGGTTGTTGATCAAATCCTCGAAACGCTTAAACGCGAAAAATTGCTTGAAGTTAAATCTTCCCAAATGGGCTTGGGGGAAGGATCATATCAATATGCAATAACTGGTGCGGGTATCGTCCGTGCCAGGGAAGCCTTGGAACGCAGCCAGTATGCAGGTCCGGCACCTGTTCCAATTGAAGTTTATAACGAATCTATCCGAAGACAGAGCCGTGGTCGGGTGGCTATTACCAGCCGGACTATGCGCCAGCTTCTCTCCCAGCTGGTTCTATCAGATACCATTTTTCAAAGGCTTGGTCCGGCATTGAACTCCGGTACATCTATTTTCTTATACGGGCCTCCGGGAAATGGAAAAACTAGTGTAGCAAAAGCGTTTGGCAATCTTGTCATGAGCCAGACAATGTACATCCCCTATTCACTCTATTTGGATGGACAGGTGGTTAAACTATATGACTCGGTTAACCACCAGCTGGCGCCAAATGTTGATACAACCCCAAATGGAACAGGTGGCTTTCGTAGCGGCAGACATGACCCACGCTGGATAAAAATTCGACGCCCGTTCATTATGGTCGGTGGTGAACTAACCCTGGAAGGTCTCGATCTTGTCTTTGATGATACGAATAAATTCTACGAAGCTCCCTTTCAGGTAAAAGCCAACGGAGGTATCTTACTGATTGATGATTTTGGCAGGCAGCAGGTTCGACCGAGGGATTTACTCAACCGCTGGATCGTTCCTCTGGAAAATCGAGTCGATTACCTAACCCTTCACACCGGCCGAAAGATTGAAATACCCTTTGACGTCCTGGTGGTTTTCTCGACTAATCTTCCCCCACGCGACCTTGTTGACGAAGCCTTCCTCCGCCGGTTGAGACACAAAATAGAAATATCGAATCCATCTTTCGAAGATTATCGTGAAATATTCAAGCGCGTATCCCAGCTGAAGGGCATTCCATATAGCGACCAGGGGTTGGCGTATTTATTGCAGGAATACTATATAAAGCGCAACCGAAAAATGCGCGCCTCCCATCCTCGCGATCTATGTGATCAAATCCTCGACATTGCTCGCTATCTTTCGACCGAGCCGACTATGACAAATGAAATGATCGATCGAGCTTCGCAAGCTTACTTTGTGGATATTTAAAAATGTGGAATGATATTCCGGCGCCGATCGTTATAGGTCACCGAGGTGATAAGCTTTATGCACCAGAAAACACTCTTTCATCCATCAAACAAGCTGCAGAAAAGGGGGCAGATGCAGTTGAATTCGATGTGAAACTAACAGAAGACCGATATGTAATCGTCCTGCATGATCAAACTGTGGACCGCACTACGAATGGGTCCGGAAATGTCTCTAAACTTTCTCTCGAAGCCATTCGGCGATTTGATGCCGGAATCAAGTTCCCCGGACAATTTCCCAATGAAAAAATTCCCACCCTTGAAGAGGTATTCGAAGCATTTGGAAACAAATTGTACATGAATATCGAATTAACTAACTACAAAACTCCCTTGGATGGGTTAGTGACAAAGGTGGTGGAACTGGTTAAAAAGTATGGAATGGAAAATCGGGTTCTCTTCTCATCATTCTTCCCTCCCGACCTGCAAAGAGCGGGTGCACTCCTCCCGGGAACCCCTCGTGCTCTCCTCACTATACCCGGTCGCTTGGGTTACTGGGGTCGTGCGATTGGTTGGAGAGGCAATTACGATGCCTTGAATCCGCATTTCACGGATTTAAACGCTGGGTTGGTAAATAGTGTCCACGCCGCTCGGAAACGGGTCAATGTTTGGACGGTCACGGCTGAATCCGATATTAAGAAAATGATTGGGTTAGACGTGGATGGTATTATCACCGGTGATCCAGCTCTGACACTTCGCCTGCTCGGGAAGAACATGTGATTGCCTCCACGTGAGTGTGACGAGCGAATACTGGTGGCTATTATTTCTCTAATTTAGCATGATCCCCGGCATTATTTAAAATGTTTATCCGTCGTTTTCTCGCAATTCTTACACTGGTTTCATTGGGGTTATCTTTTTCTTTGAACGCCGATGTGATCGCATCCGGGTCTGTCCAGCAAACTGACCCTGGCGCCAAAGCACTCCAGATCCTGGATAAGATGACGGTAGATGAACGAGTGGGGCAGCTGTTTTTGGTGACCTTTAGTGGTGCGACCGCGAACCAGGATTCCCAAATAATTGACCTTATCACTAGTCGCCATATTGGGGGAGTGGTTTTGTTGGCTGGAAATGATAATTTTGTGGGCGCACCCAATACTGTTGCGAGTGCTTTTCAATTGATTTCACAATTACAAAATGCCGAATGGCAGACATCTCAAGGCTTGCCCGGGCAAGCTCTTATTGGTACACAAAGCTCGGCACCTACTCCAACCAGTACACCTGCAAATTACATTCCCCTTTTCGTCGGCATTTCCCAGGATGGCGATGGTTATCCCTATGACCAGATCCTCAGCGGGCTTACACCTTTACCTGCTTTGATGGCTCTAGGAGCAACGTGGCATACCGGTCTTGCTGAGCAGGTTGGTGCGATTGCCGGGAAAGAGTTATCCAGCATTGGGTTTAATCTGTACTTTGGTCCTTCATTGGATGTCCTTGAATCACCAGGATCAACACTCGGTAATGGGCTGGGTGCCACTGCATTCGGTGGTGATCCCTATTGGGTGGGGGCGATGGGAAGTGCATATATCGCTGGATTGCATATTGGCAGCAATGAGCGGTTAACTGTTATAGCCAATCACTTTCCAGGAGGCGGCAGTGCTGACCGCCCTCCAGGTGGAGAACCAGCAACAGTGCGGAAGTCGCTTGAGCAATTGAAGCAAATTGAATTGGCTCCATTTTTCACCGTTACCGGGAATGCTTCCACACCCGAGAGTACAGCGGATGGTTTGCTTGTTTCGCATATTCGATATCAGGGTTTTCAGGGCAACATCCGTTCGACCACGCGCCCGGTTAGTTTTGACCCACAAGCGCTTTCCCAGATTTTATCCCTGCCTGCCTTCGCAACCTGGCGAACAGCAGATGGATTGATGGTCAGCGATGATCTTGGCAGCCAGACGGTGCGCCAATTCTATGATCCAGGCGGACGATCCTTTATAGGTAGGTTGGTGGCGCGGGATGCCTTTCTAGCAGGAAATGATCTGCTTTTTATGGGGAATATTGTTTCCAGTGATGCGCCGGATAATTACGCGACCATCATCCAATCGATAGAGTTCTTTGGTCAAAAATATCGTGAAGATCCGGCTTTTGCCCAGCGGGTTGATGATGCAGTAATTCGAATTCTTACGGCTAAGTATCGCCTTTACGGCAATTTTTATCCAGCTGTCGTGAATCCGCCCTCTGATGGATTGGCGACCCTAGACCTATCTCAGGATGTGACCTTTGAAGTTGCGCGCGATTCCGCGACGCTGGTCAGCCCGGATACAACCGATCTTGAAACGGTCCTACCAACACCTCCTGCGGTGGGTGACCGGATCGTTTTTCTGACGGACACTCGCAGCGGAAAACAATGCAGCACTTGTGGAGAACGGCCCATGTTAGCGGTGGACGATTTACAGAAAGCGATCCTCCGCCTTTATGGCCCCGGGCAGGGAGGGGAGGTGCGGCCAGACCACCTGCTATCCTATACATTTACAAGTTTGGGTTCAATTTTAGATAACCCCAGTGGAGATATTTCCGAGGAAGAAATCACCTTGCGCCAGGCAGATTGGGTGATCATAAATATGCTGGATGCCGAACCTGGTGAATCCCAGACTAATCTTCTCCGGCGATTCCTTTCAGAGCGACAGGATTTACTGCGCGATAAACGGATTGTTGTGTTTGCGTTCAATGCCCCATATTTTCTGGATGCCACCGACATTTCAAAGTTGACAGCCTATTATTGCCTTTACAGTAAATCAGAACCCTTTGTAGAAGTGGCAGCACGACTTCTCTTTAGGGAACTCTCTCCAGTGGGTTCTTTGCCAGTATCTGTCCCAGGGATTGTATACGACTTGTTCACTGCGACCACACCGGATCCAGCTCAAGTTATCGGGTTGGCTATGGATATGTCACCAATACCCAGCCCTTCACTATCTGTAACCCCAGAAGCGACTTCTACGCCATCGTTCCGAGTTGGCGATACAGTCACGGTTAAGACTAGTGTAATTCTGGACCATAACGGTCACCCGGTCCCGGATGGGACGGGGGTGCGGTTTAATATCGTGTTGAGTGGAGAAGGCGGGGTGGTCCAGCAGCTTGACGCTGCGACTGTACAAGGCGTGGCAGGTGCCTCTTTCAGCATTGATCGCCCGGGATTGTTAGAAATCAGGGCAGAAAGCGATCCAGCCTTCACATCGGTAGTTTATCAATTGACAGTTTCCAATGAAGGGTTCAGTGTGACGGTGGTCGCACCCACACCAAACATAAGTCCCACCCCAACAACACAAGTCATCGTCACCCCTGAAAGTACACCTATACCCTTACCAGTAGAAGCATCCCCGGGTTTTGGAGGATGGTTTGGTATGCTGGTCATCCTGGGGGGGCTGGGAACGTTTGCTTATTGGTTTGGAAATCATTTTGACACATCACGCTGGGCGTTGCGTTGGGCTTTGTGCATTATTGTTGGAGGATTGCTCGCTTATTCTTATCTTGCCATTCGATTGCCAGGGGCGGCAGTGTACATTCAAAAAAACGGATGGTTTGGAATAATGGGAGTTGTCATCCTTGGGGCAATGGTTGGATTTGGGATCGGTTATACCTGGCAGAAATTAACTAAGGGATCAAAGAAGCTACCAGGCTGACGAGCAACAATCCAACTGTGACCAAAAGCAATATTTGTTCAGGTTTTCCCTTGATGAGTTGGAGCAGTGAATTCTGAGGGCGGATAGACCCCGGGGGGTGCGGAGGAAGATCGCGGGTTCCGATTAAAAATTTACGAAGTTCCTCGGCAGAGGCTGGGCGGTCGTCGGGGTGCAATTCCATCGCCCACAGGATGGCACGTTCGGTGCGCGGGGTGATGGCGGGATTTAGTGTGCGCGGCTCAGGCAAGCTGGAGGGGTGTAAGAAGCGTTCACGGGCATCGGTCGGTGGATTGTTTGTGAGCAGATGAAATAAGGTGCATCCAAATGCATAAATATCACTTCGGATATCTGTGTGCACCCCGTCACCGCCATATTGCTCGAGCGGGGTGTAAAGGGCGGTGCCGCGTCCCTGGATGACTGTCACTGTCATTTCATCGGGGACGAGAGCTTTAACCAGTCCAAAGTCCACTAGTTTAAGTAAACCGTTTGGGGTGATTTTTAAATTCGACGGTTTGACATCCCGGTGAACGAGTGGCGGGGTTTGATTGTGAAGGTAGGTGAGTGCATCCGCTAACTGGTTGGCCCAAGAGAGTACGTCCTCTTCAGCCAGAAAGGTGTTATTTTGCTTGGCATCCAGCATGCGCAAGCGCAAATCCTTCCCGGGGATGTAATCCATCACCAGGTAATCGCGCGGTCCAATAGAGAAATAGTCTGAAACCTTAGGCAAGTTGGGGTGGTCGAGGCGCGCTAAAACCGTGGCTTCATGCAGAAATTGCTGTCGTGACTCTTTTAGCAATTTTGCAGGTACGGTACGGTCGTGTTCGACTTCTTTGAGCGCACAACGGCGTCCTTCCAGGCGCAGGTCATCGGCCAGGTAGATGTTACCCATGCCCCCCTGGCCAATGCGCTCGCAAATTCGATAACGACCGCGCAGCACCTCTCCGGTTTTTAGCGCGATTGTCATATTTGTCCGATTCGTTGTGGATGTGAATATAAATCGTTCATGGCTGGTGTGAAATTCGGCGTTGATTGACCAGCGTAACGCATCCGATTACAATTTGTTATATTATAAGCGCCTTTTATTATCGTGTCGTATAATCCGATAATCCAGGAGTAAAGCGTATGGCAGGGAACTTGGAAGAAGCCCCTCTATTGATCGGACAAACCGGTCCGCTGAAAGGCGAGCGGTGGGTACTTAACAAAACCCTGACCATC
>Ga0326726_10000277_pt1 | contig 49240 bp, 39 predicted proteins | sample MHFenrmetagenome_2_FD_207603 | JGI IMG/M metagenome (GOLD analysis project Ga0326726, IMG submission 207603) | Lab enriched peat soil microbial communities from Michigan Hollow, Ithaca, NY, United States - MHF15MN | ecosystem: Environmental > Terrestrial > Soil > Wetlands > Peat | place: USA... | reverse complement strand
CACGTTTTCGTCGCGCGCGTGGCCGCGTCCGCGCTGCCGGGCGTACGACGATCCGATCGCCCAGCCGACGCAGGCGACTTGCGCGGCAATCACTCCGCCGAGGAACGCGCGGCCCCCGGCGTCTCCAGCGTGAATCTCGGGCCAGACGAGCATCACGATACCGCCGAACCCGATCAGCAGTCCCGCGACGTGCTTGATGGTCAGGGGCGCACCGTCTGGCATCACCGCGTCGATGCCCACCATCCAGAATGGGCTCGTGGCGACGAGCACGGACGTCAAGCCGCTCGGCACGGTCTGCTCGGCCCAGACGACCGCGCCGTTGCCGAAGCCGAGCAGCAGTACGCCGAGCACGGCCAGGGATGGCCAGGCGCGCGGTCCCGGCAGCCGCTCGCCGCGGATCTTGAGAATCGCGATGAGCAGCGTGCCCGCCACGATCCATCGGATCGCTGCCATCAGCAGCGGCGGAATGGTCTCGAGCGAGATGCGGATGGCGAGATACGTCGTGCCCCAGATCAGGCACACGGCAACCCAGGCCAGATACGCGCGCCGGGTCGTGTGGATCATCAAAAGTACGGTACCACGGTCGACCTTCTTGCCCTCGGCGCAAGGCACGATAGAATGACGGGTGATGGGTCGAAAATCTTCAGCCAAGACGCAGGCCCGCCCGGGGGCTTCGGCGACACCGCCGGCAGAGCCGCCGCGATCGTCGACCCCGATTCTGCTCGCCGGCGCCGCGTTGATCCTCGTGATCGGCGGCGCGCTGATCTATCAGCGGTCGTCCGGTCCCTCGTCGCAGCCGGCCGCGCAGACAGCGGCGATGCCCGCGGTGGTCGACCCGCCAGAGTCGGCGACGCACGGTCCGCATCCGCAGGAGAATCTCCCGCCGCTGCCCTTCGATCCGGAACCGCCGGCCCGGCCGATGGACGTCGTCCGTGCCGCGTACAAGTTCGCCGCCGAGCACCCAGAAGTATTGAGCTACGTGCCGTGCTACTGCGGCTGCGAGCATTCCGGACATCGAGGCAACGAGGACTGCTTCGTGACGGCCCGCGACGCCAAGGGCGACGTGACGCAGTGGGAACCGCACGGCATGACATGAGCCATCTGCCTGGACGTCGCGCGTGACGCGATGCAGATGTACAACTCGGGCGCCTCGGTGCGGGACATTCGGGCTGCGAACGAAACGAAGTGGTCGCGCACCTACCCGACGCACACGCCCACGGCGCCGCCTCCCTCGAAGTAAGAGACTGGAGGCTGGGGACTAGGGACTGGAAAGCGCGCTCTTCCAGCCTCTAGCCCCCAGCCTCCAGCCACCTCATATAATCGCGTCAGTGGATCGCAGAGCGGCGGCATTCGCGCGGCTGTTCGAAGCCGTGCACGAAGGCGTGTACATCGGGACAATCGGTCCCGAGGAGACGTCGACGATTGCCGCCAATCCTCACCTGAAACTGATCTTCGGCTACCCGAGCGAAGAGCCGGAGAGCGACGTCCGACCGTTCGACCACGAACGATTCGTCGATCCGCAGGCGCGTGTCGCGCTGCTCGAGCGCCTCTCCACGGATGGATCGGTCAACAACTATCTGTTGCGCCTCCGCCGCGCGGACGGCAATCCCGCCTGGGTGGAGCTGACGGCGCGCGCGGATCCACCCGCGCCGGACGGTGCCGTCCGCATCGAGGCGCTCGTCCGGGATGTGAGCGAGCGGAAGAAGCTCGACGACGAGACGCGCGACATTTATCACCAGCTGCTGCAGGCGGAAAAGATGGCCGCGCTCGGCCAGACGATGTCAGGCGTCGCGCACGAGCTGAACAATCCGCTGGCGACGATTCTCAACTGGGCCGAACGGTTGTCGCAGCGCACGCTCGACGATCCAGTGCGCCGAGGGCTCGAAACGATCCTCTCGGAGGCCGAACGCGCCGCGCGCATCGTCCGCAACCTGCTCACGTTCGCCCGCAAGCGCCAGACGACGCGTGCGATGGTGGACATCAATCAAGTCGTCCGCGAAACGCTCGCGCTGCGCGCGTACGACCAGCGAGTCACCAACATCAGCGTGATCGACGCGCTCGCGGCCGGTCTGCCGCAGGTGTTCGCCGATGGCCATCAGCTCCAGCAGGTCCTGCTGAATCTCGTGATCAACGCGGAGCAGGCGATGCTGTCCGCGCACGGGCGCGGCGTCCTCGTCGTGCGCACGTGGCACAACGCGGACCAGGAAGCCGTCGTGCTCGAGATCAACGACGATGGCCCGGGGATTCCGGAGGAGTTGCAGCCGAAAATCTTCGATCCGTTCTTCACCACGAAGGAAGTCGGGAAGGGCACCGGCCTCGGCCTGACCGTCGCCTACGCGATCGTGCAGGAGCACGGCGGCCGCATCCGGCTCGAATCGCAGCCGAACGCCGGCGCATCGTTCTTCGTCGAGGTCCCGGTCACCGGCAGAAAGCTCGGGCCCGCCGGCAGCATGAAAGCGCGCCTGTCCGAACCCGTAAGGGCCGTCGTCGGAGCGTCAATCCTGGTGGTCGAGGACGAGACGAAGCTGGCGAGCGCCGTCGTCGACGCGTTGCGCGACGCGGGCTACGTGGTGCAGCACGCAGAAGACGGCGTCGAGGCGCTCGCGAAAATCAAGACCGAGGCGTTCGACCTGGTGATCTGTGATCTGAAGATGCCGCGGCTCGACGGCCAGTCGTTCTACCGCGAGCTCGCGTCGGCAGCGCCGGCGCTCGCCAGGCGCGTCATCTTCGTCACGGGTGACGTGGCGGGCACCGAGGCGGACGCCTTCCTGCAGGAGAGCGGCTGCCGATGGCTGGCGAAGCCGTTCCGGTTAGGCGACTTGCTCCGCGCGGTACGCGACGGACTCTCCTGACTGTTACCTGGCCGCCGCGACCGCCTGCCGCGAACGCGCCAGCTTGAGAGTGGCCTTCACGGGCACCGGACGCTTCGCCGACGCCTTGTACGGCAGGACGACCGCGTGCGGCGCGGCGACGGTCTCTGCCGTCATCCTCGTGTCCGGCTTGTAGGCAGTGCGAACGGCGTCCGCCTTCGCCATCACCGGCTTCTTCACCGTGAATGCAATCAGCTGACGGCGCATCTCCGCGATCTTCTGCGGGTTCATGTCGCCGATTGCGTCGCGCAGGCGACGGATCGCGCGGGCGTGGAGCTGCGAGACGCGCGATTCATTGACGCCAATCTCGGCGCCGATCTGCTTCATCGTCACCTCGCCGTAGTAGTACAGACCGATCACCTTCCGCTCACGCCAGGGCAGCGATTGAATCGCGGCGCGGACGCGGTCGCGCGTCTCGGCCTTTTCGTACGCGGTGTCCGGCGCGTCGGGCTCCGACGGCACGAGCACCGTCGGCAGCGAGTTCTCGTCCATGTGCTCGGCGGTCGCGAGGGGCGACGTCGCTTCGATCGTATTGATGCGCACGATGGTCCGGCTCAACCGTTTCTCGTCCGAGCCGACGCGCGCGGCCAGGTCCGCCATCGATGGCTCGTGTCCCAGTTCGCGCCGCAGCGCTTCGCGCGCCGCATCGAGCTCGCGACGCTGGCGGCGGACGCCGCGGGGCCACGCGTCCTTGCGGAGCGCGTCAATCATCGCGCCGCGCACGCGCCGCTCCGCGAACGTTTCGAATTTGATACCGCGCTCTTCATCGAAGCGATGCGCGGCGTCGATCAGACCAAGGACGCCGTCCTGCACAAGATCCCCGATGTCGATGGAGTTCGGCATCGACGCCGCCATCCGGCGGGCCAGCGCTTCGACAAATGGAAGGCTCGCGACGATGCGACGGTTCTGGCTAGCGGCAACGGGCTGTACGCGCATTGGTGTCTCCTGGTTTCCGATAGATGCGCGGTATCGCAATGGCGGTACCAACAATCGGGCTTCGTGTTCAGGAGCTCACCACAGGAAACACAAGATAGATGTTAAGTACATTTAGTACAGTTATTTAGAGGCGTGGCTCATTTCCGAACCTGAGGGTGGAGAGGGGGTCGACGGACCGTCAGAATGTCAATTAGTTGACGATCTGCGGGTTCCGTCAGCCAAAGTATTGACGGCTGAATTACGTTTTGGTGCTTGGTTACTGGGGTTCGACCGAAGGCGCAGCAAGCCGGCGGATCTCTTTGGCAGTGCCCATGGCCTCGAGGGCGCTCGAGACGACCTGACCCGCCCGAGCCCGATTCATGTCATCGGGCGCTTTCGCTTCGAGCAATTCGGCGTGGGCCAGGATGATCCCGAGCTGGTTATTGAGGCGGTGGAACAGGAGACGCAATTCTGGTGATTCGTCCATCGGTCCCCTGGCCAGTAGTTCCTCGACGCTGAGCGGACGCGGCATCAGGCCTGATTCCGGCCTTCAGCCTGCCACATCGTCTGGACCGCGGGGCGACTGGCGTTGTTCGGATCGCGCCACAGCGTGTCGACGAAGATGCGAACTGAACCGCCGGCGGTGCGCACGTATTCGATTTTGCCGCTCGACAGCCAATTGTAAATCGTGCGACGGCTGACGCCCACCAACTCACAGGCCTTCATGATCGAGATGGTTTTTCGCTCCACGTTCGTTCCTCCAGACACCTCTATCGGTGGAAGGCGGGGCTGGGAATAGTCAGGACGTGAAGAAGCCGAACGACCAGTTATGGACACGGAGGGCCGTCGAGTGTCAAAATACTGGCGCTCAGCTAAATGTCTGATTCTACAAAACATCTGTTGCTCGTCGAAGATGAAGCCCCTCTGCGGGTGGCCATCGCGGAGCAGCTGACTGACCGGGGGTATCAGGTCGACCAGGTGGATACGGGCGAGGCGGCGCTCGCCAAGCTGGCCGACTTTGCCTTCGACATCATCATTACGGACCTCCGTCTTCCGGGCGTCGACGGATCGGCCGTCGTCGAAGGCGCCGTCGAACGGTATCCCGACATCATTGCGATCGTCGTCACGGGTTACGGCACCGTGAAGGACGCGGTCGAAGCCATCAAGCGCGGCGCATGGGATTTCGTCAACAAGCCGTTTCAGATCGACGAGCTGCTTCACGTGCTCGACTCGGCCATCGAGCAGCGCAGGCTGAAATCGGAGAACGCGTACCTGCGGGCGCAGCTCGAGAAACGCGATCGCTTCGAAGGGGTCGTTGGACGCGGGCAGGCGATGTCGCGATTGTTCCAGCTGCTCGAAACCGTCGCCCCCACGAGCAGCACGATCCTGATCACTGGCGAGACCGGGACCGGCAAGGAAGTCGTAGCGCGCGCCATTCATCAGGGCGGCCCGCGGCGTCTCCACCGATTCGTCGCGCTCAATTGCAGCGCCATTCCCGAGACGCTGCTCGAAGCGGAACTCTTCGGCCACGTCCGGGGGGCGTTCACGGGCGCCACCGGCAACCGGCAGGGCCGGCTCGAACAGGCGCACAAGGGCACCCTGTTCCTCGACGAGGTCGGCACGATGAGCGCGGCGCTGCAGATGAAACTGCTGCGCGTGCTGCAGGAGCGCGAGTTCGAGCGCGTCGGGGACTCCCACCACACGATCAAGGTGGACGTGCGCGTGATCGCGGCGACCAACAGCGACCTCGGGAAGCTGGTGGCCGAGGGCACGTTTCGCGAAGACCTGTTCTACCGGTTGAACGTGATTCCGGTTCAGCTGCCGCCGCTGCGCGAGCGCAAGGAGGACATCCCGCTGCTGGTTCAGCATTTCCTCGACAAGCTTGCGAAGGAAGGACCGGGCTCCACGCGCGCCGAGCGGAAGAGCGTGTCGCAGGACGGGATGCGGCGGTTGATGGCGTACCACTGGCCCGGCAACGTGCGGCAGCTCGAGAACGCCATCGAGCGCGCCGTGGCCTTCAGCGCGGGCCGCGCGCAAATCGACGCCAGCGATCTGCCGGGTGAGATTCAGCAGGCGCAGGAAGCGGCGCTCGCGGCCGCGGTCACGCTTCCCGAGGGCGGCCTCGATCTGAGCGAGTTCATCGGCGGGATCGAGCACGACCTCGTGCAGCGCGCGCTCGAGCGCACGGGTGGGAACAAGGGGCAGGCCGCCAAGCTGCTCAATCTGAAGCGCACGACGCTCGTCGAGAAACTCAAGCGGATCGAAAAGACCTAGCTCGCCGCCTTCTCAGTCGCCGTCGCCTTGATGAAGGCGGTTCAGGTGAGCGACGTCAAATCGATCGCGCCGTCGAGGCCGTCCAGCCCCGCGATGGCCGCCCGGCCCATCGCCAGCACGGATTCCTGCGTGCTCCCGCCGATGTGGGGTGTTGCGAGGAACGTCGGCAGCGCCAGCAAGCCCCGATCAGTGGGCGGCTCCTCCGCAAACACGTCGCACGCCGCGCCGGCTAGTTGGGCGTCGACGAGTGCCTGTTTGAGCGCCGCCTCGTCGACGATGCCACCGCGCGCGGTGTTCAGGAGAAACGCCGACGCCTTCATGCGCGCGAGCTCGCGCGGGCCGATCATGCCGCGAGTCGACGCGTCGAGCGGAACGTGAACTGTCAGGATGTCGGACTCAGCAAGTAGGACATCCATGGTCACGGGCCGGACGCCCGTCTCTCGATAGAACGCGTCGTACGTTCGGATGTCGTGCGCGAGGACCGCCGCGCCAAACGCGCGGCACAGGCGCGCGACCTGCTGACCGACATGGCCGCACCCGAGAATCCCGACGGCCGCTGACGAGAGCTGACGGCCGATCGGCTGGTGCCATCGTGCCTCGCGGACGTCGAGCGCGAGCGGCACGACGCGGCGGCAGAGGGCGATCATCAGGCATACCGTCAGCTCGGCGACCGCCTGCCGGTTGACGCCGGGCGTCCACCAGACGCGGACGCCGTGACGCCGGGCGGCGTCGACGTCGATCATGTCCAGGCCGACTCCGTATTTGCTGACGACGCGCAGTTCAGGCACGGCGTGAAACAGACGTTCGTCGAGCGCCTCGAGCCCGGTGATCGCTTTGGAGTGGCCGCCGAGAAACTCCACGAGCGCGGCGCCGACGAGCGTGTGGCCGGTTTCGTTGAACCGCACGCGCGAGTAACGGCGCCTCAGCTCGTCGCGCAACCGCGCGTCACGGGAGAACGAACGAGATGCCACCGCAACGGGCGTGTCGTGCTTGATGTCGCTGCTCACGGCGCACACTGTAGCAAGTACAATAGTCGAAGTGCCTCCGCGCTTCGTTTACTGGACGATCCTGATCGACAACCAACCCACCGCGTTCCGGGCGGCCCAGCGCGAGGATTTGCTGCCGACGCTCCATCAGCTGCAGCGGAAGAGCGCCAACGTCGTCATGAAGTGGTTCGCGCGTGGCAAGGTGTGGGACTCGCCGGAGGCGGAACGCGCAGCGCAGGCCGTCGCGAGGCCGCAGGAGAAACGCGGGCGCGACTGGCGGCCCGGCGGCGCGCACGAGGATCCGCGTGATCGGTTCAAGAAGAAGAACCGGCCGGAGCGCGCCTGGTCCGACAAGCCGGACCTGCGTCGCGATCGTGAGAAGCTCGGCCCGCCGCGCGAGGCGCGTGCGTGGACACCGAAACCGCCTGGTCCGCCGCGAAGCGATCGCCCGTGGCAGAGCAAACCGAGCGGACCGCGCACCGAGCGGAAACCGTGGCAAGGAAAGCCGGCCGGTCCTGACGGGCCGTGGAAGCCGTGGGGCGGGAAGCCCGGTGGTCCGCCGCGCGGCGATCGCCCGTGGCAGAGCAAACCGTTCGGCAAACCTGGCGCTGGAGCTCACGGCAAGCCGGCCGGACCGCGCGCCGAGCGGAAACCCTGGCAGACCAAGCCGGGCACAAGCGGTGGCCGCAAGCCATTCCGCCCGCACTCGGGACCGGCACAGACCTGGCCGCGCAAGAAGCGCGACGATGAGCCGCCCGATCGCGGCTAGCACGAGCGCGCGCGTTCAATGGGACGGCTGCTCTCGTTTCTTTTTTCCATCAACGGTTGCCTGACGTCGACGTTGGTCGTGGCCGTATGGGTGTTCGCACGACCGCAATCATCGGCCGCGCGGCGCGGTCTCCTGGCAATCGTCATCTGGTTCGGCGTGGCGAGCGTGTACGCCGTTCCCGCCATCGTCACTCGCGGACTCGCCGCCGGGTTCCACGAATTCACGGGCGCGGATGCGCCAGCCGGCCAGACTGCGATCGTTCTGCTCGGCGGCGGCGGCATCACCGTCTCGGGCTTCGAACACCAGCGGGTCGGCGTGTCCAACGATTCCAGCGCCGCGCGGACCCTCGAGGCGGCGCGTGTGGCGCGCCTCTTGCCGGATGCGCTCGTCATCAGTTCCGGCGGTAACCTTCCGTCGGATCGCGACAAGGCGCCGAGCGGCACGATGATGCGCGATCTCCTGGTGAGCCTCGGTGTCTCGCCGGCGCGCATCCTCGTCGAGAACGACTCGCGCGACACGCACGACGAGGCCGTCATCGTCCAGGAAATGCTGCGCGCCCGGAGGATCGAGCATGTCGTGCTCGTCACCTCTGATGTCCACATGCGGCGGTCGCTGGGGGTGTTCCGCGCGCAGGGCATGCACGCGATTCCAGCCATCGCGCCCAATCCGTATTTCGATGGCTCGTGGACGGAATGGCTGGAGCCGTCGCGCGCCGGGCTGGACTTCACGAACGGCGTCGTCCACGAACTGGTCGGCATTCCGTATTACTGGTGGCGCGGCTGGTATCGGAGCGAATGATGCTGTGGCACGTGGTCGTGATGAAACCAAGACCTGATCTCCCGCCCGCCGATCGGGTGGCGTTCGTCGACGCGTTCACGCGGGCCGTCCGCGAGATTCCGACCGTGCGCGGCGCGCGCGTCGGCAGGCGCGTGACACACGGCGCGGGATACGAGCACGACATGCCGGACGCGGCCGATTACATCGCCATCATCGAGTTCGACGATGTCGCCGGCGTTCAGACGTACCTCCGGCATCCCGCCCACGCAGCGGTCGGCGCGCGGTTCGCTCAGTCGTGCAGTTCAGCCTGGGTGTACGATTTCCAGATGAACGAGGCGGGGCTTGCGCCGCTAGACGCGGGCGGTTTCGTTTAGGCCGAGCAGCTTAAACACGCGCGCTATCAGTCCGGGACGGTCGTTCTCAGGCGCATCGATCTGCGTCAGGATGTCCAGACACTCGGCGATTGTCTTGACGACGCCGATACCCAGGCGGCGCGCGGCGACTGGCAGATTCTTCTCATCGTCGCGCCAGACGAGAATCGCTCGCGCTTTCGAATCGACGACGACGTCGAGACAGTTCTCGGGGCGATCGTCGACGACGATGTCCAGGCGGAGCGACGCGGCGACGAGACCGCGCGAGCCCTGGACGACGTAGACGCTGGGCAGCGTGAAGCCGTTCGCCTCGAGCCAGCGCTGGCTCTGCACCTGGGCGATGGCGCCGACCGTGTCCGGCCGCTTCGTCAGGAAGATGACTTCCCAGCGACGATCGGCCGCGACCTTCGCGAGCCGCGCGACTGCGCCCGGCTCGATTTCTCGCAGGCCTTCCCAGAAACTGTCGATTGATTGGACGTGTTGCCACAGCCGTCGTGTCTGGCGCGCCGTCATGTGAAGGCGCGCGCTGGCCGGCACATCGTCGACGGCTGGCTTCTGGTCGCCGGGCTTGGCGAGTTCCTCGGCGTCGCCGGCGCGCTCTTCGAGCTTGCGCGTCATCGGCTCGCCGAAGAGGGCTTCGGCGTGGCGGATGAGGTCGGCGTCCATGTCCGCGAGGACGCCGTCGAGATCGAATGCGATGCGAAGGGACAACCGCCTGCTAGCTCGCTTCCAGCCCGGCGGCGCATCCTGGCCAACGGCAGGCAAGACATCGAATTCTAGAAGCCATACGTCACCGCAGATCCGATTCTCAGATTGCTGTATTGCCGTGTCGCGACATCGGAAACTCGGCGCTCTTTGTCCACGTTGACGCCGAGCCGAAGATCCCGGCTCATGTGGTACCCGACGCCGCCGCCGTAGCTCTGGAACTGGTCGACGCGGTCTGGAGATTGGACGACTGCACCTGCCCGAGTCTCGTACGCCATCGATGCCGTCGCGCCGCGCACGACGACGTCGACCGGGCCGAAGATCTGTTGCGCGACCGAGCCGGCGAACCCCGTCTGGAGAAAGTAGGGCTGATTGACATCGTAGGAGTACTGGACGTCCCGGGAGAACGTGAACGCCAGGCGCGTCGACTCCAATGCGACGTACGTCAATTCGACTTTCGCAGTTGTCCCCTTGAAATTCGAGACGCCTGGAGACAGCGGTTCGAAATCGCGGTAACCGAACGTCGCGCTGCCCTTGATGAGCGCGGCAGGATCGAAACTGATCGTCGCCGTGGCAGCCGTGGAGTCGGAATCGCGGAGTGACGAGTATTCGAACCGATCCTGGGATCGCGTCGCGCCCAGGATGATCGCCGTGAGCGGTGTGAGCTGCTCGCGCACCAGGATTCCAGCCGTCGTCGTCGTATGATTCAGCTCGGACTGCAGGTTCGTGCCGAGGAACACGTCCGTCTGGTCGTAGTCCACGCGTGCGCGCGACCCCGTCACCCCGAAGAACGTTCTGGCGAGCGCGCGGACTTCCACTTTCCCATCATAGGACGTCTCGAGACGCTGCGCGCGCGTGTCGATTTCGAAGCCAGGCCGATCGCGGACGCTGGCGCGGCTCGCATTCACACCGAGATTAAGCCGATTGAGCGGCACCTTCCAGCCAACCGAGGACATGTTGTTGGCGGCGCGCTCGGTGGTGAACTTCTGGTACCAGATGATGTCTTCCTTGACGCTGCCGGTCACCCACGTCGGGCCCATGTGCAGCCAGAATTCTGCCGCCGGCGTCACCGTGAGCGTGAAATCCTGCTGTGGATTCTGATCCGCCGGTTGGTTGAAAACGTTCTGGTCGATGCCGATGTTCGTCAAGGCGATGGTCGGGTTCATCGACAGCGGCCCGGCCTGGAGACGCACCTTGTTTGGATCGGGGCCCTCTGGCGTCTGAGCCGCCGCCGGCGTGCCGCTGACGAGCGCAGCAAGACCAAGAATGGCCGCGAGGGGTATGGAGCGCCGGCGCGCGCGGCGATGAGACATTTCTGAAGAGAAACCTCACTCTCCATATCGGTCGTTGCAGATCCGTCAACGGCGAAGATCTGACGAATGAGCATGGCCGGCGGAGGGCGGGCCTGAGGAAGAGGCGTGCGGCCAGTGCTAGCGACGTGGACGAGGTGACGCGGGAGGTTCTTCGGCCGGAACGAAATGGCCGTCGCCCGAGCGATCGACCTCGAGCCTCGTCGAACCATCGGCGCCGTAGATCAGACGCCGATCCGGCGTGCCGTGGTGGAGTGTGTCAAAAGCGATCGACGCGAGGCGGTCGCCGTCGTACGTCTCCCAGGTGTCGATCTTGCCGTCCTCATCGGTGTCTTCTTCGGCCGTGACGAGACGGCTCTGCTGGTAGTGTTCGAAGCGCGTGACCTTACCGTCGCGCTTCGTGGAAACCTCGATGCGCGCGACGAACCCGTCAGGGCCGGTGTACGACCACGCGTCTTCCTTGCCATCGCTCAGGCGCGAGAAACCGACCTTCTCGAGCTTCTGGTCCGCGTCGTAGTACTCCCAACGGTCGATCTTGCCGTCTTCGTCTTTGTCGATTTCGACGCGGACGACTCGCGCGCCATCCATGTAGCTCCAGGTATCGGTCTTGCCGTTCCCGTTCGAATCGAACTTGAGCAGCTGCAGTTTCCCGGTCGTCTTGCTGTACTCGGCGGAAATACGCTTGCTGGCCGTACTACCGTCGCCACAGCTGGCACAAATTAGGGCTATGGCCAGAATAATTGGAAGACGCACGGCTTCTGACGTCAAAGTTTTCTGGCTTTTAGCCAAGATCATGGGTGGCTACTTCGGCGAAAAAGAAGTCAGCGATGACATCGGTCAGCCTTCGGATCGAGTCGGAGCTGTTGATGGCGGTCCTCAGATGAGAGCCGTTCTCAAGTCCCTTGGTGTACCAGGACCCGAGAGCGCGAAGTTTGTTGACGACCCACCGGTCGTGACTCGCGGCTGGCGACTGATCACGGACGCGTTCGTCCTGGAGAAGACGGATGTACTCGAGGAGAAACGTTCCCCGATCCTCGAGCGTGATTTCCCGCGGCCGGAGGCCGGCAGCGAGGTCCGCGGCCTGCGCGAGAATCCACGGATTGCGCAGCACACCGCGACCCACAAGCACGCCTTCAACGCCCGCGCGCAGCTTGTCAATTACTTGAGTCGCCTCGATGCAGTCACCGCTCCCGAACACTGGGATGGTGAGCGCGTCCGCGATACGCGCAACCAGGTCCCAGTCAGCGGACCCGCTGTAGCTTTGCGCCGCGGTGCGGCCATGGACCGCAATTGCGGCCGCGCCGGCGTCCTCGACCATTCGCGCCAGCGCCGGCGCGTTGCGCTCGTCATCGTTCCAGCCGGCCCGCATCTTCACGGTCACGGGAATCTTCACGGCCTTCGACATGGCAGCGATGACGCCGGCCGCGTGCGCGGGCTCCCGCATCAGGCTGCATCCCGCGTTGTGCTTCGCGATCTTCGGGACCGGGCATCCCATGTTGACGTCGACGATGTCGGCGCCCATGCCTTCGACGATTTGCGCCGCGGCCGCCATCTTCTCCGGATCGCCGCCGAAAATCTGAATCGAGATCGGCCGCTCTTCCTCGGTGTACTCCGCGTACTCGAGCGTGCGGTCGATGCCGCGCACGAGGCCCTCCGCGCTGACCATCTCGGTCACGACCAGGCCGCAGCCGCCCTGGCGCTTCACGAGGCGCCGGAACGCGGTGTCGGTCATGCCCGCCATCGGCGCGATGGCGAACGGCGACGGCAACGGGACGGAGCCTATTTTCAACGTCAGTACGCTTTCACGTCGGCAGCGTCGACCTCGACGCTCACGGCCTGCCCGATAAGATCGACGGACAGAACCAGGCGGGCTTTAGGGGCATCCTTGCGCAAGAGCCGGCCGACCACGCCGCGCAGCGGCCCGTGGACGACTTCGACCATCATCCCTTCGTGAATCAACGGGCACGGGTCGAACTGCAGCTCGCTGCCGACGAGGACTCGAATACTCTCGAGCTCGTACTCCGGAATGGCGGCGGGCTTTCCCTCAAACGAGACGATGTTCACGACGCCGGTGCATTTGAGGATCGGCAGTGCATCGGCGGGATCGAAGCGCGCGAAGCAGTAGCCCGGGAAGAGCGGCCAATCGATCTTCTTCTTGCGGTCCTTCCAGCGGCTCCATTTCGGAATGGTCGGAAGGAACGCGTCGATGCGTTTGCGCTCGAGTTGCTCGCGCACGGTCTGCTCGTGGCGCGACCGCGTCCAGATGGCGAACCACTGAGCGACCTCGGTGGCCGGTGGCTGGAGGCTGGTGGCTCGTGTCAGCGGAGAACCGGAACTCATCGCGTCACCAGTCACCAGTCACCAACCACTACAGCGTGGGCGCCGCCTGCTGCTGCTTCAGTCCCTCGTCGAACGCCTTCTTGACGTCAGGATTCTTCCACTCGATGATCGCCTGCCCGCGGAGCTTTTCGAGGTACTTCAGGAACTCCGCCTTGCGCTTGTCCGTGAAGACGCGCTCGCCGATCTGCTCGCGCGCCTGCTCGAGAGACATGGTCTGCGTCGCGGTTTTCGTTTCGAGTTTCAGAATCTGATAGCCGCGGTTCGTGCGCATGACCTCACTGATGTCGCCGGGCTTCATCTTCTCGATCCGCGCCCGCAGGTCCGCGGACACGTCGGTGAGGCTCAACGGCCCGATGAGACCCGCGTTCGCCTTTGACGGCGAGTCGGAGACGTCCGCCGCGAGCTTGTCGAAGGCCTCGCCGCCCGCGACGCGCGCGCGGATCGCCTCGGCGCGCGCCTTCGCCGCCTCGTCCGCGCCGACACTCACGCCGCGGCCGTCCGTCGCAACACCGACGAGGATCTCGCGTAGCGTCACCGTCGGCTGTGTCGTGAATTCGTTCATGTGCGTGGCGTAGTACTTCTTGGCTTCGTCTTCTGTCACGCCGATCTTCGACATGACCTCGTTCTGCTGGACGCGCTGCACGATCATCGATTTTTCCAGGTTCTTCCGCAACTCGGCCATGGTCATGTTCTCGGCCTTCAGCGCCGCCTGGAGTTGCTCGTCCGTCTCGAGCTTGTTTTCCTTCCGGATGTTGTCCAGAACAGTCTTGAACTGATCGTCGCCGAGCTTATAGCCGAGCTCGCGGCCGCGCTGGACCATCAGCATCTCGTGAATCGCGTCGATCATGATCTGCGGCGTGATTTCGTCGAGCGCCTTGCGCAGCTGCACGTTGTTGGGATCGCTCTTGAGGTCGATCTGCTGGCCCTTCTGGCGAAGCATCAGCACCTGCCGCTGCTCGAGATCGGTTTTCGTGAAGATCTCCCCGTTCACTTTCACGAGGATCTGCTCGATGATTTCAGCTCGGGCGAGGCCGCTGGCCACCGTCATTCCGAGACAGAGAAGAAGGGCCGCACGGACCGCTCTTTTGTAGGTCATAGCTAACTTCTTGCAAACACTAATTTTACCCTTGATCGATGAGGTCGCTCAATAAACCGCCGACGCGCTCGAAAACGCCGCCGGGCGCCCGCGGATCTTCCTTCGCGGCTCTGAGGATATCCGCTTTCGTGAAGCCGGGTTTCACTTCGCCGGCCCGGGCACGGGCGGTCCACCAGGAAGGGGCGGGAGACCGTGAAGAGCCTCGTCGCGGGCCAAGGGCAGAGGGCAAAGGGCTGGACGCGCGCGTGCTTTGAGCCCTCAGCCCTTCTCCCTCAGCCCTCCCAATATCGAGCTTCAAGGCCGCAGGCGGGACGAGCGTGAGCTCGGGACGCTGCCGCACCAGCGCCACCAGCCGCACGGGATCGACCCTGGCCTGCGGTCTGAACTTTAAGACGACGATGCGCCCTTCGCGGTCGATGGCGTCCACACCGAGCCGGTCGGCCATGACGCGAATCCGACCGTAATCCGCCAGGTTGAGGAGCGAATCCGGCAGCGGCCCGTAACGATCGATGGCCTCTTCGAGCACGCGGTCGAGCTCCTCCTCGTGTCGCGCCGCCGCGACCTTCCGGTACAGCATCAGCCGCTGATTCATGTCCGGCACGTACGATTCGTCAATCCGCAGGTCGACCCGGAGATTCACGGTCGCGCGGACGTCGTCTTCGATTTCTTCGCCCTTGAGCTCGCGGACCGTCTGCTCGAGCAACTTCATGTACATCTCGAACCCGACTGTGTCGATCTGACCGCTCTGTTCGCCGCCGAGCAGGTTCCCGGCGCCGCGGATCTCGAGATCGAGCGCCGCCACGCGAAAACCGCTGCCCAGGTCGCTGAACTCCTTGATCGCCGCCAGCCGTTTCTTCGCGACGGGTGACAGATTGTCCTCGGGCGGAATCAGCAGGTAGGCGTACGCGGGGCGATCGGATCGTCCCACGCGGCCGCGCAATTGATACAGCTGCGACAGGCCGTACCTGTCCGCGCGATTGATGATGATCGTATTCGCGTTTGGGATGTCGAGGCCGTTCTCGACGATCGTCGTGGCCAGCAGGACGTCGAATTTGCGCGCGACGAAATCGAGCATCGCACGCTCGAGCGCTTCTTCATCCATCTGGCCGTGGCCGACGACGACGCGCGCCTCGGGCACAAGGCGCTGGATCAGGTTGCCAATCGAGAAAATCGATTCGACGCGGTTATGGACGAAGTAGACCTGACCGCCGCGCGCCAATTCGCTACGGATGGCGCGGCTGATGACCTGCTGGTCGAATTTCACGACGTTGGTCTGAATAGACAGCCGATCCTTCGGCGGGGTCTCGATGATCGACATATCGCGGATGCCGACGAGCGACATGTTCAACGTGCGCGGAATGGGCGTCGCGCTCATCGTGAGCACGTCCACCTTCTTCTTCAGCTGTTTGATCTTCTCCTTGTGCGCGACGCCGAAGCGCTGTTCCTCGTCCACGACTAGCAGACCGAGGTCGCGGAACTGGACGTCCTTCGAGAGCAACCGGTGCGTGCCGACGATGATGTCCACCTTGCCGGCGGCGAGATCGGCGATGACTTCCTTCTGCTCGGCCTTGCTCCGAAAACGGCTGACCATCTCGACACGAACCGGGAAGCCTGCGAAGCGTTCCTTCAACGTTTTCTGATGCTGAAACGCGAGCACCGTCGTCGGCGCGAGGAACGCGACCTGCTTGCCTTCCATCACGGCTTTGAATGCCGCCCGCATGGCGACCTCGGTCTTGCCGTACCCGACGTCGCCGCAGAGCAGCCGATCCATCGGCGTCGGCGACTCCATGTCACCCTTGATGTCGCGGATCGCCGTCTTCTGATCGGGCGTAAGTTCGTATTCAAACGCGTCCTCGAATTCTTGTTGCCAGTGTGAGTCTGCGCTGAACGCGTGGCCGGGTACGGCTTTGCGCGCGGCGTAGAGCTTGAGGAGCTCCTCCGCCATGTCGCGCATCGCCTTCTTGACCTTCGTCTTCGCGCGCTCCCACGACGTGCCGCCCAGCCGATCGACGGGCGGCTTCGTTGCGCCCGTGTACTTCTGGACGAGGTCGAGCCGCTCGACCGGTACGAACAGCTTGTCGTCCCCGGCGTAGCGCAGCTCGAGGAACTCCTGCATCGCGTCGCCGATGCCGATCTGCTTGAGGCCGACGAACATGCCGATGCCGTGATCGACGTGCACGACGAAGTCGCCGACCTTCAGATCGCGGAGGTCCGAGCGAAAAGCGCGGGTGGACGATCGGCGTCGATCGGCCGCGCGGCGCTCTTCGTCGAAGACATCCGCCTCGGCGTAGATCTGGAGGCCGGCGTCCGGCAGCCGGAATCCGCGCGACAATCCACCGATCGCCACGAGGACCGCGGCGTAGCGCGCGTCTTCCGCGCGCTCCACCGGGATCGCGAACACGTCGTACTCTTTGAGCAGCTCGATCGTCCGGTCCGCGCGGCCCTGCGTCGCTGCGACGAAGAGCGTCACGCCGCCTTCCTCGCGCTGCCTCCGGACATCGGCCACCCAGTCCGCGACGCGCCCCCTCATCTCCGCCGTAGGCTGGCAGCGGACGTGGTGCGCCGGAAGGGCCGTCAGATCTCTCTCAGCCGGTTCCGGCGCTTCGTCGCTGAGGCCGAGGTACGCGAGGTTCGTCGCAGTCGTCAGTCTTGCGTTGACGACATTCCAATCCGCGAACAGCCGCTCAGGTGCAGGAAGCTGTGGGGCCGTCGATTTCTTCTCCTCATAGCTGCGGTGCATCTGCTCCAGCTGCTTCGCGGCCTCCGCGTCGACCTCGTCGCGCTCCGATACGACAATGCGCGCCTCCTTCGCGCGCGCAAGATAATCGAACAGCGTCGCCCGACGGTCGTCCGACAGGACGTCCCTCAACGGTACGACCGCCACCTGATCGATCGCGGCAATCGAGCGCTGCGTGGCCGGATCGTACGTGCGGAGCGTTTCGATGGTGTCGCCGATGAACTCCAGGCGAACGGGATGGGTTTCGCTGGCCGGGAAGATGTCCACGATGCCACCGCGGACCGCGAACTCTCCGTGCTCATCGGCCGGATCCTCGCGTGTCAGGCCGGCGTCAACGAGGAGCTCGGCGAGATCGGTCGGCGCGATTTCCTGACCGGGCTTGAGCTCGAGCGAGGCCGCGAGCAGACGGTCTGGAGCGGACACGCGCGGCAGTAACGCCGACGACGACGCGACGACGACGCGCGCCGTACCGCGTGCGATGGCATGGAGCGCGCGCGCACGGGCCGATGTCACGCCGACGTGGGGCGCCAGACCTCGGTACGGATCGACTTCATACGACGGGAACGGCAGGACGGCGTGCTCCGCCGCACCGGTCGACAAGCCTTCGATCGCGGCCACGAAGAACGTCACGTCGGCGACCGTCTGTTCGAGGTCCGCGTCGGTCGGCACGACGTACAACACGACGGCGTGAGGATGCGCGTGCGCGGCGCCAGCGACAAACAGCGCCTTCGCCGGCGGGGTGAGACCCGACACCTCGCGGGCCGGCGCCTCCATGCCGCTGCGGCTCATCGCCTGCTTGAGCACGGCGCGCAGATTCAATGAAGTCGATGTCGTCACGGCTTTCGAATCTTCTCGAGCATCTTCGTCGTCGAGTAGCCGGATTCGATCGTCACGCGCACGACCTTCCCGCCGCGGGCCTCAACGATGTCACGGCCGACAATGGCGTTCGCGGCCCAGTCGGCGCCTTTGACGAGGACGTCCGGCTGCAACACGGCCACGAGCTCGTGCGGCGTGTCCTCGTCGAAGATGACGGCGGCGTCCACGCATGCCAGCGCGGAGAGAATCTCGGCGCGCTCCTGTTCCGGAGTGACGGGGCGCGCAGGCCCCTTATTCGCACGCACCGAGCGATCCGAATTCACGCCGACGATCAGCGCATCGCCAAGCGCCCTCGCCTGGCGAAGGTACCGGACGTGCCCCGGATGGAGCAGATCGAAGACGCCGTTGGTAAAAACGATCGTCTTGCCAGCGCCCCGAAGCCGTTCGACCAGCGTGACGGCGTCGGCCCTGGTCACGGCTTGAACCGCACGTTCGGCGAAAAGCGCCAGCGATGGCGCGGGCTGTACACACCGACGTCATGGGTGCGCGACTTCACGCGAAAGGTGTACAGGAGCCGATGGTAGTCGTACGGCACGCCGTCGCGCTTGTGGACGGCGGCGTCGAGTTTGTAGGTTCCTTCGACGAGATCGAGACTGTCGATTGCGAACGTGACCTCGCCGTCGCCGGACAACTGTTCGGATTGCAGCGCGTCAATTTCGGTGTTGGTGCCGAAGCAGCATACGCCGTCCGCATTGAACACGCCGATGCCGAATGCGAAGTCGTCGACCGGCGTGGCCGCACGCACGGCGAGCGTGATCGACATCGGATCGCCGGCGTGGAAGACGAAGGACGGCTGGCCGTCGCGATCGACCAGTGTGACGCCGGTGATCTCGACTTCCCGCGACCCCCATCGCCCTTCGACCGCCTCGAACATGTTCGCCGGCGCCGTCTCGGTGACAGCCGTTTCGACCGCCTTGGCGGTCGTCGCGGCGAGGTGCCGGCCTTCGCCTTCCTCAACTTCGGTGAGATAGGCGTCGATCACGCGTTTGGGATCGCCGTGCGCGAGCGCGCGGCCGCCGTCGAGCCAGATCGCTTCATCACAGAACCGTTCGACGAGCGGCAACGAGTGCGTGACGAGCAGAATCGTCTTGCCACGACGACGGAACTCGCCGAACTTGTCGAGACACTTGTGTGTGAAGCCCTCGTCGCCGACGGCGAGGACTTCGTCGATGAGCAGGACGTCCGGATCGACGTTGATCGCGACGGCGAAACCCAGGCGCATGTACATGCCGGACGAGTACGTCTTGACCGGCGCGTCGATGAAGTCGCGCAGCTCGGCAAACTCCACGATGTCGTCGAAGCGGTTCTGGATCTCCCGTTTGGTCAAGCCCAGCATGATGCCGTTGATGAACACGTTCTCGCGGCCGGAGATCTCGGGATGGAATCCGGCGCCGAGCTCGATGAGCGCCGAAATGCGGCCCTCGACGATGACCGATCCGCTGGTTGGCTTCGAGATACCCGCGACCAGCTTCAACGCCGTGCTCTTGCCGGAGCCGTTGCGGCCGACGACACCAAAGGTCGAGCCCTTCGGGACCGCGAACGAGACATCGGTCAGCGCGGGGAACGCCTCGCCCGGGCGCAGATCGCGAAGGATGCTCCGCTGCAGCAGCGCGCTTTTGAGGGTCGCGAAATGGCGGCCGCTGTACTTCCGGTACACCTTCGAGACGTGATTCAGCTCGATGGCCGGGGTCATACCGACTCCGCAAACGAATCGCGCAGGCGATCGAAGACCCAGTAGCCGGCGAGGAACAGCAGGATCGACGCGGCGCCGATCGCAAGCAGCCATTTCCAGTGTCCGATCGCGCCGGGAAAAAAGAGGATCTCCTGGTAGCTCACGATCAGGTGCGTCATCGGATTCAGATCGAGGACGCGCTTGCCGAGACCTGGTGCTTCTCTCATCGAGTAGATGATGGGCGTCGAGAAGAACCAGAGCGTCAGCACGTTGGACAGAATGTCGCGCAGATCCCGGAAGTGCACCATCAACGCCGAGAAGATCAACGCGAGCGCCGTGGAAAACACGAACTGCACGAAGACGACGACGGGGAACCAGACGAGATCGAGCGGGTCCGGCCAGCGGCGGAAATAGATCAGGAACGCGATGAGGATCGGCAGGCCCAGGAAGAAGTGGACCATGTTCGCCAGCACGCTGGTGATGGGCAGGATCTCGGCCGGGAACAGCACCTTCTTAATAAGGTTGCCTCCCGCAATGAGCGAACTCGACGACTCGAGCAAGGACGAAGAGAACCACGTCCAGGGCAGAATGCCGCAGAACATGAAGAGCGCGTACGGCTCGATGTCTTTCGTGTGCAGTCCAGGGATGACCACGGCGAAGACGAACGAATAGATCGAGAGGAGGAGCAGCGGGTTGATGAACGACCAGAGGAAGCCGAGGGCCGAGCCTCGGTAGCGCGCCTTCAGTTCCCGCGCGACCAGGCTCTGAATCAGCCCGCGGTAGCGAATCAGGTTGGCGAGGTTGGAAAACAATTACGAGCGGATTCTAGCCCGACTGGCCACCTGGAGGCGCACGAGCGACTTCATGAGCGCGATGCGCGCCCGCTCGAAGTCCATGTCCATGACCGGCGCATTCAGACGTTCTTCCGCGCGCTTCTTGGCCGCTTCGGCGCGGGCGACATCGATCTCGTCCGGCTTCTCTGCAATCTGCGCGAGGATCGTGACGCGATCGGGCTGCACTTCGGCGAACCCGAAGGCGATCGCCAGGTAGTGCGTTTCCTGCCCCTGGCGGTACCACAGCGTGCCGACCTGCAGCGTCGAGAGCAGCGGCGTGTGGCCGGGAAGGACGCCGAAGTAGCCTTCGGCGCCGGGGATTCCGACTTCGTCCACCTGCTCGTTGACTAGCGAGCGATCCGCCGAGACCACTTGAAGCTGCATTACCCCTTCTTCCGCTTCTCGGCCTTCTCGAGCGCCTCGTCGATGCCGCCCACGAGGTAGAAGTCCTGTTCGGACAGATCGTCGTGCTTACCTTCCACAATCTCCCTGAAGCCGCGGATGGTCTCCGCGATCGGGACGTACTTGCCTTCGAGACCGGTGAACTGCTGCGCGACGAAGAACGGCTGTGACAGGAACCGCTGCAGCTTACGCGCGCGAGAGACGGTCAACCGGTCGTCTTCAGACAGCTCGTCGATACCGAGAATCGCGATGATGTCCTGCAGGTCCTTGTAGCGCTGCAGGATCTGCTTCACCTGGCGCGCCACGCGGTAGTGCTCCTCGCCGATGACGCGCGGATCGAGAATACGCGATGTGGACGCGAGCGGATCGACCGCGGGGTAAATGCCGAGTTCCGAAATCGCGCGCGACAGGTTGGTGGTCGCATCGAGATGTGCGAACGTCGTCGCCGGCGCCGGATCCGTGTAATCGTCAGCGGGCACGTAAATCGCCTGCACCGAGGTGATCGAGCCTTTCTTCGTCGACGTGATGCGCTCCTGGAGCTCGCCCATTTCGGACAACAGCGTCGGCTGATAGCCGACCGCCGACGGCATGCGCCCGAGCAGCGCAGACACTTCGGACCCCGCCTGCGTGAACCGGAAGATGTTGTCGATGAACAGCAGCACGTCCTTGCCTTCCGCGTCGCGGAAGTACTCCGCGACGGTCAAGGCAGATAAGCCGACGCGCAGGCGCGCGCCCGGCGGCTCCGTCATCTGGCCGTACACGAGCGCGGCACGTGATTTCGAGGAGTCGTTGATGTCGATGACGCCGGACTCCTGGAACTCATGCCAGAGGTCGTTGCCTTCGCGGGTGCGCTCGCCGACGCCGCCGAACACCGACACGCCGCCGTGCTTGAGGGCGATGTTGTGGATCAGTTCCATGATGACGACGGTCTTGCCCACACCAGCGCCACCGAAAAGGCCGATCTTTCCGCCTTGCAGGTACGGCTCGAGCAGGTCGACGACCTTGATCCCCGTCTCGAACATCTTCAGTTCGGTGGACTGCGCCTCGAGGTTCGGCGCGGAGCGGTGAATCGGCCACCGCTCTTTGGTCTTCACGGGCCGATTGGGAAAGTCGACCGGCTCGCCGAGCACGTTCATGACGCGGCCGAGGGTTTCCGGACCGACCGGGACCGAGATGCCCTCGCCCAGGTCGGTGGCCTTCATGCCGCGCTGCATGCCGTCGGTCGGCTTCATTGCGACGGCGCGCACGCGGTTCTCGCCGAGGTGCTGCTCGACTTCGGCGATGACGTCAATCTCGTCGGCGCCGGACCTGCCCTCGGATTGAATGCGCAGCGCGTTGTAGATTTCGGGGAGGTGTCCCGCCTCGAACTCGACGTCGACGACGGGGCCGATCACCTGGACGATCTTGCCGACTGCCTGTGTCGCGGTTGCCATAAATTAGAGCGCCTCTGCGCCTGAAACGACTTCGATGATTTCACGCGTAATGGCCGCCTGCCGCACCTTGTTCATGTAGAGCGTCAGGCTGCCGATCATGTCTGCGGAGTTCTTGGTCGCCGTGTCCATGGCCGTCATCTGCGCGGCGAAGAACGCGGCGTTCGATTCGAGCAGCGCACGATAAACCTGCACCTCGACGTAGCGCGGCAGCAACTCGTCGAAGATGGCTTGCGCCGACGGCTCGTACAGATAGTCGATGCCGGTCTCCGGCGGCACCGTCTTTCCGGCGACGTCCGCCTGCGCGACGGGCAGCAGCTGATCCACGACGATCTTCTGCGAAATCGCGGACTTGAACTCGTTGTAAACGAGCACGACGCGGTCGACCTTCCCTGAGACGAAGGCGTCGATCGCATCCTGCGCGATGACGCGAGCATCTTCGTAGCGCAGTTTCTGGAAGATGCCGATCTGCTCGAACAGCACCTCGAAGCCGCGGCGCGCGAAGAAGTCACGGCCCTTGCGGCCGACGAGGCCGAGGGTGCACGGCTGCGCGCTGTCGAGCACGAAATGCGCGCCTGCCTTGATCACGTTCGTATTGAAGCTGCCGCAGAGGCCCTTGTCGCCCGTCACGACGATGACCAGCGTCTTGGCATCCGGCCGCACGTCGCGCGACGTCAACAGCGGATGAATCGACGGATCGACGCGAGCCGCGACGCTGCGCAGCACGCGCTGCATCTGCACGGCGTACGGACGCGCGCTAATGATCCGGTCCTGCGCGCGGCGCAGCTTGGACGCCGCGACCATCTTCATGGCCTTCGTGATCTGCTGCGTGTTCTTGACCGCGCGGATCCGGCGCCGGAGATCGATGAGTGACGGCATGTTACGCCGCCGCGGCCTTTCGCGCCGCGAAGTCGCCGGCGAATTCCTTCACCGCGGTGTTGAGCGCGCCCTTGGTGGCGTCGTCGAGTTGCTTCTTGTCCGCGATGTCGCGCAACACGTTCGGATAGCGCGATTCGAGGAACTTGTAGAGCTCGGCCTCGAACGCGCGGACGTCCGGCAACGCGATGTTGTCGAGGTAGCCGTTGGTGCCGGCGAAGATGATCGCGACCTGACGCTCGACCGGGAGCGGCTCGTACTGCGGTTGCTTGAGAATCTCGACGAGCCGGGATCCGCGATTGAGCTGCGCCTGCGTCGACTTGTCGAGGTCGCTGCCGAACTGCGCGAACGCCGCGAGCTCGCGGTACTGCGCGAGATCCAGGCGCAGGGTGCCGGCAACCTGACGCATCGCCTTGATCTGCGCCGAGCCGCCGACGCGCGACACGGAATTGCCGACGTTGATCGCGGGACGGACGCCCTGATGGAACAGGTCGGACTCTAGGAAGATCTGCCCGTCGGTGATTGAGATCACGTTGGTCGGGATGTAGGCCGAGAGGTCGCCGGCCTGGGTCTCGATGATCGGCAGCGCCGTCAGCGATCCACCGCCCAATTCCTTGTTCAGCTTCGCCGCGCGCTCGAGCAAGCGCGAGTGCAGGTAGAAGACGTCGCCCGGGTACGCCTCGCGGCCCGGCGGCCGGCGGAGCAGGAGCGAGATCTCGCGGTACGACTGCGCGTGCTTCGAGAGGTCGTCGTACACGACGAGTGCGTGGCGGCCGCTGTCGCGGAAGAATTCGCCGAACGTGCACGCCGAGTACGGCGCGATGTAGAGGAGCGGCGCCGGATCCGACGCCGTGGCCGCGACCACGATCGTGTAGCGCATCGCGTCGGCTTCCTCGAGCGTGCGCACGACCTGAGCGACGGTCGACTGCTTCTGGCCGATCGCGTTGTAGATGCAGATGACGCCGGTGTCCTTCTGATTCAGAATCGCGTCGATCGCGACGGCTGTCTTGCCGGTCTGGCGATCGCCGATGATCAGCTCGCGCTGGCCGCGGCCGATGGGCACCATCGCGTCGATCGCCTTCAAGCCGGTCTGCAGCGGTTCCTTCACAGACTGGCGATCGACGACACCGGGCGCGATGCGCTCGATGGGCGCGAACTGCTTCGTGCCGATCGGGCCCTTGCCGTCGATCGGCTGGCCGAGCGCGTTCACGACGCGGCCGAGCAGCTCGTCGCCGACGGGCACCGAAATGATGCGGCCGGTGCGCTTGACGAGGTCGCCTTCCTTGATCTCCTTGAACTCGCCGAGCAGCACGGCGCCGACGCTCTCCTCTTCGAGGTTCAGCGCGATGCCGAACACGCCGTGCGGAAACTCCAGCATCTCGCCGGCCATGGCGTTCTCGACGCCGTGCACGCGCGCGATGCCGTCCCCGATCGAGATGATGCTGCCGACCTCGGCGACATCGACGTCGACGGCGAAGCTCCCGATCTGTTCGCGAATGATCTTGGAAATCTCTTCAGCTTTGATGTCCATGCGTATTCCTGATGCCGGTGTCGAGTCCAGAGTTGTCAAACATTCTCGGCGAGTTGCACTTTCATTCTCTCGAGCTGCCGCGTCACGCTGCCGTCGTACACCGTGCTGCCGATTCGCACCACGACGCCGCCGACGATCGACGGATCCACATGTGTTCGGACCGTGACCGTGCTGCCCGTCACCCTCGCCAGGCTCTTTTCGATCGCATCCGCCCGGTCCGCGGCGAGCGCGGTCGTCGTCGTGACGTCGGCGCGGACCACATGCCGATGGTCGAGGACGCGTTCGCGGAAGGACGCGAGCAGATCCGGCACGAGGACGAGCCGATCTCTTCCGGCCAGCAACGTCAGGAGCTTCGACACGATCGGGAGCGGCGTAATGAGCTTCATGAGCTCGGTCACGGCGTCGTGTTTGCGTGGCACCGGGACGGCCGGGTTGAGGAGCACCTTCGCGAGCGTCGGATGCTCGGTGAACAGATCGCTAAAGGACGCAAGATCGCGATCGATCCGATCGAGATCTGTTTTTTCCGTGAGCGCGACGTCGAGCAGGGCGCGCGCGTAACGCAGTGCAGCGGTCTTGTTCGTCACCTTGTCCACACGCCGTCAGATCGGGGCCAGCGGGAGCTTGGGAAGACTTTCACAAGCTGCCAAAACTCTACCACTTGCACTCAAACCTCGACAAGGCCGAGATCAGGGTAGGACGTGCACATCGGCGCCCGCCGTCCGCGCGACCGCCGTGCCAATCCTGGGCGCCTTGATCCCCGCGGCCTCGAGTCGGCTAGCGAGCAGGTCCGCGGACCTTGGGCTCACCGCAATCAATAGACCGCCTGAGGTTTGCGGGTCGAACAGCACGGTTTCGACGTCGCTCCCGATGCCCGGATCGACCTGGACCGAACCGCCAAAATAGTCCATGTTCGAGCTGAGCCCTCCCGATTTGTTAGCGGCCGCCAGTGCGAGGGCGCCGGGAAAGACCGGGACTTTTCCCGCGTCGATCAGCAACGTGACGCCGCTGCCACGGGCCATCTCGCTCGCGTGCCCAATCAGGCCGAATCCGGTGATGTCCGTGCAGGCGTGGACGGCGCCGGCCTGCAGCGACTGCATGGCCTCGGCCGCCGCACGGTTGAGCGTGCGCATCGATTGCACCGCCGCATCGGCCGCGGGCGCCGCCAGGCGATCGAACTTTAGCGCGGTGGCAATGAGTCCGGTGCCGATTGGCTTGGTAAGGAAGAGCACGTCGCCGGGATTCGCGCCGGCATTCGAGATGACCCGCGCCGGGTCGATGGCGCCGGTCACGGAGTAGCCGAACTTGATTTCCGGATCCTGCACAGTGTGGCCGCCGAGCAGCGACACCCCCGCCTCGCGCAGTTTGCCGAAACCGCCCTGGAAGATGGCGCGGATGACGCCGGTCTCCAGTCCTTCTTTTGGAAACGCCGCGATCGCCAGGGCGGTCAGCGGCCGGCCACCCATCGCGTAGATATCGCTGAGCGCGTTGGCTGCGGCAATCTCGCCGTATGTATACGGGTCGTCGACGATCGGCGTGAAGAAGTCGACCGTCTGGACGAGCGCCGATCCGCCGTCCCACTTGAACACACCCGCATCGTCCGCGGTCCTGAAGTCGATCAGGACACGGTCGTCCGTCTGCGGGGGAATGTCACTCAGCACCTGAGCGAGCTCGCCTGCGGCGAGTTTGCTCGCTCAACCAGCGCAGGCGACCATGTGGGTCAACCGCTTGGCCACGTCTCTCCTTTCGCTCGTTGGGATGTGAGGCCTTAGCCTCGTTCTGTGAGCAGGTCGAAGATGCGGATCAACTCGTCCTCTGACACGAAGTCGATTTCGATTCGGCCGCGCGTCCCGCGTCTGACAATACGGACCTGGGTGCCGAGCATCAGTTTCAGCCGATCTTCGGCAGCCCGCGTATGAACATCGACCGGTCTCGCCGTTGCAACGTCTTTCGCGGGACGGCCGTGCTCGACGATCTTCTTTACGAGCGTTTCGGTCTCGCGCACAGAGAGTTGTCGCGCGATGACGTCTCGCGCGGTTCGCCGTTGATCCGCCTCATCGCTGAGCGTGAGCAAGGCGCGCGCGTGGCCCATCGAGAGTGTTCCAGACGCAACTTCAGCGCGAACCTCGTCCGGCAATCTCAGCAGACGAAGGAAATTCGCGATGGTCGCCCGGTCCTTCCCGACCGCTGACGCAATATCTTCCTGCGTGAGTTGGAATTCGTCGCTCAATCGCCGATACGCCAGCGCTTCGTCGATCGGATTCAGATTCTCGCGCTGAATGTTTTCGACGAGAGCCATCTCGAGCAGCGATTTCTCGCCCCCGGGCGCCACGTCGCGAACGACGATGGGCACGCGGAGCAAGCCGGCGAGCTTTGCGGCGCGCCATCGGCGTTCGCCGGCGATGATCTGGAATCGATCGCCAACGCGCCGCACGACAATCGGCTGAATGATGCCGTTCGCCTTGATCGAGCCGGCGAGCTCCTGCAAGCGCGTCTCGCCGACCTGTCCGCGCGGTTGAAAGTCGTTGGGCGCGAGTCGATCGATGTCGGCCTCGATCGGTGTCGCGCGTGATTCCGGCACATCGGGAATGAGCGCGCTAAGGCCCTTGCCGAGCGCTGGTCGTTTATCCATGGACGTTGCTTTCTACGCGACAGGCGCGGTGGATCGCGCGATCACTTCGCGTGCGAGCGCCAGGTACGCTTCCGCACCGCGCGATTTCACGTCGTAGAGCATGACCGGCATGCCGTGGCTGGGCGCTTCGGCCAGCCGAACGTTGCGCGGGATCACGGTGCGAAAGACTTTCTCCTTGAAGAACTCGCGGATGTCGTTCGCGACCTGCTGGCCAAGATTCGTACGTTCGTCGAACATGGTGAGCAACACGCCCTCGATGTCGAGTGTGGGATTGAGAGCGGCGCGCACGCGGCGCATGGTGCCGACGAGATCCGCGAGGCCTTCCAACGCGAAGTACTCACAGTGCAGCGGAATCAGCACCGCATCGGCGGCGACGAGCGCGTTGAGTGTCAATAGACCCAGTGACGGCGGGCAGTCGATGAAGATGTAGTCGTAGTCCTGCCGCACGGACCCAAGGAGTGTGCGCAGCCGCTCCTCACGCGTCCAGAGGGTCACGAGTTCGATTTCTGCGCCAGTGAGATTCCGGTCGGCGGGAATCAAGTCCAGGCGGTCGATTCCAGTGGGAATGACGAAGGGGCGTGCGTCCCGTATTGGCTCAAACGGGGTCAACGCGTCGTACACCGTGCCGGCGCTCGATGATTTGCCCTTTTGACCGACGCCGCCCGTGAGATTGCTCTGAGGATCCAGGTCGACCAGGAGGACTTTCTGGTCACCGAGCGCCAGTGAGGCTGCCAAATTGATGGTGGTTGTAGTCTTGCCGACTCCACCCTTCTGATTGGCAACGGCTATGATCCTAGCCATGTATTCTGTTATATGCCATATTTAATTGGGCGTAGTGGTCGTCTTGGTGTGTCAGGATACGAAATTGACGCGCATAACGTCAACTGCTTTGTTCCACGTGGAACATGGTTGGAGCGTACCGAAGCAACGATGACGTATCCGTAGCGAGCAGCCGAACCACGCTTTGGCGAGAAAACCACGGCAAGAGCTCTGGGACGCCCGTGGCGGAGAAGATCCACAACTCGCCGCGTTCAGTCGTCAAACGTCTGACTGCCCGAACAAGCCCCTCGTCCAGTCTTACGGCTCGGAGAGTTACGAGTGCTGCCACACTCTGCACTCCGTCACGCACCGCGAGATCCTCGATGCGTTCGCAAGAGACGGTCGCGTTGCTAAGTCCAAGTACTCGTATTAGTTCGCGTAAGAATGCTGCCTTTCTTGTTTTCGACTCCACCATCGTCAATCGCAGGCTGGGACGGGCGAGCTTGAGTGGAATGGCCGGAGAACCCCCGCCAGAACCGATATCGAACCAGAGCTGAGGGCCACTCGGAAGGTAAGCGGCTGCTTCCAAGGGTTCAAGCAACAGACGGCGAAAGGCCTCGTCAGAAGGCGGTCGAAGCGGCAAGGAGGTGAGGTTGATCTTCGAGTTCCATCGCGAGAGGACGTCGAAATACGTGAAAAGTGGTTCGATAATCGCTGCAGGCAAATCTATCTGATTACCACCCGCCAATTCGACGAGTCTTTGACGAAACTCGCGCGAGGTCACGCGGAGAGACTACATCAGGGCGCTTGAGCCGAAAAGCGACAAACGTAAGCCCCAAGAACCGCAACGGCCGCCGGCGTGAGTCCCGGAATCCTAAGTGCCTGACCCAGCGTATCGGGCTGGACTTGATTCAGCCGTTGTACGGCCTCGTGGGATAGGCCCGGAACACGGTGAAAGGGAAATCCTGGCGGGATGCGGCGGCCTTCACTTCTTCGAGCTCGCTCTATTTCATTCTCCTGGCGGCGCAGATATCCTTCGTACTTCACGGACGTTTCCACGCTCGTCAACTCGAACGTCGGGCCCTCAACTCCAATTCGTAGTCCAGGCAACTGGCCACGGGTCGCCAACTCGTCGAGGCGAATGTCAGGTCGCTTTAAGAGCTGAGCTGCGGGAACACGTGCGCCCTCGTTCGTACGCACCCACGTCCGACCGATGAGGTCGAGATTATGCTCAAAGCGCGATTCTCTCGAGCAGAAACGTTCCCACCGGACATCATCAACGAGCCCGACTTCACGCCCGCGGCGCGTGAGGCGCAAGTCCGCGTTATCGATCCGCAGCAGCAGTCGATGTTCGGCCCGTGAGGTGAACATGCGATAAGGCTCGAGGCATCCTTTGGTAACCAGATCGTCAATCAGAATCCCAATGTATGCCTCGTCGCGCCCCAGCTCAAATTCCGGCCCGCCAATGGCGCAGCCGGCGGCGTTTGCGCCGGCGACCAGTCCCTGAGCTGCGGCTTCCTCATACCCCGAGGTACCGTTAATCTGTCCGGCGAGATAGAGTCCGGAAACGCGCTTTGCTTCCAGCCGTCGCGTGAGCTCCCGCGGCTGGATGAAGTCGTACTCGACTGCATAGCCTGGCCTGAGCAGGACCGCTCCTTCCAGTCCTGGCAGTGAGTGCACCAAGTCCGCCTGAACATCACGGGGCAACGACATGGACATCCCGTTCACATAGACTTCTGGGGTATCGAGGCCTTCCGGCTCCAGAAACAGCTGATGCCGCTCCTTGTCCGGAAAGCGAACGATCTTGTCCTCCAGCGACGGACAGTATCGGGGACCGATTCCTCGAATCTGTCCGTTGAACAACGGCGATTGCGAAAGGCGGGCGCGCACGAGATCGCGAACGCGATCGTTGGTGTAGAGCAGATAGCAATCGATTTGCGGACGGGTGATCGGGGGAGACAAGAACGAGAACGGAACGGGTGAGGAATCGCCGGGCTCGACGATGAACGAGTTCTCGGCTACTGCGCGAGGGAAATCGATGCTCCCTCGATCGAGCCGTGGCGGTGTCCCCGTCTTCAACCTTCCCCACTCGAACCCAAACGACTTCAGCGATTCGGCGAGTTCGCGCGATGGAGGTTCGTCGGCGCGACCAGCCAAATGTTGTTCGGGCCCGATATGGATAAGACCGTTGAGAAACGTCCCCGTGGTAATCACGAGCGCGCGACACGCATACGCGTCGCCATCCTCGAGGGCAAGCCCGACGACGCGGCCCCGCTCGACGAGTATTCGCCCAGCCTTGCCGATCAGCCATTCGATGTTGCGTTCGGCATCGAGCGCTTTTCTCATCCAGCCGCCGTAGACTTTCTTGTCAGCCTGGGCGCGCGGCGACCAGACGGCTGGGCCGCGACTTCTGTTGAGCAACTTGAACTGAATGCCCGTTTCGTCTATCGCTCGGCCCATCAATCCTCCGAGCGCATCGATTTCACGAACGAGATGGCCTTTCGCCGTACCGCCGATCGCGGGGTTGCACGGCATGTGCGCAATCGTGTCAAGAGAGAGCGTGCAGATGGCGACGTGCGTTCCGCGACGGGCAGCCGCGTACGCAGCTTCGCAGCCCGCATGGCCGGCGCCAATCACGATGACGTCAAACGAGCGCTTCATACCGCGGCCGCCATCTTACTTGCCGATGCAGAATCTCGAAAAGATCTCGGCGAGCAGGTCGTCGGGCACACGCCGTCCGGAGACTTCCTCGAACGCCGCGCGCGCCGTCTGAAGGTCCACGAGGACAAATTCTTCAGAGAGAGTCATGCCGTCGGCCAACGCCGCCGTGCGCGCACGCGACAACGACTCGAGCGCGCGATCCAGGAGCGCGATATGACGCGCGTTGGCGATTGCCGGACGATCACGGAAGGACTCGGTGTCCAGCGCCGCGGCGATCTGCTTTCTCAGGCTCGCGACGCCGTCTCTGGTCGTCGACGACACGGCGACGGTCGACGTTACCAGAGGCGTTCGATCTAATCTCGACAGAAGATCGGTCTTATTCAAGACAATAAGTCTCTTACAATGAGCGGTTTGAACCAATACACTCTCATCCCTGGCGGTCAATGGCTCTGACTGATCGAGCACGACAAGGACCAGATCGACCACCGACAGTGCGTTGCGCGTTCGATCGACGCCTTCGAGCTCGACGGGGTCGTCGGTCTCGCGAAGCCCGGCCGTATCAATCAGTGTGACCGGTAGCCCCTCGATGTCCACCAATTCCGTCACGAGATCTCGGGTCGTGCCGGGCACCGCAGTGACGATCGCGCGCGCGGCACCGGCCAGCACGTTGAACAAACTCGATTTGCCGACGTTCGGGCGACCGACGATCGCGACCTGAAGTCCCTCACGAATCATCCGGCCTCGGCGCGCATCTGCGATCAGCGCGCGGGTCCGATCGATCAAATCGTCGATTGCTAATGCCAGCGTTTCCGGTTCGACGAAGTGGTAACTCTCTTCAGGAAAATCCACCGACGCTTCGAGTCGTGCGATCAAATCGAACAGCATCGCATCAAGGGCCGCGATCGCCCGCGTGGACGTTCCCTCGAGTTGATCGAAGGCCGCGCGCGCCTGTAGTGGCGTCACGGCATCGATGAGATCGGCGACGGCCTCGGCCTGCAGTAAGTCGATCCGTCCGTTGAGAAACGCGCGGAGTGTGAACTCGCCGGGTTCCGCGAGTCGCGCGCCAGACTGGATGGCTTCTCTCACGATTGCCTCTAGCACGACAGGGCTACCGTGCGCGCTCAGCTCCACGACGTCTTCGCCAGTGTAGGACGATGGCGCGGGAAAAAGCGTGGCCACGACTTGATCGATTCCGCTCGATGGCGGTGACGTCGACGTCGAGTGAGGTGTTTCCGTGGTGGGGAGCGACGTGGCCGTCCGACGAATTCTCGTCAAGGTCGCGTGGCGCGCCTGCAGCGGGGAACATCGCGTGATCAGGCGGTGCGCGATGCCGCGCGCGTCCGGTCCGCTCAGTCGAACGACACCGATGCCGCCGCGACCGGGCGGCGTCGCCACGGCAACGATCGTATCGCTGGTCGAGAACGCCACGATCTGAGGGCCACTATTTCCGCGCCGAGATCAGAACGGTCTTAGAGAATGCGTCGCCCACGCTTTCGGTCGTCACGCCGGGCACTTCCGCGACCGCCATGTGCACGATGCGGCGCTCGTAGGGATTCAGCGGGCCGAGCTGCTGATCGAGGCCGGAGTCCTTTGCCTTCGCAGCCAGGAGCTGCGCCATTCGACGGAGCTCGATGTCCTTGCCCTTCCGGTACTCGAGCGCATCGACGAACACGCGGCGCTCGCCGTTGAGCAGCCGGCCATACGCCACGTCGACCACGTGTTGGAGAGCCTTGAGCGGCTCGCCGCGATGCCGCACGAGAAGCTCGGCCTCCTCGCCGGCGAGGTTCAGACGTGGACCGTCCGCCGTTTCCTCGACTTCCACGGTTGCGGAGATGCCGAGCGCGGACGTGAATCGATTCAGGAAATCGACGATCGGAGTGGTGGTCATAGCGCCTCAGACGATTCGCGCGCGGCGGCGTCCGTCTTTCCACCGCCCGCGCGCTTCATGCGACGTTCGGCCGCGGGTCTGATCGTTCTGATGTTCGGCGGGCCAATCAAGTAGTTCGTCGCGTACTGCTGGCCGATGGCCCAGAGGTTGTTCACCAGCCAGTAGAGCGCCACGCCTGCCGGATACCAGAGAAACAGAAAGGTGAAAAACACGGGCATCACGAGCATCATCTTCTGCTGCGCCGGGTCCATGCCCGTCGCCGGCGCGAGACGCTGCTGCCAGACCTGGCTGATGCCCATCAGGATCGGCGTAACAAAGTACGGATCGTGCGACGACAAATCGTGAATCCACCAGACGAAAGGCGCGCCACGCAGCTCGATGGCCGTCGACAGCAGCGAGTAGAACGCGAAGATGAAGGGCATCGTCAGGAGCATTGGCACGCACCCGCTCGCCGGGTTCACGCCCTTTTCCTTGTACAGGGCCATCAGCTCCTGGTTCATCTTCTGCTTCGCCGGATCCGTGGCCTTCAATTTCGCGTAGCGATCCTGAATCGCCTTCACGTCGGGCTGGATCTCCTGCATCTTCCGCATCGACACGACGCTCTTGTGCCGCAGCGGAAACATGATCCCGTTGATGATCACGGTCAGAATGATGATCGACCAGCCGTAGTTGCCGACGAAACCGTTCACCCACTTGAGCGATTGCAACAGCGGGACGACGATCACCTTGAACATCCCGAAATTGATCGCCAACGGGACGTCGGGGTCGATCGTCGAGAGCACGTCGAAATCCTTCGGCCCGGCAAAGAACTTGATCGGCGTTCCGCCCACACGGGGCTCGATGGCGTAAGCGACGAGATCGCGGGCCGGATCCTTCGAGCCCGGAGGCGGGGGAATCGAGACGGGCTGAAAACTGACTTTCGCAGGGCCGGGCGCAAGCGCCGCGGTCATGAAGTAGTTGTCGTCGACACCCGCATAGCGGAAGTCGCCGTCGTACGCGGCTTGCTTCGCGATGTCCTTCGGCGCGAGGCGCTGAACCTTGCCGCTCTGGAACAGCAGGCCCTCCGCCTTCGTCATGCTGCGGCTCACCTCGCCGATGTCGCCGATGGCCGGTCCCCAGGAAATCGCCGCGCCGATCGCACGATCGCCCTGATGAACCGCCGCGCGCACGACGACGACGTACGACGACGGCTCGAAATGAAATTCCTTGGCGGCCTGAAGGCCCGAGCTGTCTCGGTACTCGAACTTCAGATCGACAGGCGATGCGACGGTTTCCGAAGATGAGGGTGCGCCAGTGACGTCATATAACACTTCGTTGAGCGTCGTCGTTATGGCGTCGTCCGTTGTCTGCAGGCTGAAGGGTAGGGACTGCGTCCCAATTTGCTCTTCGACCAGTTCCTGAGGTTGCCGTTGCTGGTTGAGATAGTGCTTCAATCGCCAGCTCTTGAGGCGGGCGCCACGATTCGTGAATACGGCAATGACGTCGCGCGTCTCGATGCGCACATCACGCTCGGACGTCGTCGCGACAAGCGTCGTCGCTGATGACGCAGATGCCTTTGCCGGCTCGGCACGATGCGGGGCGGCTGCCGGCGTCTGCGCGGCATTCGCTGGAGTGAGCGCGGTTGTCGCGCTGGCGGCGACGGGTGTTCCGCTCGCGGACTTCGGAACGGGCTTCACGAACAGCGCCTGCCAGACGTACAGGACCAGGAAGGCAAGGAAAATGGCGAGGAGAACGCGGCGTTCCATTACTGTGGCACTGGATCGTGACCGGCGGCGCACAAAGGATGGCACCGCGCGAGGCGTCTGGCTGCGAGCCACCCCCCGCGCAATGCGCCATGGCGGGTCACCGCCTCAGCGGCATAATCGGCGCAAGAAGGCAGGAAGCGGCATGAGCCAGTAAAGTATTGTGAAATAAATAGTTTATAGCCCTTCAACAAGACGAGCAGCGCCGACGCGGCCCTGGACAACTCAGCGCCGTTGGCGGAGCCGACGCTCGACGAGGGTGCGGTAATCAGCTTCAAGGACACTCAGACTGGCGTCGATCAACTCGCGTTTGGGGACGACAACAACGTCGAATCCCTCCGCAATTTTGTTTCGACGGAAGACCTCTCGAATCAATCGCTTAGCTTTGTTTCTTTGAACCGCTCCACCCAGTTTTCGTGTCGCCGCAATCCCCAATCGACCGACAGGCTGGGCATTCGGCAGGAGAAACACCGTGCTATACCGGCTGCTCACCCTGAAACCGCCATCATAGACCCGCTGGAATTCAACTCGGCGCCGAATTCGTTCGTGAGGACGAAGGTCTGGCATTCCCTGGGACGCGAGCCCCGACTCCCTATTCGCTCGAAACGGTCAGACGTTTGCGGCCCTTTGCACGTCGGCGCTTCAACACAATGCGGCCGTTCTTGGTGGCCATCCGGACGAGAAAACCGTGGGTTCGTTTCCGACGGCGTGTGTTGGGTTGGAATGTACGCTTTCCCTTCATTCTTGACTCCGGGGTTCCGAGGCCTAGATAGAGGCGGTGCGCGGCCTTTGAACACCGCTGCTCCACCGTGACGTAAGTTCTTGAATCGAACCGGTAATGTTATCGAACGCGTTCATGGGGTGTCAATCTGTGCTACAGTCTGCGTCCTTCACGGGCCAGCTCCAGGCGATGTAAGTTCCAATGTGCCTTTGGTCTCTCACCAGAGTTTTCCACACCTGTGGAAAAAACTGTGGAAAATCGCGATGTTTTCGCTCCTTGGCCAGTTTCCGGGCTTATACGGGCGAAATTCGATCGAAGCTGGGTAACGAGGCGTGATGAACCTCTGGGAGGAAATCCTCGCACGAGTCGAGACCAAGGTGAACCGGCACACGTTCTACACCTGGTTTCGGCCGACGTCGTTCGTGTCGAGCGACCGCGCCTCGCTCACGGTTCGCGTGCCCAACTCTGCGTTCAAGGACTGGTTGCCCAAGCACTACTCCGCCCTGATGTCGGAGGCTCTCGCGGAAGTGAAGCGGCCGAATCTCGTGATTCATTACATCGTGGATGTCCACGATATCCCCTCGATTCCGCTCGGCCCAGAGGAGGCAGCGGCTCTCGAGAGTGAGCCGGCGCCGATCATCTCAGGGTCCGCGGGACTGAATCCTCGGTACACATTTGACACGTTCATTGTGGGTTCATCGAATCAGTTTGCACACGCGGCGTGTCGTGCGGTCGCGGAAGCGCCCTCGCGCTCGTACAACCCCCTCTTCATCTATGGAGGGGTCGGACTGGGTAAGACGCATCTCATGCATGCCGTCGGACAGTACGTGCTGCAACACGACCGAAATCTGAAGCTGACGTACATTTCGTCCGAGCGATTCATGAACGAGATGATCAACGCGGTGCGGTACGACCGGGTTCTTGATTTCCGCGCGCGCTATCGATCGGTCGACGTCCTGCTCGTCGATGACATCCAATTTCTTGCCGGAAAAGAGGGGACACAAACCGAGTTTTTTCACACGTTTAACGCGCTCTACGACTCACAGAAACAGATCGTACTCAGCAGCGACTGCCCTCCTCACGAAATTCCCTCTCTCGAAGAACGCCTGCGCTCCCGATTTGAGTGGGGTTTGACGGCTGATATTCAGTCGCCGGATCTGGAGACGAAAGTTGCGATCCTGAAGAAGAAAGCTGAAGCGGAGGCTGTGCCCCTTCCTGATAACGTGGCGATGTATATTGCCGGAAGAATCAAATCGAACATCCGCGAACTCGAAGGATCCTTGATTCGGCTGATCGCGTATGCCTCGTTGACGGGCCAGGAGATCTCGCTGGCGCTCACGCAGGAGGTACTGAAGAACATTCTTGAGCACGACCCCAAAGCGCTCACGATCGAAGTGATTCAGAAATTTGTCGCCGATTACTACAACTTGAAATTGGTCGACTTGAAGTCGCGAAATAATTCGAAGTCGGTCGCCGCGCCCCGTCAAATCGCCATGTATCTCTGTAAGTCCCTCACGCATGCGTCGCTGCCCGAGATCGGACGCAGTTTCGGCGGCAAGCATCATTCGACGGTGATTCATTCGATTCGGAAGGTGGAGGACCTGCGAAAAAAGGACGCGGATTTCAATAGCTTGATTGGTAACTTCCTCGAGGGATTCCAGTAGCCCCGGGGTTTCCCACAGCCGGGCTCCGGCGAGGGCTGTGGACGCCTGTGGACGACCCCATTCGACTACCGAAACGATAACGAAAGACCTGGTTTAAGGTCACGTTTTTTGCACAAGCTAAATTGTTCAAATATAAGTAGTAACGGCGACGCTTTACTTTTCAACACACCCTCTCTTCTTATATAATTTCCTATTCTCGAATCTCTCCTCTCCTTAGGGGATCGCGGGCGACCGAACCCCCGCTCTTTTCGAGGCCTAGCACAGCCATGGAACTTGTCGTCCGTAAGAATGACCTCCTGCGAGAACTGCAACTTTTTCAGGGAATCGTCGAGCGGAAGAACACGATTCCGATTCTCGCGAACGTCCTGATGGAGGCGAAGGGTGAGCAAGTGAGCTTTCTTGCCACCGACCTCGAAGTCGGACTGCGCAGCCACTGTGCAGCCACTGTGACCAAGAGTGGAGCGCTGACGTTGCCGGCGAAGAAGTTCTACGAAATCGTAAAGTCCCTTCCCGAAACCGACATTCGCATTGCAGAGGACAAAGGTGGCGTCAAGGTGGCCGCGGACCGCTTCGACTCTAGAATGCAAACGCTGCCGCGTGAGGACTTTCCAACACTTCCCGAGTCGAGTGGCGCGCCGAGCGCAACGCTGCCCCGCAACTCTCTCAGGGAAATGGTCTCCAAGACGCAATTTGCCATCACTGGAGAGGACACGCGCTACTTCCTGAACGGCGCCTTGTTCGTCCTCCGTCCGGATGTCATGACGCTCGTGGCCACCGACGGGCACCGCCTCGCTCTTGTCAGCGTCCCGCGCGCGGGCAAGGCCGGGAAGGACGCAGACGAGGTGAAAGCGATTCTGCCAAAGAAGACGCTTGGAGAACTCTCGCGCCTCCTGGTTGAAGGCGATGATGACGTGCGGTACGAACGGGGAGAGAACCATCTGTTCTTCGACGTCGGCGGGCGTCTGCTGATTTCGCGGATGATCGACGGTCAGTTCCCCGCGTTCGAGCGCGTCATCCCGAAGGGCAATGACAAACACATTGAATTCGAACGCGATCGGTTGACGAGCGCGGTCAAACGCGTGGCGCTCCTCTCAAACGAACGATCGCGCGCCGTGAAGATTCAGATCGAGAAGGGCAAAGTGGATGTGACGTCGAGCAGCCCAGACATCGGCGAGGCGAAGGAGACGTTGCCCGTCGACTACGCCGGCGCAGCCATGCAGATCTGTTTCAACGCCCAGTATGTTCTCGATTTCCTTGCGGCGGTGTCGAGCGACGTCGTCTCTCTCGATCTGAAAGACGAAGTCAGCCAGGCGGTCATGAAACCCGTGGGCGCTGACGGTTACGACTACACGTACGTGATCATGCCGATGCGCGTCTGATGGAACACACGGAGCGAACGGAACCCGGCGAACCCGAAAAACCCGAGGCGGCCGCAGTCCCGGCCGCGAACAACGGGAACGGTACGACTGGAGCGGCAGACGACTACTCGGCCGACAAGATCAAGGTCCTCGAGGGTCTCGAGGCCGTGCGGAAGCGGCCGGCCATGTACATCGGCTCGACCGGACCAGCCGGGCTGCATCACCTCGTCTACGAAGTCGTCGACAACTCAATCGACGAAGCGCTCGCTGGATTCTGCGATCAGGTCAATGTCACCATTCACATCGATGGGTCCGTGACCGTGATCGACAATGGTCGCGGTATCCCTGTGGACCGTCACGCGAGCGGAAAGTCCGCGGCGGAAGTCGTGCTGACCGTGTTGCACGCCGGCGGCAAGTTCGACAACGACAGCTACAAGGTGTCCGGCGGTCTGCACGGCGTCGGCGTCTCCGTGGTGAACGCGCTCTCCGAGACACTGGATCTCGAGATTTGGCGCAACGGCCAGGTGTACCAGCAGAACTATGAACGCGGCCACCCGACCAAGGAACTCGAGGTGACCGGCACCACGAAACGCCGCGGCACCAAGGTCACGTTCAAGCCGGATCCGGAGATCTTCGAAACGACGGTCTTCAGTTTCGACACACTGGCCCAGCGCCTGCGGGAGCTCGCGTTCTTGAACGGCGGCATCGTCATCACGCTGGACGACGAACGCGACGGCAAGAATCACAAATTCCACTACGAAGGCGGCATCGTCTCGTTCGTCACGCATCTGAACAAGAACAAGGCGGCGGTCAACGAGAAGCCGATCTACATGCGCGGCGAGAAAGACGGCATCGATGCCGAGATGGCGCTGCAATGGAACGACGGGTACACCGAGACGATCTATACCTTCGCCAACAACATCAACACGCACGAAGGCGGCACGCACCTGTCGGGATTCAAGGCCGCGCTGACGCGCTCGATCAATTCGTACGCGACGAAGAACAATCTCGCGAAGGACTTGAAGGAAAGCGTTTCCGGCGAAGACATCCGCGAAGGGCTGACGGCCGTCGTGAGCGTCAAGATTCCGCATCCACAGTTCGAAGGACAGACCAAGACGAAGCTCGGCAACACCGAAGTCAAGGGGATCGTCGAGGCGATCCTCAACGACAAGCTCGGCGCGCACCTCGAGGAAAACCCGTCGGTGGCCAGGCGGATTGTCGGCAAGGCGATCGACGCGGCGCGCGCGCGCGAGGCCGCACGGAAGGCGCGTGACCTGGTGCGCCGCAAAGGCGCGCTCGACGGCGGGTCGCTGCCCGGCAAGCTGGCCGACTGCCAGGAGCGCGATCCGGCGCAGAGCGAGCTCTATATCGTCGAGGGTGAATCAGCCGGCGGATCAGCCAAGCAGGGACGCGATCGCCGGTTTCAGGCGATTTTGCCGCTCAAGGGCAAGATTCTCAACGTCGAGAAAGCGCGCTTCGACAAGATGCTCGGCAGCGACGAGATCCGGACGATGATCGCGGCGCTTGGGTGCGGCATCGGCGTCGAGGATTTCGACGTCGAAAAGCTCCGCTACCACCGGATCATCATCATGACCGACGCGGACGTGGACGGCTCCCACATCCGGACGCTCCTGCTGACGTTCTTCTACCGGCAGCTGCCGAAGATCATCGAGAACGGCTACGTCTACATCGCGCAGCCTCCGCTGTTCCGCGTCAAGCGCGGCAAGAGCGAGACCTACATCAAGGACGAACGCGACCTCGATGCGTATCTGATCAAGCGGGCGGCCGAGGCCCGCGTCGTGCGCATTCCGTCGACCGGCGTCGAGATCGCCGGCGCCGATCTCGAGAAACTGCTGCACAAGACCATCGCGCATCAGAAGTTTCTTCACATGGTGGAACGTCGCGGTCACCCTCGGGAGATCGTCGAGGCGCTGGTGGCGGCGGGCGCCGACCGCGAGTACTTCGCGGACAAGGACAAGCTCGAAAGTCTCGCGCAGACGCTCACGACCCCGCTGCGCTCGGTGAACGTGCAGCGCGACGAAGAGCACAACCGCTATCTGCTGCAGCTCGAGGATCGCTCCAACGGCTATCCCCGGCAGCATACGATCGGCGTCGATTTCGTCACGGCGGCGGAATACCGCACGCTGGTGGCCAATCACCGCGACATCCCGAACTTCGACGGCGACATCATCGTCTCGGCGACGGCGGAAACGCCGGCGGAATCAGCGGACGGCGAGAGCGCGGACGCTCCGAAGCCGGCGAAGGAGAAGGTCGCCGACGTCCATCTACGATCGCTCGATGAACTCGTGGAGTACTTCATCTCCGCCGGCAAGAAAGGCGTCGCGATCAATCGCTACAAGGGTCTCGGCGAGATGAATCCCGAGCAGTTGTGGGCGACAACGATGGATCCTAAAGTCCGCACGCTGCTCCAGGTCCGCGCCGAAGATCACACCGAAGCCGACCTGATGTTCACGACGCTCATGGGCGATCAGGTCGAGCCGCGCCGCAAGTTCATCGAGGACAACGCACTGGATGTGAAGAACCTCGATGTGTAGGTTCTTCCCCAGCCACTAGTCCCCAGCCTCCAGTTTCTTTCTTATGGCCGATCTCGTACCTCAGCACCACCCGGTCAATATCGAAGACGAAATGAAGCGGTCGTACATGGATTACGCCATGAGCGTAATCATTGGACGAGCGCTGCCAGACGCCCGCGACGGCCTGAAGCCGGCGCACCGCCGCGTGCTGTACGGCATGAAGACCATGGGACTTGCGGCGAACAGGGGGTACCGCAAGTGCGCGAAGATCGTCGGTGAGGTGATGGGCAATTTCCATCCCCACGGCGACGCGTCGATTTACGACACGCTCGTCCGGATGGCGCAGGACTTCAACATGCGCTACCCGCTCGTGGACGGCCAGGGGAACTTCGGTTCCATTGACGGCGACCCGCCGGCGGCGATGCGGTACACCGAGGCGCGGCTGCAGGCGCTCGCCGATGACATGATGGCGGATCTCGACAAGGAGACCGTCGATTTCGTTCCCAATTACGACGAGACGACCGAAGAGCCGACCGTTCTGCCGGCGCCGTTCCCCAACCTGCTGGTGAACGGTTCCGCCGGCATCGCGGTCGGCATGGCGACCAACGTGCCGCCGCACAACCTGCGCGAGGTCGTGGATGGCTGCATCTGGGTCATCGAGCACACGCACCTGGCCGATCCCGTCGATTCGGCCGCGCTCTCGCGCGGCGAAAAACTCAAGCAGCTGATCAAGCTGATCCCAGGCCCTGACTTCCCCACCGCCGGGTACATCGTCGGGCGCGCGGGCGTGCTGCAGGCGTACACGACGGGTCGCGGCGCGGTCATGATGCGCGCCCGGACGTCGCTCGAGACGAACAAGAAGGGCGACAAAACGTCCATCGTCATCACGGAGATCCCGTACCAGGTCAACAAGGCGAAGCTCATCGAGCGCATCGCCGAGCTCGTCGGCGAGAAAACGATCGAAGGCATCTCCGATCTGCGCGACGAATCTGATCGCGACGGCATGCGGATCGTCATCGAGCTGAAACGCGGCGAAGTACCAGAGGTGATCCTCAACAACCTCTACAAACACACGCCGCTGCAGTCGAGCTTCGGCATCATCATGCTGGCGATCGTCGACGGCCGGCCGAAGGTGCTGACGCTGCTCGACATGATCGAGAGCTTCGTCGAATTCCGTCGCGATGTCGTGCGCCGCCGCACCGAGTTCGAGCTTCGGAAGGCCGAGGCGCGGTATCACATTCTCGAGGGCCTGAAGATCGCGCTCGATCACCTCGACGCGGTGATCACGCTCATCCGCGGATCCAAGACGCCCCCTGAAGCCCGCGACGGCCTGAGGAGCCAGTTCGGCCTCTCGCAGACTCAGGCGCAGGCGATTCTGGACATGCAACTGCAGCGTCTAACCGGGCTGGAGCGGCAGAAGATTGTCGACGAGCTGGCGGAGTTGTTGAAGACCATCGAACGACTGCGCGCGATTCTCGCCGGCGAGCGGCTGCTGATGCAGATCATCGTCGACGAACTGAAGGCTGTCCGCGAAAAGTACGGCGACGCCCGCCGCACGGAAATCATCGACGAGACCGGCGAGTTGAGCATCGAGGACCTGATTGCCGAGGAAGACATGGCGATCACGGTCAGCCACACGGGCTACATCAAGCGCACGGCCATCTCGACGTACCGCAATCAGCGCCGCGGCGGCAAGGGCCGTATCGGCATGCGCACGCGCGACGAGGATTTTGTCAGCCACCTCTTCGTCGCATCCACGCACGCCTACATCATGATCTTCTCGGACCGCGGGCGGGCGTACTGGCTCAAAGTCCACGAGATTCCAGACGTCGGGCCCGGCGGCAAGGGCAAGTCAATCGCGAATCTCGTGTCGATGGAAGACGGCGAGAAGATCGCCGCCATGGTTGCCGTCAAGGAATTCGAGGAAGACAAGTTCGTCGTCATGGGCTCGCGCCTCGGTATCGTGAAGAAGACGTCGCTGGCGGCGTTCAGCAATCCGCGGGCCGGCGGGATTATCGCGATGGGCGTCGAGGAAGGCGACGCCGTGATCGCGGTGCAGGTCACCGACGGCAAGGGCGAAGTGTTCATCGGCACGCGGTACGGCATGGCGATACGCTTCGAGGAAAGCGACGTCCGCCCGATGGGCCGTTCCGCGTACGGCGTGCGCGGCATCACGCTTCGCGGCGACGACTATGTCGTGGCCATGGAAATCGTCCGTCCGGACGGCACGCTGCTGACCGTCACCGAGCGCGGCTTCGGCAAGCGCACGGAAATCGAGGAGTACCGCGTCCAGTCACGCGGTGGCGTCGGCATCATCAACATCGCGACCACCACACGCAACGGACTCGTCGTCGGCGTCGCCTGCGTGCAGGAGGGCGACGAAATCCTGCTCATCACCCAGCAGGGCATGATCCTGCGCATGCAGACCAATGACGTGCGCGCGATCGGTCGCGCAACGCAGGGCGTCACGCTGATCAACATCGAAGGCGACGATAAAGTCGTGTCGATCGCGCGACTGGTCGAAAAGGAAGACGACGACGCGCCTGCGGCCGAGCCTTCTGACGCCAAGCCGGCGCAGTAGCTACTTCTGGGTGGGAGGCTCGTACGGCTCGGCGCTGGTGATGACCCAGGCGTCGGCCTCCAGCGCCAGCTGGACGCGAGCATCACGCGAATCCGCGACGGGCTGATGTGTCCGCTCGTCGCGCGTCGTCACCTCGACGGTGAGAAACGCGTGCGCGGTGATGCTGGAATCGACCGCAATCTGTACGTCGACGAACTGCACGTCACGGCCGCCGGGCGGAACGGGCCAGTTGGCGATGACCCCGATCAGTGCTTCACGCGTCGCGAACTCCGGAGCCCCGCCGCCCAGCCGCGCGTGGACGTCTTGAGCGAAAAACCGCCTCAACTGTGCGAGGCGCGCCACACGTTCGACGTCGCCTTGGCCTTCGGGTACTGAGAGTACGGCCGCCAGCTCGCCCAGTTGCCGTTTGACGGCCCGTGATGGGTTAAACCACCACTGGTACGCGAAGTAACCCACCACCGCGACGATCACGAGCGAGACGTAGATCGACCCGTTCTGCTTCATGAATTCGTCAGTCCGAGTTACGCGGGCTCGAGGCGCGCGTACTTGGCGCGCAACGTCTTCTGCCCCACCGCGGCGAAACGCACGACGAGCTTGGTGTCGTCGTCGAGCCGCTCGACGCTCAGCACCGTGCCTACGCCGAACTGCGGATGGCGGACGCGCATGCCGAGCTTCAGCGCCATGCCCGTCGACTGATCTTCGTCCTCGTACGCGTACGCAGGCGCCGATTCGCGCGCCTGGCGTCCTCGCCCGTACGGATTCGTCCGGAATTCGTAGTGTGAGAAATTGCCCTGATACGGCGACGCCGACACCGCCGGTTGAATCCGTTCGATCAACTCGGCCGGCACCTCATCGATGAAGCGCGACGGCTCGCTCGACTGGTACTCACCGAAGATCCGGCGCCGCGCCGCGCCGGTGAGCACCAGCCGCGACCGCGCCCTGGTCATGCCGACGTAGCAGAGCCGCCGCTCCTCCTCGAGCTCTTCATCGTCCTCGCTCGATCGCGAATGCGGAAAGAGGCCTTCCTCGAGGCCGGCGAGCACGACGACTGGAAATTCCAGGCCTTTCGCGCTGTGCAGCGTCATCATCCAGACGCGTGCGTCGCGGCTCCCCTGCTCCTCGTCCGCGTCGGAGAGCAGCGACAGACGGTCCACGAAGCCGTTGAGCGACGCCTCCGGATCCCGGCTCTCGTATTCGCGGGCCGCAGACACGAGCTCGGCGAGGTTCTCGATGCGGCCCTCGGCATCCTCGCTGCGCTCGTCGCGCAGATCTTGCAGGTAGCCGCTTTGATCGAGCATTTTGCCGATCGCGATCGAGACTGTTTCCTGACGCGCGACGTCAGTCAGTTTGATGAGCAGATCGCGAAACGTCGCGAGCGACGCGGCTGCGCGATTCTGGAACGCGCGTGTCTCGAGGCCCCGGACGATGCGCGTCCACATGGAATTCGTCGCCGGCGCAGAATTCAATCCGGCGGTTAGCAACGGCAGATCGTCGGCCTCGCCCGCCGCGACCTCGTCAAGCGAGAGCGCATCCACCGCATCGAGGACACCCTTCCCGATGCCGCGGGCCGGCACGTTGATGACGCGCCGCAGGCTGACATCGTCGTGCGGGTTGATGACGAGCCGCATGTACGCGAGCGCGTCCTTGATCTCCTTGCGTTCGTAGAAGCGCACGCCGCCGACAACCTTGTACGCCACACCCTCGCGCATCAGCGCGTCTTCGATCGCTCGCGATTGCGCGTTGGTGCGGTACAGGATTGCCGCCACAGGGCCGGCTTCGTGCGAATCGTCGGACAGCGCGGCGCGCGCAGTCCGTGTGATGAAGTCCGCCTCTTCGAGTTCATCGCCGCCGCGGTAGTAGGCGATGCGATCGCCGCCGGCGCGATCGGTCCACAGACGCTTGTCTTTCCGGTTCCGGTTCTGGCTGATCACCGCCGTCGCCGCATCGAGGATGATCTGCGTCGATCGGTAGTTGCGTTCGAGCTTGACGATGACGGCGTCGCCGAAATCGTGCTCGAAGTCGAGGATGTTGCGCAGATCCGCGCCGCGCCACTTGTAGATCGACTGATCGGGATCACCGACAACGCAGAGGTTGCGATGCACGCCGGCGAGATGGCGGATCAGGATGTACTGCGGGCGATTGGTGTCCTGATACTCGTCCACCATGACGAACCGGAACTGCTCCGCGTACTTCGAGCGCACCCGCTCGGACTGCTCGAACAGCTCGACGGTCTTCAGCAGCAAATCGTCGAAATCGAGCGCGCTGCTCTCCTTCAGTGCGTTCAGGTAATAGGCGTAGATCTTCGCGATGTGTTCGTCGCGACGGTTCCAGCCTGCCGCGTCGGCGATCGCCTCAGGGCCCTCCATCCGGTTCTTCGCCTGGCTGATGCGCGAGAGCGCGGCCCGCGGCTGAACGAAGCTGTCGTCGATGTGCAGTTCTTTGAGCGCCTGCTTGACGACGGTCAACTGGTCGGAGGAATCGTAGATGACGAAGTCGCGCGAGAGGCCGATGGCCGGAGCTTCGCGGCGCAACAGCCGCGCGCACAGTGAATGAAACGTGGAGACCCACATCCGGCCGCAGTCCGACCCGAGCAGCGCCTCGACGCGCGCACGCATCTCCTCGGCAGCCTTGTTCGTGAAGGTCACCGCCAGGACCTCTTCCGGCCGCGCATGACCGTCGCCGACGAGGTACGCGATCCGGCTCGTGATGACGCGCGTCTTGCCGGAACCCGCGCCTGCAAGGATCAGCAGCGGCCCGTGCGTGTGCAGCACGGCTTCGCGTTGTTCAGGGTTGAGGGCGTCTAAGAAGTGCATGAGGCTGGAGGCTACGGACCAGCGGCTAGGACGACTCTAGCATCGTCCAGCCACCAGCCACCAGCCACCAGCCACCAGCCACCAGCCACTATTCCACGGTCACGCTCTTGGCGAGGTTTCTCGGCTGATCAACGTCGCAGCCCCGCCGCACGGCGATGTCGTACGCGAGGAGCTGGAGCGGCAACGCCATGAGGATCGGCGTGAGCAGCGCCGGCGCCTGCGGGAGTTGCAGCACCACGTCGCGCGAGCGATCGAGAATCGAGCTCAGGTCGTCGCCCTGTGTCGTCAACGCGATCACTGAGCCGCCGCGCGCCTTGACCTCCTGCATGTTCCCCATCATCTTCTCGAAGACCTGATCGCGGGGCGCCAGCGTCACCACCGGCATGCGTTCGTCGATGAGCGCGATCGGCCCGTGCTTCATCTCGCCCGCCGGGTACCCTTCGGCGTGGATGTACGAGATCTCCTTCAGCTTCAACGCGCCCTCGAGCGCGATGGGATAGTTGATCCCGCGGCCGAGATAGAGAAAGTCAGTGCGCGTGTGGAAGCGGCCGGCGATTTCCTCGACTTCCGGCGCGAGCTTCAGCGTCTGCTCGAGGAGCAGCGGCAGTTGGAGGAGCGCGTCGATGTGCGGCTTTGAGGCGTCTGGCGAGAGCGCGCCGCGCAACTGTCCCAGCCGCAGCGCCAGCAGATACAAGGCGACGAGCTGCGACGTGAACGCTTTGGTCGACGCGACGCCGATCTCCGGACCGGCGTGCGTGTAGATTGTGCCGCCGGCTTCGCGCGTGGCCATGCTGCCCACGACATTGCAGATGGAGATGCTCGATGCGCCCTGGCGCGATGCCTCGCGCAGCGCAGCCAGCGTATCCGCGGTTTCACCTGATTGCGTGATGACGACGGCCAGCGTGCGCGGCGTGACGATCGGTCCGCGGTACCGGTACTCCGACCCGTAATCGACGTCGACCGGCAGCCGCGCGACCTGCTCGATCATGAACTTGCCGACGAGTCCCGCATGCCACGACGTGCCGCACGCCAGAATGGTGACGCGCTCGACGGCGGCCAGCGTCGCGTCGCTTATCGCCATCTCTTCGAGAAACACCTTGCCCGAATCCTGCGAGACGCGGCCGAGGATCGTCTCGCGTGCCGCGGTCGGCTGCTCGAAGATCTCCTTGAGCATGAAGTGCTTGTAGCCCGCCTTCTCCGCCATGATCGGGTCCCACAGCACGCGTTGCGTCGCCTTGGAGACCGCTCTGCCGAAGAAGTCCGTGAACACGACACCGGATTTCGTGACGACCGCCATTTCTTCGTCACCGAGGAAGACGACGTCTCGCGTGTGACTGAGGATCGGCGGCGTGTCGGACGCGACGAAGAACTCGCCATCGCCTAGGCCGACCACGATCGGCGGACCGTTGCGCACCGCGACGATCTTGTCGGGATCGTCCGCCGAGATCAGCACCAGCGCAAACAATCCTCGCATGAGCAACAGCGCCCGCCGCACGGCGTTCTCGAGCCCGTCGCTCTTCATCTCGCGCTCGACGAGGTGCGCGACGATCTCGGTGTCGGTCTCGGTGACGAACGTGTGGCCCTGACGCTGCAGCTCCTGCTTCAGCTCCAGGTAGTTCTCGATGATGCCGTTGTGGACGACGACGATCTTGCCCGTGCAGTCGCGGTGCGGGTGCGCGTTCTCCTCGGTCGGACGGCCGTGCGTCGCCCAGCGCGTGTGGCCGACGCCGTAGTCGCCGGTGATCGGCTCCAGGCGGATGACGTCTTCGAGCCTGGACAGCTTACCTGCGCTGCGTCGAAGGTCCACGGCGCCGTCATGAACGACGGCGACGCCGGCTGAATCGTAGCCACGGTATTCGAGGCGCCGCAGCCCCTCGATCAGCACCGGCACGACTTCTTTAGGCCCGATGTATCCAATAATCCCGCACATGTGGTTTGCCTTTTGCCTGGTAGCGATCAGCTGACAGCGGTCAGCCCTGCGTTCTCTTCTTCTTCTTATCGGCCCAACCCTCGAGATTCCGTTGTTTGCCGGCGCTGACGGCCAGCGCGCCGGGAGGCACGTTGTGGCGAATCGTCGACCCGCTGCCGACGTACGCGCCCTTCCCCACCGTGACCGGTGCCACCAGTTGCGTGTCGCTACCGATGAAGGCCCCGTCTTCGATGACGGTCTGGTGTTTCTTCACTCCGTCGTAGTTGCACGTGATCGTGCCCGCGCCGATGTTGACGTTCGCACCGATCGTCGCGTCGCCGAGATACGCGTGATGATTGGCCTTCGACCCGGCGCCCAGCGAGGATTTCTTGATCTCGACGAAGTTACCCACGCGCGCCTGCTCGCGCACGTCGGCTTCGTTGCGCAGATGCGCGAACGGCCCGACGCGCGACGCGTCCGCAACGCGCGAGTCCGTGATCACGCAGTGATTCAGAATCGTCACGCGATCGCCTATCTGCGAGTCGACAATGCGGACGCCGCTGTGGATTTCACACTCGGCGCCGATGATCGTGCGCCCCTCGAGAAAGACACCGGGATGAATGACCGTGTCGGCGCCGATTTCAACGTCGCGGTCGATGTACGCGGTCGCGGGATCCTCGATGGTGACGCCCGAGGCCATCAACGCCGCCGTCTTTTGATCTCTCACGATTCGACTCACTTCCGCGAGCTGGCCGCGGCTGTTGATCCCACGCACTTCATCAGGATTGGTAACGGTGACGGCCGTGACCGCAAGTCCGCGCGCGGTGCACCGCGCGACGAGATCGGTCACGTAATACTCGCCCTGCGCGGTCTTCGACGTGAGCGTCCGTGCCATGTCGAACAGGCCGTTCAGGGCAAAGGCGTAAATGCCGGAATTGATCTCGCGGATGTCGCGCTCCTCCGCCGTGGCGTCCTTCTCCTCCACAATCTTTGCAATCTGCTCGCCGGAGCGGACGATGCGCCCGTATCCGAATGGCTGATCGACGACAGCGGTGATCACGGTCGCCGCGGCGCCGCTCGTTGCCTGGCGATCGACCAGCGTGAGCAGCGTTTTGGGCTGCAGGAGCGGCACGTCGCCCGACAGGAGCACGAGCGTTCCGGTCGCTTGGCGTAACGACGGCTCCGTCATCAAGAGCGCATGACCGGTCCCC
>Ga0326726_10000276_pt1 | contig 49453 bp, 34 predicted proteins | sample MHFenrmetagenome_2_FD_207603 | JGI IMG/M metagenome (GOLD analysis project Ga0326726, IMG submission 207603) | Lab enriched peat soil microbial communities from Michigan Hollow, Ithaca, NY, United States - MHF15MN | ecosystem: Environmental > Terrestrial > Soil > Wetlands > Peat | place: USA... | reverse complement strand
GCGCGCTCGACTACGAGAGCGAGGCCATCATCCAGCGCAACATGGCGGCCATCTGCACGGGCCGCACGGTGATCGTGATCGCGCATCGCTTGAGCGCGGTGCGTCAGGCGCATCGCATCGTCGTGCTCGACAAGGGACGCGTCCTCGAGGTCGGGCCGCACGAGGCGCTGCTGCATCACAACGGGCTGTATGCCCACCTGTGGCGCATGCAGAGCGCCGGCGCGACCGGCGAGGGGGCGGCGGCATGAGTTCGGTCGCGTCCGCGTCTCGCCACCCTGTGCTCGAGCTGCTGGGGCGCTATGCCACGGTGCTGCGCGCGGCGTGGGCCGCGCGCCGCGATTTGGCCGGCCCGAGCCGGTTGGCCGATGAGGCCGCCTTCCTGCCCGCGGCGCTGAGCCTGCAGGAAACCCCCGTGCATCCGGCGCCGCGGCGCGCGATGTGGGTGATCGTCGCGCTGTTCGTCGCGGCGCTCACGTGGAGCATCGTCGGCCAGGTCGACATCGTGGCGGTGGCCAGCGGCCGCATCGTGGTGAGCCAGCACAGCAAGGTGATCCAGCCGCTCGAAGTCTCGGTGGTGCGTGCCATCCATGTGAGCGACGGCGACCACGTGCGCGAAGGGCAACTGCTGCTGGAGCTCGATGCCACCGCGCCCAATGCCGACAGCGCGTCGATCGCGGAGCAGCAGCTCGCCTCGCGCAGCGAGCTGCTGCGCAGCCAGGCGCTGCTGCGCGCGCTGCAGACCGGCGCCACGCCGAAGCTCGAGCGCACGCGTGAACCGCTCCCCGCCGATGCCGACGCGCTGCTGCACAGCGAGTGGGGCGACATCGCGGCCAAGCGCGCCAAGCTCGAGGCCGAGGCGCAGCACCGCACCGCCGAGCTGCGCACGAACACTGAGCAGCTCGCCAAGCTCGAGGCCACCGTGCCGCTGGTGCGCCAGCGCGAGGCCGACTTCAAAGGCCTGGCCGACCAGGGGTTCGTCGCCAGTCACGCGGGGCAGGACCGCACGCGCGAGCGCATCGAGATCGAGCGCGACATCGTCACCCAGACCGCGCGCATCGCGGAGGCGCAGGCCGCGCTCGCCGAGAGCCGCCAAGCCGCCGCCGCCTACGTGGCGGAGACGCGCCGCACGCTGGACGACCGCGCCGCGCAGGCGCGCCTGAAGCTGGCGCAGCTGGTGCAAGAGGTGCGTAAGACCGAGCGGCGCCAGACGCTAACGCGGCTCACCGCGCCGGTGGCCGGCACGGTGCAGCAACTGGCCATCCACACGACCGGCGGCGTCGTCACCGAGGCGCAGGCGTTGATGGTGATCGTGCCCGACGACGGCGCCGTCACCGCCGAGGTGACTATCGAGAACAAGGACATCGGCTTCGTCCGCGCCGACCAGGAGGCTGCGGTGAAGCTCGAGACCTTCAGCTTCACGCGCTACGGCACCGTGCCCGGGCGCGTGACCTGGGTGAGCGCCGACGCGGTCAACGACGAGAAGCGGGGCGCGATTTTTCCGGCAACGCTGGAGTTGAAGGTGCGCGACATCGATGTCGATGGCAAGCGCATCGCACTGGCGCCGGGGATGAGCCTGACGGCGGAGATCAAGACGGGGCGGCGACGGGTGATCGAGTTCCTGCTGAGTCCGGTGCAGCAGCGTGCGTCGAGCAGCCTGCGGGAAAGGTGAGCGAGCGAACGATGCGCGTGCTCTTTGTTCATCAGAACTTTCCGGGGCAGTTCCGGCATGCGGCGGCCGAGTGGGCCAAGCGACCGGGGTGGCAGGTGCTGGCTATCGGGCGCGACACCGCACCTGGGCTGCCCGGCGTCACGTGCCTGCGCTACAAGCCGCACCGCGCGGCGCAGAAGACGCAGCACCCGTACCTGCGCACTATGGAGAACGCCGTGCTGCATGGTCAGGCGGTGGCGCGGGTGCTTCAACAGCTCAAGGCCAAGGGCTTCGTGCCTGATGCTATCGTGGCCCACCCTGGTTGGGGCGAAACGCTGTACGCCAAGGACATCTTTCCCAACACCAGGCTCGTCCACTATTGCGAGTGGTACTACTCAAATGAAGCCGCCGACTTCGGTTTCGACCCTGAGTTCCCGGTGACCTTGGACGACCAGCTTCGCATCCGGACCTGGAACGCGCTGCACTTGCTGAACCTGCAGAACTGCGACGCCGGCGTCACACCGACGCAGTGGCAGTGGAGCCGGCACCCTGAGGCCTACCGCAGCAAGATTACCGTGGCGCACGAAGGTATCGACACCGAGCGGCTGGGGCCAGACCCCTACGCAACCTTCACGATTCCCACTGGCCCGAACAAAGGCCTCACGCTCAAGGCTGGCGAGCCGGTCGTCACCTACGTGGCACGCAACCTCGAGCCGTATCGCGGCTTCCACCACTTCATGCGCGCGCTGCAGGTCGTGCAGCGCGAACACAAGACCTGCCACGCGATCATCGTCGGGGGCGACGGGGTGAGCTACGGCCGCAAGCCTGTGGAGGCGCCGAACTGGCGCGAGCACATGCTGCGCGAGGTGAGCATCGATCCGGGGCGAACGCACTTCGTGGGTAGGTTGCCGCATCAGCACTACATCCGCGTCCTGCAGGCGAGCACGGCGCATGTGTATCTGACCTATCCGTTTGTGCTTAGCTGGTCTGTGCTGGAAGCATTGGCCAGCGAGTGTCTGGCAATAGGGTCAGACACAGCGCCGGTGCGGGAGGTGATTTGCAATGGGGAGAACGGGATGCTAGTGGACTTCTTCGACCACATCGCCATTGCTCAGATCGCCATCGACGCGTTGGAACACCAGGCTAAGACCGCGCCGCTGCGGCGCAGCGCTAGGCGATCAGTTTTGAAGCGCTTCGAGCGCGGCCACTATCTCGCCTCGCTGAACTCGCTACTGCATGGCGCCCACAGTCGCTCGACTGCCACGACAGCCTCATCGCTTGAGCAAACCTGAAACGCCGTGCATATCGACGATCCCTGTCAGCGAGGTCAATTCCATGGTTTCAGTCTTAGCTCTTATTGTGGTTGCTGTCTTCGTCGTTCTTGACTACCTGGTCTTCAAGAAACTAGGGCTCTGGCGCTACTTCCTTCTGACAACAGCTGCCCTGTTTGCCTTGTACTACCTCTCTTAGCTAACTGGAGCGACACATGCCAGGTCTCATCCCCCAGTTCATAATCGGGAACATTCTTCGCAGTCTGCCCGACACCGCGAACACACCGGAAATTGGATGGGACGTTGATCACATCGGCGTCTTTCAGTGGGACTCGCAGAGCCAGCAATGGCGGAACGAAATCTTCAACACCCCCGCAACTCCTGAAGAGCACCAGGCTCTAGAGGACCTTAGGGCGCGGATCGTCGCGCAGACCGCGGCTGAGCGTCAGCGTGATCTTGAGGACATCAGAGGCTTCCTTCCATTCTTTGAGGAACCGAAGGACATAATATTTGAGTGCAACCGAAATTGGCAGGCCACGACAACGTGGCGGCCTCGCGATCCTCTCGCAATAGATCTGGATGGCGATGGAATAGAGACGTCCGGGATCGGCGCCAATCCAGTATTGTTCGATCACAACGGTGACGGCATCCGCACCGGCACCGGGTGGGTCAACGCCGACGACGCGTGGCTCGCGCTCGATCGAGACGGCAACGGCAGCATCGACTCGGGTCGCGAGTTGTTCGGCGTGGATACCGAGATCACCGTCAATGGTGTTACGCGCAATGCGACCAGCGGCTTCGAGGCGCTGAGCGCTCTCGATTCCAATGGTGATGGAGTGTTCAATGCCGCAGATGCGCAGTTTGCAAACGTGCGTCTGTGGCGTGACTTGAACCAGGATGGGCAAAGCCAAGCGGGTGAGCTGATTTCATTGGCTCAAGCTGACATCACATCAATAGGTCTCACTTCAACCGGTGGCGTTGTTCCACTGGGCAACGGCAACTCTGTCACCGGACAAGCGACGGTTATTCGGGGCAGCGGGTCAAACACAACGGTCGACGGGGTGAGTGTCGGCGGTGATTCGAGTGCATCGAACCTAAATATCGCCGATAACCCGTTCTACCGTCAGTTCAGCACATCAGTGCCTCTCACGAGCGCGGCACAGGCATTGCCCGACATGACCGGATCAGGTTGGGTGCGCGACTTACGGGAGGCTATGAGTCTTGGTACTCCCGAGGCGCAAGCTCTTGAGGAAAGCGTGGCTGCGTTCGCAGGGGCGAGTACACGAGACGAGCAGCTGGCGCTTCTTGATCAAGTGCTACTTGACTGGGCTCGCACAAATCAGTCGAGCCCGCTGACAGCGGCGTGGTTCACAAACGTTGCACCAGCCGGCGGAATGCTCGATCCAAGTGTCGGGCAAACGGCACAACTGAGTCTGGCCGTCCCGGTGCTAGAGGTATTCAACGGACACGCGCTGCAAGGATCCGGCGCGCTTTATACGGCCACGACCGCGACCAACACAGTCACTGGAGAGACGCGGCCTACGTACGTCTTGAACTCGAGTAACACCGTAAGCCTTCTGAAATCGTATGACGCGCTCCGCACTTCCGTCTATTCAGCGCTCGTTGTTCAGACCAGGTTGCAACCGTACCTCGACACAATCGGATTTGTTATTGACGAGCCAACCTTGCGGTTCGACACGTCGGCGCTGAGCACAATGCTAGCGACGGCACTGGTGACGGACCCCGCAGTCGCGATTGCTGACCTGGTTGACTTGAATCGGTCGGCGACAGGAACGCTGCGTGCGGCGCGGTTTGACGGATTGGGTCTTCTGGCTAGTTGGTGCGATGGCTTGGCCGCAGATTCGCCGCTTTGGTCGACCCTCACTTCGGTTGGCGTGCTGCGCGGTGCAAACACGGTGGGGACCTTCGAGCGCGATGTCTTCATCGGTGATCAAACCAACCAGACATTCGATGGCGGCGATGGAGACGATCTCGCGTACGGGGGCGCCGGTGCTGACATCTTGAAGGGCAGTGCCGGCAACGATCAGCTGCAAGGTGGAGCCGGTGCAGACACCCTGTACGGTGGCCTGGGCGACGACATTCTCGACGGCGGCTCCGGCAACGACATGCTGATGGGGGACACTGGCAACAACACATACATGTTCGGTCTAGGGGACGGCCAGGATACCGTGGGTTCGTGGAACGACGCTTCGCCGGGGAAGCTCAACGTCCTGCGCTTCAAGGTGGGCGTTGCACCGACAGACCTGGTGCTCGAGGAGGTGACCGATGCTGCGGGCTATCTGCGCTCGCTCGAGGTGAGCATCGCGGGCACGAGCGACAAGATCACGATCAGTGGTTTCCTCTCCCTGCAGAGCCCGTTGGATCAGGGCAATCCGGTGCAACGCTTCGAGTTCGATGACGGCACTTCTTGGGATCTGACACAGATTCAGGCGCACCTGTTTGCTGGCACGCCTGGCGCCGATGTCTACAGAGGCACCCTGGGCAGCGAGGTGATCTCCGGTCAGGCGGGCAACGACTTCATCGAAGGGATGGGCGGCAACGACACGCTGGATGGCGGAGAGGGTGTCGACACGCTGCAGGGCAGCTACGGCAACGACACGCTGATTGATGGCGAGGTCATGAGTGGTTTCGGCGCTAGCGATACCTACGTGCTGAACAGTTGGTACAACGCGACGATCAATGCGGACAGTTCCGCCGCCGACAGCGATCTGCTGATTCTTCCGCCGAGCAGTACCGCGGGCACGACGCAGGTGATCGGTCGCGACACGAACGCCGATGGGCGCCCTGACAACCTTGTGCTCAAGGACTCGGCCACCGGGAGCGAAGTCACGGTAGCCAACTACTTCCTATCCCCGACTCTTTGGGTCAATTCAATAAGACTCGGTGATGGCACGGTCTGGACCGTGAGCGACATCGCCGTCCGCGATGCCACGCATGCCGGCACGGCCGGAAACGACACGCTCTACGCCTACAACTGGGGCGGAGACGTTAGCGGCCTTGGTGGCAACGACACGCTGTGGGGATATACGGGCAACGATCGCCTGGACGGCGGCGCCGGCAACGACCTGCTATCCGGTGGCGCGGGGGCTGACACACTGATCGGAGGTGACGGAAATGACAGCTTGGACGGCGACTTCAGCGTCTACGCCACAGCCAACGATGGCGCGGACGTGCTGGACGGCGGTGCAGGCGACGACACGATCTTCGGCGGCGGTGGCAACGACATCTATCGCTTCGGTCGTGGTCGCGGCCTTGACCGAGTCACGGATACGGCCGGAGCCAACCGCGTTCAACTCGATGCGGGGGTGGCACCGGCAGATGTCACCTTGTTCAGGGAAGGCCTGAATCTGATTCTGGTGGTGGATCAAAGCCCGACGCAGATGACCATCGTCGACCAGTTTCACGCCAGCGGCGCGCGGGTCGCGAGCATCGAGTTCGCCGATGGCACGGTGTGGGACGCTGCAGCTATTCAGAGTCGCACGGTGGCTGGAACCCCGAACGCGATGACCGGCACCGCCGGCAACGACAGCTTCATCGTCGACGATGTCGGCGATACCATCATCGAAGGCCTTGCTCAGGGGACTGATACCGCGCTGAGTTCCGTGAGCTACACGCTACCCACGAACGTAGAGAACCTCACGCTCACTGGGTACCTGAACTCCAGCGCCACGGGCAACGCTCTAGACAACAGCATCACTGGCAATTCGGGCAATAACACGCTTTACGGCGTCGACGGAGCCGACACTCTGATCGGCGGCGTGGGGGACGACACCTACAAGGTCAATTGGACCACGGCCAATGCGCTCTACGACCTGATGAGCAACGACACGATCGTCGAGGCACCCAACGGTGGCATCGATACCGTCACCACGTCGGTTTACGACTTCACGTTGCCCGCCAATGTGGAGAACCTCCTCAGCTACAACAACTGGCAGCGCTTGAGCGGCGGAACAGGCGCTCCGATCTATCGGCAACTGGTCGGCAACGATCTCGATAACTTCATCGACGCCAACGCAATGCCGGTCGTCAGCACCGGCGCATACATCGATGGCGGTGCGGGCGCCGACACGATGCGCGGAACGTCGGACAACGATACCTATGTGATCGACAACCTCAACGACGTGGTGATCGAAACCGGTGGCGTGAATGGGTCGCTGTCCGACACCGTGATGACCCCATTCGACTACACCGTGGCAGTGGGAATCGAGAACATTACCTTGACAGGTAGCGCACCGATCACCGCCACGGGCAGTGACGCGAAGAACGTGTTGGATGGGTCCGCCAACAGTGCCGCGAACATGCTCGTCGGCGGACTCGGAGACGACACCTACCGCATTGGCGCAGGTGACGTGATCGTCGAACAGGAGGGGCAGGGCAACGATACCGTCGTCGTTGCTGCCGGGGCTGTCGGCAGCTACTCCATGGCCGGGTTCCAGAGCGTTGAGAACGCCTCGCTCGCTGAGGCGCTCGGTGCTTCTGGTCTCGAGGGCAATGACGGCGACAACGTGATCGCCGGCAACACCTTTGGCAACGTGCTGTCCGGCCTGGGTGGCAACGACACCATCACCGATGGCGCGGGAGCAACTGATCAAGGCTACGACACCTTGCTGGGCGGCGCTGGCAACGACACGCTCACATCGTTCTATGGCCAGGATCGACTTGATGGCGGCGCGGGTGACGACCTGCTGCAGTTCGCGCGCTTGCAAGCGTCGGGGACCATCGTTTTCGGCAAGGGCATGGGCAACGACGTGGTTGTCGGCGGATGGGCTAACGCGATCAAACGCGTGGAGTTCAAGGCTGACACGCAGCCTGGAGATGTGATCTATACGCGCAACGGTGCCGATCTCATTGCCTCGATACCAAGCACCGGCGATAGTTTGACGCTGTCGTACTTCTTCGGCGATGCAGAGTCTTGGACACCGACTGGCGAGTTCGGCACCTTCGATTTCACCGCTGAGAATCTTCAGTTCTCTGCCGCCAGCATCGCCAGTCGCGCGCAAGCCGGCAATTCCAATGTCGCCACGGCAGGCAATGACGTCTTGTTGGGTGCGGGAGGCAACGACACCTTCGCCGGTCTGGCTGGTAACGACACGCTGACCGGCGGCGACGGCGATGATGACTTGGCGGGAGGCGCCGATGGCGACTACCTCTACGGTGGTGGCGGCAACGACACCTACCGATACGCCCTTGGTGACGGCTTCGACGTCGTGAACGAAAGCGGGGGTACCGCGGACCGCGTGCGCTTCGTCGACATGTTGCCCTCTGACATCGCGGTGCGCCAGTTTGGCAGCGATTTGTGGTTCCTCCGGCAATCCACCGGGGAAGGCCTCGTTGCCGTAAGCGGCTTCTATCTTGCGCCCAAGTATGAGATCGAAACTGCGGAGTTCTCGGACGGGACGACGTGGGACAACGCGACGTTGAGGCTGCTGGCGAGCCAGGTCACTGGCACGAGCGGTGCCGACGACCTGACTGGAAGTTCTGGGGCCGACAGCATCTACGGCCTGGCTGGCAACGACACCATGAATGGTCTGGACGGAGATGACCTGCTTGATGGTGGTACGGGCAACGATTCGATGATCGGAGGTCTGGGCAACGACACGTTTATCGTCGACAGCGCCAGCGACGTGATCAACGAGGCGTCAGGACAAGGGAATGACACGGCGCAGAGCAGCGTCACCTACACGCTGTCGTCCTCGCAAAGCATCGAGAACCTGGTTCTCACGGGCACGTCTGCGATCAACGGCACTGGCAACACGCTGGCCAATACGATCAACGGCAACAGTGCTGCCAACACGCTCAGTGGCGGCACGGGAGCCGACACGCTGATTGGCGGTGCTGGCAATGACATCTACGTCGTCGACAACGCCGGCGACGCGGTGACCGAGCTCGCCGGCGAAGGCGTCGATCTCGTGCAATCGTCGGTGACCTACACGCTCGCTGCGAATCTCGAGAACCTGACGCTGACGGGCAGCAATGCGATCAACGCCACGGGCAACGCGCTGGACAACGTGCTCACTGGCAACAGCGGCACGAACACCCTCACCGGTGGGGCCGGCAACGACACCTATGTCGTGGGCACTGGTGACACCGTCGTCGAGAACGCCAACGAAGGCACCGACACGGTCCAGTCGTCGATCACCTGGACGATCGCGAGCACGGGCAACGTCGAGAACCTCACTCTGACCGGCAGCAGCGCGATCAGCGCCACCGGCAATGCCCTCGACAACGTGCTCACCGGCAACAGCGGCACCAACACGCTGACCGGCGGCGCCGGCAACGACACCTATGTCGTCGGCACCGGCGACACGGTGGTCGAGTCTGCCGGCGGCGGCACCGACACCGTGATGGCCGCCATCACGTGGACCACCCTGGCCGCCAACGTCGAGAACCTCACGCTAACTGGAACGTCCGCCATCAACGGCACCGGCAATACGCTGAACAACGTGCTCACCGGCAATTCAGGTGCCAACACGCTGGACGGTGGGACGGGTGCCGACACGCTGATCGGCGGCGCAGGAAACGACACGTACGTGGTCGACAACGCCAGCGACGTCATCACCGAGCTGACTGGCGAGGGGACCGATCTCGTCCAGTCCAGTGTGACGTACACCCTTGCGGCCAACGTTGAGAACATCACCCTGACCGGCAGCTCGGCGATCAACGCCACGGGCAACGCGCTGGACAACGTCCTGACTGGCAACAGCGGCACCAACACGCTGGCCGGAGGGGCAGGGAACGACACCTACGTCGTCGGTACCGGCGACACCGTGACCGAGAACGCCAACGAGGGCATCGACACCGTGCAGTCGTCGATCAGCTGGACCCTGGGCAGCAACATCGAGAACCTCACGCTCACTGGCAGCAGCGCGATCAACGCGACCGGCAATGCCCTGGACAACGTGCTCACCGGCAATAGCGGCACCAACACGCTGACCGGAGGTGCCGGCAACGACACCTACGTCGTGGGCACCGGCGACACCACCACCGAGGCTGCCGGAGCCGGCACCGACACGGTGATGGCGGGCATCACCTGGACCCTGGCCACCAACCTCGAGAACCTCACGCAGACGGGCACCTCCGCCATCAACGGCACCGGCAACACCGCAGACAACGTGCTCATCGGCAACACCGGCGCCAACACGCTGAGCGGACTGGCTGGCAACGACACCTACGACGGCCTCGCCGGCAACGATGCGCTGACCGACAACTCCACAACGTCGAACGACGTCTACCGCTGGGGCACCGGCTACGGTGTCGACACCATCACCGACAGCGGCGGCACCGATCGCGTGGAGTTCGGTGCCGGCATCACCGCGGCGCAGCTCGTGTTCGCGCACGTCGGCAACAACCTGGAGGTAACGATCAGCGGCAACAGCATCGACAAGCTGGTGGTCAGCAACTACTACGTCGGCACGGCGAACAAGATCGAGACCTTCCGGCTCAGCGATGGCTCATCCGTACCGGGTGGGCAATTGCCGGCGTCGATCGTCTCGCGGGAGACCTTCGCGGCCAGCGACGAGCGCGAGCTCGCATCTACACGGGAGACGATCGGGCCGGTGAGCGCCTTCTCGGCTCAGTTGCCGACAGCGGGCTTGGCCTCGCGCTGGCCGTATCTTGGCAAGCAGTGGCTCTCGCCGGTATCGCGAGACATCGTCGACGAGATCGCGCCTGCGGTGATGGGACGCTGGATGAGCGCATCGGCGCCCGGCACACAGCTGCAGCAGCAGGTGCACGTGTTGTTGTCGGCGATGGCTGCGTTCGATGCAAACCACGACGCAGCCACCAACAGCGGGCGCGAGACCATACAGCCAGTGCATAGGCCTGAACTCATGTGGGTGTCGCCTGCGATGAGCTAGATGCCTCGATGCGCCGGCTTCCGAAGCGGCGTCTTTCTGTCCTGGGGTCTGGTGCTGCGGAGCATTCCTCTGTCAAATGTCGGCTTGTTGCCTCAAGGAGGGGCCGCTTCGGGTCGTGATCTCCTATTCGCGCGGAGAGGGAGCGGTCAGTGGCTAGCATCGCCTGGAGACGCGCCACGAGTGGTCAGTGCTCAAGGTGGCTGATCAAGGTACCAATCACTGGCCGGCTTTTTCTTGGCGCCGCCGCCTTTGCACGACGGCTCTCTTCGGGAAGACCACTTGTTGTTTTCGCCGCCGGGCGCGGGAAACTTCCGCGCAGTATCGAGTCGATCTCGCCGCCGAGCCTTCGCCACGCCTCGCGCGTCTCCGCCATGTACTCGTGCGTCAAGTAGTGCCGCCGCACCTTGCTGCCGGCCAGCACGTGGTTTTGGCATCGGTCGATCACGACCGGCGACACGCCGAGCGCTTGCATCATCGTCGCGGCCGTGCGCCGCAGGTCGTGCGGCGTCCACTGGCCGTGCCTGCCGCTGCTCAGCACGAGCGAGTCGTCGTGACGGCGTCGCTCGAGCTTTCCGCGCGGCTTGAATCCTTGCTGGCGATCGCGGACCTGCTTGGTGATCGTCTTGAGATCGAGGTGCCGCTTCCCATCGCGAGAGGGGAAGCACCAAGGCGTCTTCCCGGTCAGGGCATGAAGGGCCTTGAATTGAGCCAGCGCGAAACTCGATAGGTACACGCGGTGCTCCTGCTTGCGCCCGCGCGTGCCCTTGACGTTCTCGACCGGGATGAACCAACTCGCCTGATCGAAGTCGACGTGCTTCCACTGCGCCAACAGCAGCTCGCCAATGCGGCAAGCGGTCGATAGACAGATCCACAGCGCCATGCGAGTCTGCGCCTGCAGGGGCTGTGGCGCGCTTCTGCGATCCGGTGCGCCTTCGTATGCAGCGTCCATGTGCTCAAAGATCACGTTCAACTCGGCGATCTCAGCGCGACTCAGCGTCCGCGTCCTCGTGTTGTTGGGGTCGTAGTCGGCTGGGACGATGGCCTCCAGGTCGATCAGCGCGGCCGGGTTGCCGTCCTGAAGGAGCCGTCGCCAAGGCTGACGCTTCTCAGCCCACGCGAACATCTGTCTCGTGTCGCGGAAGAGGCGGACGGCAACGCGACTTGCGCCGCGCTGGACGATCTTCCTCAGGGCGTCGCGCAGATCGTGCTCGGTGACAGCGCGCAAGGGCTTGCCACCGATCACCGGCAGCAGATCCTTCTTGAAGGAGCGCTTCAGCTCAGCGTTGCCGTCCTTGCGCAGCACGCCGTCGCGCAGCCACGTGTCGTACAGGTCGCGCAACGTTGCGTTCTCGGTTTTCCGCCGCGCCTCGCCGTCGAGCGTCCGCTGGATCTGTGCCTGCGCCTCGATCTTCTCGGCCTCGCGCGCCGCGTTCGGGTTCAGCCCGTCCCTGAGGCCGACTCGTGCCCGATCGCGGATGCCTCGGATCTGCTCGAGCGTCGTCGTCGGCCAAGTGCCGCAGTAGTGCCAGGCCCTTCGGCCGCGCCACTTGAAGGCGTAGCGGAAGTGCACCGCGACGATCCCCTTACCGGAGACGCGAACCTCGCCGACGAGGCCGTCGCCGTCGGCGAGCACATGACCGCGCCAGGCCGGCGTGAGGGCCTTCAGTTCGGCCACGGTCCACTTTCGACCTTTGCCTGACTTGGGGTACTTGGTCATTCGAGACTCCTGGGGTTCACTGGGGGGTTCACCGCGAAGCGAATCTCGCGGGCTCTTGTGAACCGATCAGGGACCAGCGTATGAGTCAAGTGCCTGACTTACAAAGGCTTTTACAGTCCCAGGACGTCCCTCGTGGTGTCAAAAATCGTTCATGGGGTGCAAGGGGTCGAAGGTTCGAATCCTTTCACCCCGACCAGTGACCAGCAAGGGCCTGTCCGTTGAATCGGACAGGCCCTCTTGCTTTCAGGACGAGGTCAGTTCGATGCGGCAGATGCGGGCGGCAGCGCAGGCAGCGCCTGACTCGCCGCCATGCCGGCCGCAGCCGGCGCGGTGACCGCGGAGCCACCGTGCGCGGCCGCAGCGGTGCCGGCCGGCACCGGCAGCAGCGGCACGATCAACAGCGCGACGATGTTGATGATCTTGATCAGCGGGTTGACCGCGGGGCCGGCGGTGTCCTTGTAGGGGTCGCCCACGGTGTCGCCGGTGACCGCCGCCTTGTGCGCGTCGCTGCCCTTGCCGCCATGGTGGCCGTCTTCGATGTACTTCTTGGCGTTGTCCCACGCGCCACCGCCCGTGCACATGCTGATCGCGACGAAGAGGCCCGTCACGATGGTGCCCATCAGCAGCCCACCGAGCGCTTCGGCGCCGAGCAACAGGCCCACCAGGATCGGCACCACCACCGGCAACAGCGACGGGATCATCATCTCCTTGATCGCCGCGCCGGTCAGCATGTCGACGGCCTTGCCGTATTCGGGCTTGCCGGTGCCTTCCATGATGCCCTTGATCTCGCGGAACTGGCGGCGCACTTCTTCGACGACCGAGCCGGCCGCGCGGCCAACGGCCTCCATCGCCATCGCACCGAAGAGATAGGGAATCAGTCCGCCGATGAACAGGCCGATGATCACGTTGGGGTTGGACAGATCGAAGCTCGCGAGAATGCCGCGCGTCTCCAGCGAGTGCGTGTAGTCGGCGAACAGCACCAGCGCCGCCAGGCCGGCCGAGCCGATCGCGTAGCCCTTGGTCACCGCCTTGGTGGTGTTGCCCACGGCATCCAGCGGGTCGGTGATGTCGCGCACGCTGTCGGGCAGGTCGGCCATCTCGGCGATGCCGCCGGCGTTGTCGGTGATCGGGCCGTAGGCGTCGAGCGCGACGATGATGCCGGCCATGCTGAGCATCGACGTCGCCGCGATCGCGATGCCGAACAGGCCCGCGAGCTTGAACGAAATGAAGATCGCGATGCACACGAACAGCACCGGCCAGGCCGTGCTCTTCATGCTGACGCCGATGCCCGCGATGATGTTGGTGGCGTGGCCGGTGGTCGAGGCCTGCGCCACGTGCTGCACGGGCTTGTAGTCGGTGCCGGTGTAGTACTCGGTGATCCACACCATCGCTGCGGTAAGCACCAGGCCGACGACGCAGGCCCCGAACAACGACATCGCGCTGATCGTCTGGCCGCCGGCAACCTCGATGGCCTGCGGGAACACCGACGTGGTGACGAAGTAGAACGCGATCAGCGAGATCACCCCGGCCACGATCAAGCCCTTGTACAGCGCCGGCATCACGTTCTTCATGCCGGGGCTGGCCTTGACGAACGAGCAACCGATGATCGAAGCGACGATCGATACGCCGCCCAGCAACAACGGGTAGACCACCGCCGCCAGCGTCGCCGCGCCCTTGACCATCAAGGCGGCCAGCGCCATAGTGGCAATCAGCGTCACCGCATAGGTCTCGAACAAGTCGGCCGCCATGCCGGCGCAATCGCCGACGTTGTCGCCGACGTTGTCGGCGATCACCGCCGGATTGCGCGGATCGTCTTCCGGAATGCCGGCCTCGACCTTGCCCACCAGGTCGGCGCCGACGTCGGCGCCCTTGGTGAAGATGCCACCGCCAAGGCGCGCGAAGATCGAGATCAGCGACGAACCGAAGGCCAGGCCCAGCAATGGCTTGAGCGTCTCGGGTTCGACGTTGCTGACTCCCGTGACGTACCAGAAGAATCCACCGACACCAAGCAAGCCCAGCCCCACCACCAGCATGCCGGTGATCGCACCACCCTTGAACGCGACGTCGAGCGCGGGGCCGATGCCCAGCGTGGCGGCCTGCGCAGTGCGCACGTTGGCGCGCACCGAGACGTTCATGCCGATGAAGCCGCAGGCGCCCGACAGCACCGCGCCGATCACGAAGCCGGCCGCCGTCTTGCCACCGAGGAAGAAGAAGATCAGCACGGCCAGCACCACACCGACGATCGCGATCGTGCGGTATTGGCGCGCCAGATAGGCCGCGGCACCTTGCTGCACGGCGCCTGAAATCTCCTGCATGCGGGCATTGCCCGCGTCTTTGCTCAAGATGAGCCCGCGTTGCACGAAACCGTAAATCACTGCGGCCAAGCCACAGGCCAGCGCCACATACAACGCCATGGTCATCGACATGGAGGTTTCTCCTTCCTCGTTTTCAACAACTTCGAATCGCGACCGCGGTTCTTGGCCGGCCTTCGCGCCAGGGGTGCGGTTCGCTCGGCGCGCATCCTAAGGGATGTTGTGTGCGGCTCCGTCCCTGCTGTGCAAGACGTGTCCGTAAAATGCGGGTTTCCCCTGTGGGTGCGAGCACGAGATGAGTCTGCACAACGTGAGTCCGGGCGCGGGTGCGCCGCGGGAGTTCAACGTCATCATCGAGATTCCGATGAACGCCGATCCGATCAAGTACGAGGTCGACGAAGAATCGGGTGCGTTGTTCGTCGACCGCTTCATGGCGACCTCGATGCACTATCCGTGCAACTACGGCTACATCCCACAGACCTTGGCCGACGATGGCGACCCGGTCGACGTGCTGGTGATCACGCCGGTGCCGCTGATTCCCGGTGTGGTGGTCACTTGCCGGCCGCTGGGTGTGCTGCAGATGCAGGACGAAGCAGGCGGCGACAACAAGCTGCTCGCGGTGCCGATCGACAAGATCCTGTCGCTGTACACGCAATGGCAGTCGCACGAAGACCTCAACCCGCTGCGCTTGAAGACGATCCAGCACTTCTTCGAGCACTATAAGGACCTCGAGGCCGGCAAGTGGGTCAGAGTGCTCGGCTGGCAGGGGCGTGATGCGGCGCGTGACGAGGTGCAGGCCGGCATGGCCGCGTGGGCCGCGCGTCAGCGCGGCTGAATGCGCGCGGCGTGCGCGTAGTCCACACCGAACAATCGGTCATTCGTCGCGTCGGCCAGCACCGACGTCGAATGCCTATCTACACTGCGGCCGTCGTCGGGCCGACAGGCCCGCCAGCAGGAGTCTTCATGCGCATCGTCAAGGCCCTCGCGGCCGGTTTTCTATTCGTGCAGGCCGGTCTGTCGTTGGCCGCGCCGCCCAAGGCGGTGACCGAGGTCGAGGGCATCACCGAATACCGCCTGGCCAACGGCCTGCAGGTCTTGCTGGCCCCCGACGACAGCAAGCCCACGACCACGGTCAACATGACCTATCACGTCGGGTCGCGCCATGAAAACTACGGCGAGACGGGCATGGCGCATCTGCTGGAACACCTCATTTTCAAGGGCACACCGAGCCACCGCGCGGTGTGGGCCGAGTTCTCCAAGAGGGGGCTGCGCGCCAACGGATCGACCTGGTTCGATCGCACCAACTACTTCGCCAGTTTCTCTGCCAACGAACAGAACCTGCACTGGTATCTCGATTGGCAGGCCGACGCGATGGTCAACTCGTTCATCGCGCGGCGCGATCTCGACACCGAGATGACCGTCGTGCGCAACGAGATGGAGATGGGCGAGAACGACCCGGGACGCATCCTGTTCGAGAAGACGCTGGCCACGATGTACCAGTGGCACAACTACGGCAAGTCGACGATCGGTGCGCGCAGCGATGTCGAGAACGTCGACATCGGTCGCCTGCAGGCCTTCTATCGCACCTACTACCAGCCCGACAACGCCACGCTGATCGTGTCGGGCAAATTCGACCCGGCACGCGTGATGGGCTGGATCGAGCAATCGTTCGGCCGCATCGCCAAGCCCAAGCGCAGCCTGCCGCGCCAGTACACGATCGACCCGGTGCAAGACGGCGAGCGCAGCGTCACGTTGCGCCGCGTCGGTGGCGTGCCGCAGGTGATGCTCGGTTATCACGTGCCCGCAGGGTCGCATCCGGACTATCCGGCGATCGAGCTGATTTCATTGATCGTCGGCGACAGTCCGTCGGGGCGCGCCCACAAGCGCCTGGTGGAGCCGGGCCTCGCGTCGGCGGTGTACGCCGACGCGCAGGCCTTGGCCGAGCCGGGCTTTGCGTTGTTCGGCGCGCAGTTCTCAACCGGGCAGGACCCCTCGCGCGGCGCGCAGGAGCTGGTGCAAACGGTAGAGGGGCTTGCCACCGATCCGATCACCGACGAGGAGTTCAAGCGCGCCCAGGTCAAGTGGTTGAAGGGCTGGGAGCAGCAATACAGCAACCCTGAGACGATCGGGCTGGTGCTGTCCGAGACCGTAGCGCAAGGCGATTGGCGGCTGTTGTTCCTGACGCGCGACCGCGTGCAGGCGCTGACCCGCGACGCGGTGCAGCGCGTGGCGCAGCAATGGCTGGTGGCTTCCAACCGAACCTTGGCGCAATACATTCCCACCGAGCGGCCTTTGCGTGCGCCGTTGGCCGAGGCGGTGGACGTGGCCGTGCAGATGAAGAGCTTCAGGCCGCAGGCGTCCGCGGCCGCGGTGGCTGCCTTCGATTCGTCACCGGCCAACATCGACGCCAAGACGCAGCGCCACGCGCTGGCCAACGGCATGAAGGTAGCCCTGCTGCCCAAGCCCACGCGCGGGCAGACGGTGCGCATCTCGATGGCGCTGCGGCTGGGCAGCGAACGCAGCTTGATGGGCCAGCGCGAAGTGTCCGAGTTCGCGGCTGCGATGATCGACAAGGGCGGCGCCGGGCTGTCGCGGCTGCAGATTCAGGATCGGCTCGATGCGCTGAAATCCGAGCTGCAGGTGAGCTCCAGCGGCGACGAGGTCAGGGTCAACATGCTGTCGCATCGCGACACGGTGGCCGATGCCGTCACGCTGCTGGCTCAATTGTTGCGCGCGCCCGCGTTCCCGGCAGCGGCGCTCGACGAACTTAAACGGCAAACCGCGGTCGAGATCCAGGCGCAGCGCGATGATCCGGAGGCGCTGGTGGGCAACGCCCTGGCCCGCCGCGGCGACCCGTATCCGCGTGGCGACGTGCGGCACGCGCGCAGCTTCGACGAGCGACTGGAGGATTCGCAGGCCGTCACGGTCGAGCGGCTCAAAGAGTTTCATGCACGTTTCTACGGCGCGTCGCAAGCACGTTTCGCAGCAGTGGGCGACTTCGATGGCGAGGCCCTGCGCCGGGCGATGGCAACGGGCTTTGGCGACTGGGTGGCCGGCGAGCCGGTCGCACGCGTGCCGCGCCCGTCGTTTGCGGTGTCACCCGGCCGCGAAGTGATGCGCACGCCCGACAAGCAAAACGCCACGCTGGGTGTGCAGCTGCGCCTGGCGCTGTCCGACAGCGACGCGGTGTATCCGGCGCTGATGCTGGCCAACTTCATGTTCGGTGGCGGTGGCGACTCGCGTTTGTTCAAGCGCATCCGAGAGCGCGATGGGCTTTCCTACAACGTCTACAGCGCGATGGATTGGGGCGATGTCGATGAGCACACGTTGTGGTTCGGCGGCGCGATCTTCGCGCCGGCCAACGGCGAGAAGGTCGAGCAGGCTTATCGCGATGAACTCGCGAAGGCACTGAAGGACGGCTTCAGCGAACAGGAAGTCGCCACGGCGAAGGGTGCTTTGTTGAACTATCGGCGCCTGGCGCGCGCGCAAGACGACCGCCTGGCCCAGGCGCTGCAACGCAACCTGGACCTCGACCGAACCTTCGCATTCGCCGGGCGTGTCGACGCTGCGCTGGGCGCGCTGCAGGCCGGGCCGGTCAGCCAGGCGTTGCGCGCGCAACTGAAGCCCGAGCTGATGGTCTTCACGCTGGCTGGCGACTTCAAGCAGCCGTGAACACGGTGTTCAGGGCTGGTGCCGAAACGGCACGTGTTCGTTGAGTTCGTTCACGTAGTCGCGGATACCGTTGCGCTCGGCGCGCAGGAACTCGTCGACCGCGTGCGCGAACGTGGGGTGCGCCAGCCAGTGCGACGATGCGGTGGGCGTGGGCAGCAGGCCGCGCGCCATCTTGTGCTCGCCTTGCGCACCGCCCTCGAAACGATCGATGCCCTGACTGATGCACCACTGCAGCGGCTGGTAGTAACAAGCCTCGAAGTGCAGGCAGTCGACGAATCGGGTGGCGCCCCAGTAGCGGCCGAAGGCGGCGCGGCGCTCGCGGTCGACGGCGATCAGCGACACCGCCACCGCCTCGCCGGCCAGACGCGCCACGAACATCACCCAGTGCGCGGCCATCGATTGCGCCATGGCTGCGAAGAACGCGCGGGTCAGGTAGGGCGTCGAGCCGTGGTCGTGGTAGGTCGACGTGTAGCAGCGGTGGAAGAAGTCCCACAGCGCGTCGTCGATCGCAACGCCCTCGTGCACGCTGAACACCACGCCGGCGTCGACCACCTTGCGCCGCTCCTGGTTGATCTTCTTGCGCTTGTCGTGCTGCATGCGCGCGAGGTATTCGCCGAAGTCGCGCGGCGCACCTGCGGCTTCGCGGGTCCAGTGGAACTGCACGTTGTGGCGTGCCAGCCAGCCAGCGCGCTGCAAGGCCCGCGCATCGGCCTCGTCGTGGAACAGCACATGGGCCGACGACAATCCGTTGTCGAGCGCAAAGGCGTGCAGTGCCCTGACCAGTCGATCGCGCGCGGTCTCGTCGACAGCCAGCAGCCGGCTACCGGGTACCGGTGTGAACGGCACTGCGACCAGCAGTTTGGGGTAGTAGCGCAGGCCGTGCCGCTGATACGCCTCGGCCCAGGCCCAGTCGAACACGTACTCGCCCCACGAGTGGCTCTTCAGGTATGCGGGCGCTGCCGCGCACAACCGAGCACCTGACCACAGCGTCACGAAGCGCGGCGTCCAGCCCGAGCGGGGCCAGGCGCTGCGCGAGTGGTGCAGCGCCTGCAGGTAGCGCGCGCTCATGAAAGGGGTGGCCGACGCCTGCCGCGCCAACAGGTCGTCCCACGCCCGCGAATCCAGCGTGGCCGGATCGTCGATCACCCGAATGACATAATCATCCGGCCCACTGCCGCCCGCGGCGCGCGTCGATTCGCGCTTCGTCGTCACCCGCCCACCTGCCACCCTTCAACGTGTCCGAGGTCCGCGTCGCGCTGGCGCAAATCAACCCCACGGTCGGCGACCTGGCCGGCAACGCACGACAGATTGCCGAGGCCGCGCGCGAGGCCCGTGCCGGCGGCGCGGCGCTGATGATCGCACCGGAACTGGCGTTGTCGGGTTATCCGCCCGAAGACCTGTTGTTGCGTCCGGCCTTCATGGAGGCGTGCGAGCGGCACCTGAATGCGTTGGCGGTCGAGCTGGCACCGTTGGAGGGCCTGACGGTGCTGCTCGGCCATCCGGCGCGCGCGGCCACGATGGCGCGCGCGCGCACGCGGTCACTGGCGATGCCGGTGTGCTTCAACGCGGCTTCGGTTTTGGCAAGCGGGCGTGTGCAGGCCACGTACTGCAAGCGCGAGTTGCCGAACTATCAGGTGTTCGACGAGCGTCGTTACTTCGTGGGCGGCCGCGAGGCGGGTCTGCCGCCCGTGGTATTCGACGCCGGCGGCAAGCGGTTCGGCGTGCTGATCTGTGAAGACGCCTGGTTCGACGAGCCCGCTGCGGCTGCGGTGGCCGCTGGAGCCCAGATGCTGTGTGTGCTCAACGCATCGCCGTTCCATCTCGACAAGGGGGGTGAGCGCGAGGCGCGCATGGCCGAGCGTGCACAAACAGTGGGCGCTCCGTTGCTCTATGCCCACTTGGTGGGCGGGCAGGACGAGATCGTCTTCGATGGTGCATCGTTCGCCACCGACGCGCTGGGCCGCATCGTGGTGCGCGGCCGCAGCTTCGAGCGCGGGCTGGTGTGGGTGGATATCGACGAGGGCGGCATGCCGCACGGCGAGTGCCATGACACGCCCGGCCTGGAGCAACAAGCATGGAGCGCGCTCGTCACCGGCGTGCGCGACTACATCGGCAAGAATGGTTTTCCGGGTGTGGTGATCGGCCTGTCCGGTGGCATTGACTCCGCGCTCGTGCTGGCCATCGCGGTCGACGCCCTGGGTGCCGAGCGCGTGCGCGCGGTGATGATGCCGTCGCCCTACACGGCCGACATCTCGTGGCTCGACGCCCGCGAAATGGCCTCTCGGTTGGGCGTGCGCTACGACGAGATCGCCATCGCGCCGATGTTCGATGCGTTCCGCGCCTCGCTCGCCGAGGAATTCCGCGGCCTTGCCGAGGACGCCACCGAGGAGAACATCCAGGCGCGCATCCGCGGCACGCTGTTGATGGCGCTGTCGAACAAGCATGGCTCGATCGTGCTGACCACTGGCAACAAGAGCGAGATGGCCACCGGCTATTGCACGCTGTACGGCGACATGGCCGGCGGCTTCGCGGTGATCAAGGACGTGGCCAAGACGCTGGTCTATCGGCTGGCCCGGTGGAAGAACCAGCAGCCCAACCGGCGCGCCGACGGTACGGTCGGGCCGGTGATTCCCGAGCGCATCATCACTCGCGCGCCGTCGGCCGAACTGCGCCCGAACCAGACCGACCAGGACAGCCTGCCGCCCTACGAAGTGCTCGATGCGATCCTGGCGCGCTACATGGAGGAAGACCAGGGCATCGAAGACATCGTGGCGGCTGGCTTCCCGCGCACCGACGTGGAGCGCGTGACGCGCCTCATCAAGGTGAATGAGTACAAACGGCGCCAGGCGCCAATCGGCATCCGCATCACCCACCGCGCCTTCGGGCGCGATTGGCGCTATCCCATCACGTCGGGGTTCCGTGCTTAAATGTGAGCGACGTGTCGCATCGCCTTGCCGGAGTTCCTCATGAAGCAAATCACCGCGATCATCAAGCCGTTCAAACTTGAAGAAGTGCGCGAGGCGCTGGCCGAGGTCGGCGTCTCGGGACTGACGGTCACCGAGGTCAAAGGCTTCGGTCGTCAGAAGGGGCACACCGAGCTGTATCGTGGCGCGGAGTACGTGGTCGACTTCCTGCCCAAGGTGAAAATCGAAGTGGTGGTCAAGGACGGCGAGGTCGAGCGCTGCATCGATGCCATCGTCAAGGCCGCCAAGACCGGCAAGATCGGGGACGGCAAGATCTTCGTCACCCAAGTCGAGCAGGTGGTGCGCATCCGCACCGGCGAGACCGACGAAGCGGCAGTCTGATCGGCCGGGTCGCGCCGCCTCAGATGCGGCGCAGATCTTCGGGCGATGTGCGACGCACGGCCAGCGCCGCGACCTCGTCGAGCAATGCGTCGGGTGTCTCGCGCAGGGTCACCATCTGAAGTTGTTGGGTCGTCACGAGCTCGGCCTCGACCGCATGGCGCACCATCGCCAGCAGGGGCTGGAAATAGCCACCCACGTCGAGCAGCCCGATCGGCCGGTCGTGGTAGCCCAAGTGGCGCCAGCTCCAAACCTCGAACAGCTCCTCAAACGTGCCGATGCCACCGGGCAATGCGATGAAGGCGTCGCAGTGCTCGGCCATCAGGCGCTTGCGCTCATGCATCGTGTGGACCACCTGCAGGCGCGTCAGTCCGTTGTGGCCGACCTCGCGCCGCATCAACGACTCGGGGATCACGCCGGTCACCTCGGCGCCAGCGGCGAGCGCGGCGTCGGCGAGCGCGCCCATCAGACCGACACGCCCGCCGCCGTACACCAGTTGCCAGCTGCGCCGGCCGATCGCGGTGCCCACTTGCCGAGCCCCATGCATGAAAGCTGGATCGGACCCCGGGCGTGAACCGCAATACACGCAAACCTTGAACGGGGTGGACATCAAGCACCCCATCGCTGCCACAGCGCCGTCGTCCACAGGGCCGCGCAGCTGATCAATGACAGCATGACCGCGGCACTGCCGATGTCCTTCGCGCGCTTGGACAGCGGGTGCAATTCGGCGGAAACGCGGTCGACCACTGTCTCGATCGCTGAATTGAGCAGCTCGACGATGAGTACCCCCATCACCGAGCCTGCGAGCAAGGCCACCTCGACCCAATTGCGACCGACCCACCACGCGGCGGGCAGCATCAGCACGGCGAGCGCGCATTCCTGGCGGAAGGCGCTTTCATGGCGCCATGCAGCAGACAGGCCGGCGATCGAGTACCCGGCGGCGTGTGCGATGCGCGCGATGCCGCCATGGGCCTTGTGCGGGTGCGTCATGCCTCCAATTGTGCCGGCCCGGCGGCCGTGGGCCGCGTATCGACCAGACACGTGCCGCACAGCACGTCGTGCAGAAACTGCCGGTCCGCGCGCAGACGCGCCAGCATTGCATAGGCTGCCATGCCGGCGGCAACGATGCCCACCATGAAGGACAAGTCACGAATGCCTGCGGCATGGGCTGACGCGAGCGCCGGGAGGAACCAAAGCCAACTGGCCACATAGCGTGCCCCGGCGCGCGTTCGGTTCGGGACCGTGCCATCGGCCGCTTGCGCCACTCGGATGTGCCACGTCTTCATCGCCAGCGTCTGCCCGCTGGTCGACCAAAGACCGGTGAAGTAGACGCCGAGCACGATGAACAGGACCACCTGAAGTCCGGTGTTGCCCTGCAGCGCGTGGCGCTGATTGGTCAGCATGGCGTAGACAAGGCCCGCCACCATCACCACGCCGAACAACAAGACGGCTTCATACAGCATGCAGGCCAGCCGCCGCCGAATGCTCGGTGCCCCGGCGGCCGCCATCTGGGGCGGCACGCCGCTGGTCATGGTTGCCCTGAAGGCGTCGAGGCCGCGGCGCGCACGCCCGCGCTCTGTGTCCCGCGCTTGGGGAGCAAGGTCTTGCGGTCCACGAATCCCGGCGTGGCAGCGATTTTCGGCAAGCCGGCCTGCTGGTGCGCCGGTGGCGCGGGCTGGCGGGTGACCAGCGTCGTCGTCGCCCCAGGGGCTGCCTGCACCACGGTGGGTGCCACCGGCCTGGTCGGCCCGCCGGACAGCGACGGGTTGGCGACGATGTTGCGTTTGGCCGAGAGTTCCGGGCGTGGTTTGTCGGCAGGCGTGCCATTCTTGGTTGGCGAGGCGGCGCGGGAGGCCAGCGCCTTGCGCTGACTCTCGGGCAGCGCCTGGTAGGCCTGCCACTGGTCCTGCCGTTCCTGTTTCGGCAGTTGCTTGGCCTGCTGGAAGTTGAGCCTGGCCTGCGCGCGCTCCTGCGGACTCATGCGTGCCCACTCGGTCATGCGGGTCTGCATGCGCTTCTGCTCGCTGGCGGGCATCTTGGGATAGCGGGCAGCGATGTCGAGCCACTTGGTCTTGCGCGACGCGTCGATCGATGACCAGTCGTTCTGCAGCGGTGCCAGGGCCGAGCGCTGCTCGGCCGACAATGATTGCCACGACGGGCCGGCAGCCTCGAGCGGTCGTTTCACCGGCAGCGGCTGAGGTTGCGCGCTGACAGCTGCGGCGCCAACGCCGAGGGTCAGCACCAATAGAGCCCGCAGCCAGAACCACGCCGCAGCGCTGGGGGTGCGACGGCTCACGGGCGAGGTCATTCCACCGAGCGCGGCGACTTCAGGAACTCGGCGAACCCCGGGTCGCTGTAGGCCTGGGGTGGCAAGTCATCGGTCAGGATGGCTTCGTCGATCTCGGCCGCGGCGTGAATCTGCTGATTCAGGTAACTGCGCTGGATCAGCAGCAGACCGGCCAGCAGCAAGGCCAACGGCGCCAATGACGCCAGGCGCAGCCACCAGGATGGCGGGCCAGCCATGACCAACACCGCCCCACCTTGCACTTGATGCGCCGGGGTGGTGGTGAGTTTGCGCAACTCGCGCGCCCGATCCAAGGCACGCAGGCGGGCCACTCGCAAGCGCTCGGAGATGTCGTGTGGAAGTGCCTCGGTGCGTTGATTCAGCCTGCCCGCGATGCGCAGCGCCAGCCGCGCCTCCATCGCCTCGAGGTGCGGGCCGGGCGTTGTGGGCCTGTCGAACGTTTTGCGCGAGCCGTTCATGGTGTGATTCCCTTGGCTTTCAAGGCCTTTGCCAATGCATGAACCGCCCTGGAACAGTGGGTTTTGACGCTGCCCTCGGAACAACCCATGACGGCAGCCGTCTCGGCCACGTCGAGTTCCTCCCAGTAACGGAGCAGGAACGCCTCCCGTTGACGCTGCGGTAGCTGGCTGACCTCCTGTTCGATCTGAAGCAGGATCTGGACCCGTCCCACACTGTCGGCGGCACTCTCGGTGCCAATGGTGTCCTCCGACAGTTGCAGAGTCTCCAGCAAATCGAAATCGCCGCCCTCGGCGTCGGTCTCGAAGTCCGAGAAGTTTTGCACCACCGCGTTGCGCACGCGCTGGCGCCGAAACCAGTCCATCGTGGCGTTGGACAGGATGCGCTGGAACAGCAGCGGTAGCTCGGCCGCTGGCCGGTCGGCGTACTTCTCGGCCAACCGGATCATCGAGTCCTGCACGATGTCCAGCGCCGCCTCGTCGTCACGGACGGCAAAGGCCGTTCGCTTGAAGGCCCGCCTCTCGACACTCTTCAGGAAGTCGGACAGTTCGTGATCGGTCGCCAATGTGCGCAGGACCGGTGCCCGAGCCCCGGCTTTTTTGGGCCGCGAAATTATCGCATCGGGTCACCAACAAGCCCGGGGTGGCGATTCGGGCGGCGGCCAGTGACATAATGCTGCTTCGCACAACGCTCTTTGGGTCATGAGCGACGTCCGACAGCGGGCGTTGCACCATGCACCGCGCAGGCTCCGAGTCCACCTCACGAGGGTGCGAGAAGGAGCACCGATGGTTTTTCGTCAGAGAAATTCGCAGAGGTTCGAAATGGAAGTGTCTGCCGCGGAAATCAAGCGCGCCGCATCGGCGCCACCGCATACCAATTCAGCTGGCGCCGAGGTGATCAACGGCGCCGAGATCATCGTTCGCTGCCTGCAGGCCGAAGGGGTCAAGTACCTCTGGGGCTACCCGGGCGGCGCGGTGCTCTACATCTACGACGCGCTGTACAAGCAGCAGGGCATCGAGCATGTGCTGGTCCGCCACGAACAGGCGGCGGTGCATGCCGCCGACGGGTACGCGCGCGCCACCGGCGAGGTCGGCGTCGCTCTGGTGACATCGGGTCCGGGCGTCACCAACGCGGTGACCGGCATTGCCACCGCGTACATGGACTCGATCCCGATGGTGATCATCACCGGCCAGGTGCCGACGCCGGCGATCGGGCTCGATGCCTTTCAGGAATGCGACACGGTGGGCATCACGCGGCCGATCGTGAAGCACAACTTCCTGGTGAAGGACGTGCGCGATCTGGCACTGACGATGAAGAAGGCCTTCCACATCGCCCGCACCGGTCGCCCGGGGCCGGTGGTGGTCGACGTGCCGAAGGATGTGTCTCTGCACGCCACGAACTTCAGCTATCCGGCGCGCATCGAGATGCGCTCGTACAACCCGGTGCGCAAGGGCCACGGCGGCCAGATCCGCAAGGCGGTGCAGTTGCTGTTGCACGCCAAGCGGCCCTACATCTACACCGGAGGCGGCGTCGTGCTGGGCAACGCCGCGGCCGAGTTGCGCGAGTTGGCCGACTGGCTCGGCTTCCCATGCACCAACACGCTGATGGGCCTGGGCGCCATCGCTTACAACGACCCCAAGTTCCTCGGCATGCTGGGCATGCACGGCACCTACGAGGCCAACATGACGATGCAGCACTGCGATGTGCTGCTGGCGGTGGGCGCACGATTCGACGACCGCGTGATCGGCAACCCGAGGCACTTCGCGAGCGTCGAGCGAAAGATCGTGCACATCGACATCGATCCATCCTCGATTTCCAAGCGCGTGCGCGTCGACATCCCGATCGTCGGTGACGTGAAGGATGTGCTGCGCGAGCTAATCGATCAACTCAAGGAAGCACAGGCGAAGCCCGATTCGGTGGCGCTGTCTGCCTGGTGGAGCCAGATCAACGAGTGGCGCCGCCGCGAATGTCTGAGCTACAAGCGCAGCAGCGAGGTGATCAAGCCGCAGCAGGTGGTGGAGACCTTGTGGCAACTGACGCGCGGCAGCGACGTTTACGTCACCTCCGACGTCGGCCAGCATCAGATGTGGGTCGCGCAGTTCTATGGCTTCGAGGAGCCACGGCGCTGGATCAACAGCGGCGGCCTGGGGACCATGGGTGTGGGTCTTCCCTATGCGATGGGCATCAAGCTAGCCAAGCCGCAGGCCGACGTGTTCTGTGTCACCGGCGAAGGGTCGATCCAGATGTGCATCCAGGAGCTGTCGACCTGCCTGCAGTACAAGACGCCGGTGAAGATCGTGTCCTTGAACAATCGCTATCTGGGCATGGTGCGGCAGTGGCAGGAGATCGACTACGGTGGCCGTTATTCGCACAGCTACATGGACGCGCTGCCTGACTTCGTGAAGCTCGCCGAAGCCTATGGCCACGTGGGCCTGCTGGTGGAGAGACCATCGGACGTGGAGCCGGCGCTGCGCGAGGCGATCAAGCTGAAGGATCGCACCGTGTTCCTCGACTTCCGCACCGACCCGACCGAGAACGTGTGGCCGATGGTGCAGGCAGGCAAGGGCATCACCGAGATGCTGCTCGGTTCCGAAGACCTCTGAGCGCACGAAGCGTGGGGCCGACGGCGCCATCCGCGCCCAACCCGCCCGCCCGCGCGATCGCGAAGAGGTCGACACTCACCCAGGTTGATTTCGGAGAGCGTGGCCAAGGTCCGGCGGTTACCGCCGCCGGCGCCGAAGAGCCCGAAGGACGAATTGCATGAAACACATCATTGCCGTGCTGCTGGAGAACGAACCCGGCGCGTTGTCGCGCGTGGTCGCGCTGTTTTCCGCCCGCGGCTACAACATCGAAAGCCTGACGGTCGCACCCACCGAGGATGCCTCGCTGTCGCGCATGACCGTCGTGACCACCGGCTCCGACGAGGTGATCGAGCAGATCACCAAGCACCTGAACCGCTTGATCGAAGTGGTGAAGGTGGTCGACCTGACCGAAGGCAGCTTCACCGAACGCGAGCTGATGCTGATCAAGGTGCGCGCGGTCGGCAAGGAACGCGACGAGATGAAGCGCATGGCCGACATCTTCCGCGGCCGCATCATCGACGTGACAGACAAGAGCTACACCATCGAGCTGACCGGCGACGCCGCCAAGCTCGATGCCTTCATCGATGCCGTGGACCGCGCGGCGATCCTGGAGACCGTTCGCACCGGCACCAGCGGCATCGGGCGCGGCGAGCGCATCCTGAGAGTGTAGAAACGAGAGCGGGCCCTTCGGGCCCTTCAAGGATTTGCTGGAGAAGACCATGAAGATCTACTACGACAAGGACGCTGACCTGAGCCTGATCAAGGGCAAGAACGTCACCATCGTGGGCTACGGCTCGCAGGGCCACGCCCATGCGCAGAACCTGAACGACAGCGGTGTGCGCGTCACGGTGGGCCTGCGCCGCGGTGGCGCCTCATGGTCCAAGGCCGAGAAGGCAGGGCTCAAGGTCGCGGCAGTCGGTGACGCGGTAAAGAACGCCGACGTGGTGATGATTCTGCTGCCCGACGAGCAGATCGCTGCGGTCTATCGCGAGGACGTGCAACCTCACATTCGCAACGGCGCGTCGCTGGCGTTTGCGCACGGCTTCAACATCCACTATGGCCAGGTCGTGCCGCGCGAGGACCTCGACGTCTGGATGGTGGCGCCCAAGGCGCCCGGCCACACGGTGCGCAACACCTACACGCAAGGCGGCGGCGTGCCGCACCTGATCGCCGTGCACGCCGACCGCTCAGGCAAGGCCCGTGACCTGGCGCTGAGCTATGCCGCGGCCAACGGCGGCGGCAAGGCCGGCGTCATCGAGACGTCGTTCCGCGAAGAGACTGAGACCGATCTGTTCGGCGAACAGGCCGTGCTGTGCGGTGGCTGCGTCGAACTGGTGAAGGCCGGGTTCGAGACGCTGGTGGAGGCAGGCTACGCGCCCGAGATGGCGTACTTCGAGTGCCTGCACGAGCTCAAGCTGATCGTCGACCTGATGTACGAGGGCGGCATCGGCAACATGAACTACTCGATCTCCAACAACGCCGAGTACGGTGAGTACAGCACCGGCCACAAGGTCGTGGGCGAGGCCTCGCGCGCGGCCATGAAGAAGGCGCTGGACGACATCCAAAGTGGTGAATACGCCAAGAGCTTCATCCTGGAGAACCGCGCTGGCGCGCCGACGCTGCTGTCGCGCCGTCGCCTGACCGCCGAGCATCCGATCGAGGTGGTGGGCGAGAAGCTGCGGGCGATGATGCCGTGGATCAAGGCCAACAAGCTGGTCGACAAGAGCAGAAACTAACCCCCCGGGAGGCGGCCCGACCGCCGCCTCCCTCCAGGGATGCCGCCAGCGGAGCGGACAAGCCGGATCCGCGGTGGCGGCTCGGCTCTCTGGCGCGCGCCGGGAACACCAGTTCGCGCGCATGCCGAACGCGCGCACAATGGGCCGCACGATGAACGATCTGAGCCAGCCAGGCGCCGTCGACGACGTGGTCGAGCAAGGGCCGCCCTTGCCGCCGCGGCGCAAGGGCATCTACATCCTGCCCAACCTGTTCACCGTGGCGGCGCTGTTCGGCGGCTTCTACGCCATCGTGATGGCGATGAACGACCGCTTCGACAACGCGGCCATCGGCGTGTTCTGCGCCATGGTGCTCGACAGCCTCGACGGTCGCGTGGCGCGCATGACGCGCACGCAGAGCGCGTTCGGCGAGCAGATGGACAGCCTGTCGGACATGGTGAGCTTCGGTGCTGCACCGGCGCTCATCGTCTACGAGTGGGCCCTGAGGGGCCTGGGGAAGGCAGGCTGGATCGCGGCCTTCGTCTACTGCGCCTGCGCGGCCTTGCGGCTGGCGCGCTTCAACACCAACATCGGCATTGTCGACAAACGTTTCTTTCAGGGCCTGCCCAGCCCGGCAGCCGCGGCACTGGTCACCGGCTTCATCTGGGTGCTCGACGACTACGGCTTCAAGGACGCCGCCCGCGTCGACTGGCTGGCATGGTCGGCCTTCGGCGTCACGCTGTACGCCGGGCTCACGATGGTGACCAACGCGCCGTTCTACAGCTTCAAGGACGTGAGCTTCAAGCGCTCGGTACCGTTCATCGTGATCGTGGCCATCGCGTTGGCGATCGCGGTGGTCAACATCGATCCGCCGCTGGTGCTGTTCGCGGCGTTCTGCATCTACGGCGTGTCGGGCTACGCGGTCTATGCCTACAAGCGTGCCAAGGGCAAGCCGGTCAGCGTGATCGCCACGTCGATGGACGAGCCAGACGAAGAGGGCTTGCATCGCTGACTGCACGGCCTGCTGCCTCGCTGCGCTTGCGTCCCGCCGCGGGGAATCGACCGGCCTGAGGCAGCCCGGCCACCGCCGAGCCGTGCTACAGTGCCACTCATGACGTTCCGAATCGCGATCGCTCTGGCGCTACTTCTAGGAGACTCACGGGCTCGCTGATCGTCCACGTCAACCGTTTCTCGATCTCACGGCCCGTATGCAACCCGCAGCGGGCCGTTTGTCTTGTGAGAGCGCGGGTTGTGAACATGATCCAACGAGGCAAGCCATGTTGAAGCAACCGCAGACCAAATACCGGGCCTTCGCGCCCGTGCAGCTCTCGGATCGCCGTTGGCCGGACGCGGTGCTGAATCGAGCGCCAGTGTGGTGCAGCGTCGACCTGCGCGACGGCAATCAGGCGCTGATCGAACCGATGGACAGCGACCGCAAGCTGCGGATGTTCAACATGCTGGTGAAGATCGGCTTCAAGGAGATCGAGGTCGGCTTTCCGTCGTCGTCACAGACCGAGTTCGATTTCGTTCGCCTGTTGATCGAGCAGGATCTGGTGCCTGACGGCGTGACGATCCAGGTGCTGACGCAGGCGCGGCCCGAGTTGATCGAACGCACTTTCGAGTCGCTGCACGGTGCCAAGCGGGTGATCGTCCATCTGTACAACGCCACCTCGCCGGTCATGCGCCGCGTGGCGCTGGGCATGAACGAGGATCAGGTGGTGGAGCTGGCGACCACGCACGCACGGCTGATTCGCGACCTGGCCGCCGCGCAGCCCGCAACGCACTTCACTTTCGAATACTCGCCCGAAGAGTTCTCGGGGACCGAGCTGCCTTTCGCCAAACGCGTGATCGACGCCGTCACCGAGGTGTGGCAGGCCACGCCGGAGCGCAAGTGCATCGTCAACCTGCCCTCGACGGTCGAGCGCAGCACACCGAACATCTTTGCCGACATGATGGAGTGGATGCATCGGCACCTCGCACGGCGCGATGCGATCGTGCTGTCGGTGCACCCACACAATGACCGCGGCACCGGAACGGCGGCCGGGGAGTTTGCATTGATGGCCGGCGCCGAGCGCATCGAAGGCTGTCTGTTCGGCAACGGCGAGCGCACCGGCAACGTCGACTTGGTCAACATCGCGCTGAACCTGTATACACAGGGCGTGTCGCCCGGGTTGGATTTTTCCGACATCGACGAAGTGCGGCGCTGCGTCGAGCATTGCAATCAGTTGCCAGTGCATCCGCGCCATCCGTATGCCGGCGACCTGGTCTACACGTCGTTCTCCGGTTCGCACCAAGATGCGATCAAGAAGGCATTCGCCGCGCGGCGCGACAGCGACATCTGGGAGGTGCCGTATTTGCCGATCGACCCCAAGGATCTGGGCCGCAGCTATGACGCGGTGATCCGCGTCAACAGCCAGTCGGGCAAGGGCGGCATCGCCTATTTGCTCGAGCACGAATACGGCTTCGAGCTGCCGCGGCGCCTGCAGATCGAATTCAGCCGCGTCGTCCAGGCAGTGACCGACGACACCGGCAAGGAAGTGAGTGCCGCTGAGATCAAGGCGTTGTTCGACCGCGAATACGGGCTTGCGAATCCGCGCGTGGCGCAGCCGCAGATCAGGGAGCTCAGCGATGGCACCGTCACCGTGTCGGCATGCCTGCTGGATGTCGATGCCGACGGGTCGCTGCAGGCGATTGCCGGCAGCGGCAACGGACCGATCGACGCTTTCGTGGCTGGGTTGCAGGCCCTGGCCGGCGTGCCGATTCGCGTGCTCGACTATCACGAGCACGCGGTGAGCGGCGGGGCCGACGCCACGGCTGTGGCCTACATCGAACTTCGCATCGGCGAGCAAACCCTGTTCGGCGTGGGCGTCGACCACAGCATCACCACCGCCTCGTTCAATGCCGTCGTGTCGGGATTGCGGCGCGCGCAGCTGCGAGCGGCGCAGCCGCAGCCCGCTTTCGATCACGCCTAACACCCGCTGTCCAGGAGCACACCATGGCTGACAAGCTGATCATTTTCGATACCACCTTGCGCGATGGTGAGCAGTCGCCCGGCGCATCGATGACGCGCGAGGAGAAACTGCGCATCGCGCGCCAACTCGAGCGCATGAGGGTCGACGTGATCGAGGCCGGCTTCGCCGCCTCGTCCAACGGTGACTTCGACGCCGTCAAGGCCATCGCCGACGCGGTGCGCGACAGCACGGTGTGCTCACTGGCGCGGGCCAACGACCGTGACATCACGCGAGCAGCCGCGGCGTTGAAAGGCGCGGCGCGGGCCCGCATCCACACCTTCATCGCCACCAGTGCGCTGCACATGGAGAAGAAGCTTCGCATGACACCCGATCAGGTGTTCGAGCAGGCCAAGCTGTCGGTGCGGTTCGCGCGCAACCTGTGCGACGACGTCGAGTTCTCGCCCGAGGACGGCTACCGCTCCGACGCCGATTTCCTTTGCCGCGTGCTGGAGACTGCGATCCGCGAGGGCGCGACGACCATCAACATTCCGGACACCGTGGGCTACGCGATCCCCGAACTCTACGGCGCCTTCATCGCGACACTGCGCAGCCGCATTCCGAACTCGGACAAGGCGGTCTGGTCGGTGCATTGCCACAACGACCTGGGCATGGCGGTCGCCAATTCCCTGGCCGGGGTCAAGATCGGCGGCGCCCGTCAGGTCGAATGCACCATCAACGGCCTGGGCGAGCGGGCCGGCAACTGTGCGCTCGAAGAGGTCGTGATGGCCGTGCGCACGCGGCGCGACTACTTCGGCCTCGAACTGGGTATCGACACCAGCCAGATCGTTCCGGCTTCGCGCATGGTCAGCCAGACCACCGGGTTCGTTGTGCAACCCAACAAGGCAGTGGTCGGCGCCAACGCCTTCGCCCACGCATCGGGCATCCACCAAGACGGCGTACTCAAGGCGCGCGACACCTATGAAATCATGCGCGCCGAAGACGTGGGCTGGACCACCAACCGCATCGTCTTGGGCAAATTGTCGGGCCGCAACGCGTTCAAGCAGCGCTTGCAGGAGTTGGGTATCACGATGGATTCCGAGGCCGATGTGAACGCGGCATTCGCGCGCTTCAAGGATTTGGCCGACCGCAAGAGCGACATCTTCGATGAAGACATCCTCGCCCTCGTCAGCGACGAAAGCGTGAGCAGTCCGCACGAGCACTACCGTCTTCTCAGTCTGAGCCAGCACAGCGAAAGCGGCAGGCGTCCGCACGCCAAGGTGAGCTTTGCCATCGGCGAGTCGGAGTTTGTGGCCGACAGCGATGGCAATGGCCCGGTGGACGCCAGCCTCAAGGCCATCGAGTCGCGGGTGCGATCAGGCGCCGAGTTGCTCTTGTACTCGGTCAATGCCATTACGTCCGGCAGCACCGAATCGCAGGGTGAGGTGACCGTGCGCCTGCAATTGGGCGGCCGTGTGGTCAACGGGGTCGGCGCGGATCCCGACATCGTGGTGGCATCGGCCAAGGCTTACGTCGCGGCACTGAACAAGCTGCACCATGGTCCCGAGCGCGTGGCGGCACAGGGTTGAAACGAACCCCCTGAAAACCCTGAGGCACCGGCGATGAACATCGCACGGCAGAAGTTGGCGAACCCCCTCACTTGAGGAAAATTACCTAAGCTTTTGATATTGCCCGCGTTTTGGCGTACCGATACACTCCCGTACCAGTCGGCGAAAAGTCCGGCTCAATCGTTGGTGTGTGATGCAAACAAGACCTTGGGGTACGTTGGGCATGCGAGTCAGCGTCTTGGCGGCCGGTGCGGCCGCCTTTCTATGTTGTCTTCTGACCACTGCGGCCATGGCCGCCGACGCCGCGTCGACGCGTCCGGTGGTGAAGTCCAAAGTCACGGCGTACAGCGGCGGTGCCGTCGCGTCCACGCGTCGCAAGGCTCGCGTGGTGGCCGAGCGGCCGTCGAACGCGCAAAAACTTGGACTCCGAGGCACCGAGGACGCGCTGGATCTGAAGTCGAGCGTGGCGCTGGTGATCGACCAGGACACCGACGAGGTGCTGCTCAGCAAGAACGCCGAGGCGGTCCTGCCCATCGCGTCGATCACCAAGCTGATGACCGCCATCGTCGTGCTCGACGCCGCGCAGCCGATGGACGAGCCGCTCAAGGTCTCCAAGGTTGCGCTCGACACGCCCAAGAACAATCGTTCGCGCCTGAAGGTGGGCGCCACATTGAGCCGCGGCGAATTGATGCATCTGGCGCTGATGTCGTCGGAGAACCGTGCGGCCTACTCGATCGGCGCGGCCTACCCCGGAGGCCTGCCGGCTCTGGTCGAGGCGATGAACCACAAGGCGCTCGAACTGGGCATGAACGACTCGCACTTCGTCGAGCCCACCGGCCTGTCCAGCGACAACCGCTCGAGCGCACAGGATCTTGCGCTGCTCGTCAGGGCTGCCTACCAGCACCCGGTGTTGCGCGAATACTCCACTGCAACCGACGCGTCGGTGGCGGTGGGCCGGCACACGGTCCAATTCCGCACCACCAATTCGCTGGTGCGCAACCCATCCTGGGAGATCGGCCTGCAAAAGACCGGCTACATCTCCGAGGCGGGTCGCTGCCTGGTGATGCAAGCGCAACTGGCCGGGCGCAAGCTGATCATGGTGCTGCTCGACTCGGCCGGACGCTATTCGCGCGTTGGCGACGCCGAACGCATCCGCCGCTGGCTCGACGCGCTCCCTGCGACGCACGTCTCGGCCGCGCAGCCTGTCCCGGTGGTGCCCGAAACGCGCTCAGCGACGGTGTCCGAGAGCGAGCGAGATCTGGGCCGCAGTGGCTCGGACGCGTTCTAACCAGGACTCCTCGAGCCGGTCAGCCGGCGCCGACACCGACAGCCCGGCCACGAGGTTGGACTGATCGTCGAAGATGCCCGCGGCAAAGCAACGCACGCCGAGCTCGAGTTCTTCGTCGTCGCGCGCCACGGCGGTCTGACGCACCAAAGACAACTCACGCTCCAGCCTCGCCAGATCGGTGATGCTGTTGCGAGTATGGCCGGCCAGACCGGTGCGCGTGGCATAGGCGCGCACGCGCTGCGGGTCGTCGAACGCGAGGAAGAGCTTGCCCACCGAGGTCAGGTGCAGCGGCGCGCGCCCACCCACGGCGCGCACCACCTGCATGCCGGAGCGCTCGCTGTAGGTGCGCTCGATGTACACGATCTCGTCGCCCTGCCGCACCGACAGATTGACGGGCTGATGGGTCAGCCGGTGCAACTCCCGCATCGGCCCTAGCGCGGCGTCACGCACGTCCAAGCGGGCCTTCACCAGATTGCCCAGCTCAAGCAGCCGCATACCCAGCCGATAACTGCCGGCTTCCGGCCGATCGACGTAACGGCCGATCACTAGGTCGTTGAGGATGCGGTGTGCCGTCGACGGGTGCAGGCCCGTGCGTTCGGTCAGCTGCTTCAAGGGCACCGGATCGGGCTGGGAGGCCAGCACGTCGAGCAGGTCGAACATGCGTTCGATGACCTGGATCGTCGGGCTCACCGCGCCTCTGGCGGCTTCAGTGTGCTTTTCAGTCATGGAACTCGATTCTGCATCCTGAAAGCCGTCCTTGGAGCCGAAGTGGCCCAGCGACGGCGATCACCGCCGGTGTGTACGCGTGCAGCCAGCAGCGCGCACACCGGCCCGGACGGAGCCTTCGATCGTCGCGGGGTAAGGGCCTTCGACATAGTCGCCCGCGGCGAGGAGTGCGGGCGCGATGGTCATCGGCGGCCGGGTCAGCGCTGGGACACATGCAAACGTGGCACGCCGTTCCATGGCGACATGGACCACTGCGGGCGATGCGTCAAACGACGCCGGTAGCACGCGCCCGGCTTGACACTGAACTGTCGCAGCGAGGTCCGGCAGGCCACGGTCGAGCCAGTCGCGAGCGCCACTGACGACGAATGCCACCAGGCCGGCATGCTGCCCCAACAGTTCGAGGTCGAAGGCGAACTGCGCCGGCTCCTGCGCCGTGCTTCGCAAGGCCACCATGGGTGAGGGCAGAGGATGTTCACGCCGCCGCAAGTACACCGTGGCAATGGGTTCGTAGCGAAGCGCTGCCGCTTGGGCCGACCATGCCGGATTCAGCCGCGCCGTGATGCGCGCAGCTTCGACGGCACTGCACGCGAGCACCACGCTGTCGAAAGACTCGCCGTCGACGAGCCAGTCATCGCCCGTCCCGCGTTCGATCGATTGCACCCGACGGCCCAATCGCACGGCAGCACCGTTGTCGAACAGCCAATCCAGCGCAGGCAGCGGCAGCAAATGCGATAAACCCGCGGTGGGCAGCAACAGGTCCGAGCTGCCCGGCCGCCCGAACAGTGCATCGGCCAGCACGCGGAGGAAGACGGTCGCGCTGGCCTGTGCAGAGGGTGTGTTGAGCGCCGCGATGCACAGCGGGTCGATGAGGTCGGCGCGCACCCGGTCGGGCATTTTGGCGCACAGTTGCGCGACGGTGTCGACGCCGGGATTGCGCATGCCGCTGCGCAGCCAGCCCACTGCGTGGATCAGCAGCGATCCGCGTTGCGCCCAAGTCCAGCCGCGCACGCGCGCGACGGCCCACGCGAATGCCAGGTAGACGGGGGCGCGAGGCAAACGCAGGCCGCTGCCGTCGGGGTAGAGCAGTTCGAGCGGGCGTCGTTGCAGCACCCGCGCGGGGTCGACGCCCACGAGGCGCATCAAACGCAGCGTTTCGGTGTACGCGCCGATCAGGATGTGCTGGCCGTTGTCGAGCCACCGCGTGTCGAGCGCGACGCTGCGCGCCCGCCCACCGGCATGGCCTGCCATCTCGAACAACGTCACCACGTCGCCGTTGGCCGCGGCTTGCACGGCGGCGGCCAAGCCCGCCCAGCCAGCGCCGACTACGGCCACACGGGCCCGCACGCGACTCACCTCAATGGCCTTGCCACTGCGTGCGCGCGGCGATCCACAGCTTGCGCAAGGGGGTCAGCGACGTGCGCTGATGCAGCACCTGAAAACCGTCGTCCTCGATTTCGTGCAGTAGGGTGCGGTAGATGTTGGCCATCATCAGCCCGGGTCGCTGCGACTCGCGGTCGACCTGCGGCAACAACGCGAACGCTTCGTCGTACGTGCTCTGAGCTCGCTGGGCCTGGAAGCGCATCAGCGCGGTGAAACGATCGCTATAGCCCCAGGGTGCGTGACGTAGGAGGATTTCGGAAGCCTTGACGTTGAATCGCTGCATGTCGTCCATCGGCAGATAGATGCGCCCACGCCGTGCGTCGTCACCGACATCGCGGATGATGTTGGTGAGTTGCAGCGCGCGTCCGAGCGTGTGTGCATAGGCGATCGTCTGCTCGCTCGAGCGCCCGAAGATGTTGGCCGCGACCTCGCCCACCACACCTGCCACCAGATGGCAATAGCGCTGCAGAGCCGCGAAGTCGAGGTAGCGCGTTTGTTCGAGGTCCATCTGGCAGCCGTCGATCACCGCACGCAGGTGCGCTTCGTCGATGCCGTGGGCGTGCGTGTGTGGCATCAGCGCCTGGGTCACCGGGTGGCTCGGCGAGCCGGCAAATGCGCTGGCCACCTCTTGGCGCCACCAATTCAACTTGATCGCCGCCACGCCCGGGTCGATGACGTCGTCGACCACGTCGTCGACCTCGCGACAGAACGCGTAGAAGGCCGTGATCGCCGCCCGCCGCGCCTGGGGCAGAAACATGAACGCGTAGTAGAACGACGACCCGCTGCCAGCCGCCTTGTGCTGCACGTATTGCTCGGGAGTCACGACAACCGCTCGGCCGCAAACCAGTCGACGCGATAGCGCCAGCTGCGCCACACCAGCAGCGGCAGATCGGCGGCGCCCAGCCGTGGCCGTTGCGCGATCGTGGCGAAGTCCATGCGCGCGATTTTCTCAAGGATGCGCCAGCCCCCGTGCACCACGAACCTCAATTCCCAACCGGCGCGCCCCGGCACCCGCAACGCCAATGCAGCGCCTTCGGCCATCAGCGACGCCGCCCACACCACCAGGTGGCGCACCAGCGCACGTGTCGCGGCGTCGACCTTCAGTTCACGCGGGTTGCCGGCATCGACGCCGTGGTGCCGCGCGTCGTCGTGAGGCAGGTAGTTGCGGCCGCGCGGCAAGTCGACGCTCAGGTCCTGCCAGAAGTTGATCAACTGCAGGCTCGAGCACATGGCATCGGCCTGGCGCAGCGAGGTGGCGTCGTCGATGCCGTAGAGCTGCAGCAGCAGCCGCCCGATCGGGTTGGCTGAGCGTCGGCAATAGTCCAGCAACTCCTCGCGGTTGGCGTAGTTGGGGTTGCGCGCGTCTTGCTCGAAGGCATCCAACAGATCATGCAGCAGCGCGGGGTCGAGCGCGTGTTCGCGCAGCGCGTGCTGCACGGCGCGAAAGACCGTGGGCCAACGGCTTGACGCCGTGTTCGCGCCGCTCGCCGTCGCCGCACGCAAGGCAGCCCGGAACTGCGCAAGTTCCGCCAGGCGTTGAGTGGTGGGCGCGTCGCCTTCGTCGGCGATGTCGTCGGCGGTTCGGGCGAAGGCATAGATCGCCCGCACCGGTTCGCGTAGGCGAGGCGGGCATAGCACCGATGCGACCGGAAAGTTCTCGTAGTGACCCACTCCCACCGGTGCATTGTCCATGGCGCCCACGCGCCCTCGGCGTTTGACAGCACCCGGTTCGGCCAATACATTACTGACCGGTCAGTCATTAAGCGGATTGACCGACCTGATCGCGCGACTCGCGGTCTGCTCATCGGTGACGAACCCACAGCATGGATCCCATGAAGCCAAGCCTTTTCACCTCATTGCTCCCCTTGGCCACGATTGCGCTGGTTGCGTGCTCGCCGGTTGCGCCGCCAGCCGAGCCCATTCGAGCCGTGCGTGCCCTGACCCTGGCCACCAGCAGCGTCGGCGGCGAACACGAATATGCGGCCGAGGTGCGAGCGCGGACCGAGTCGCGCCTGGGCTTTCGCGTGGGCGGCAAGTTGCTTTCGCGGTCGGCCAACCTGGGCGATTCCGTGCGGGCCGGACAGGCGCTGGCGCAGCTCGACCCGGGCGATCTCAAACTGAGCCAAGAAGCCGCGCAGGCCGCCCTCGGTGCCGCCAAAGCCAGCTACGAGTTCAGCGAGGCCGAGTTCAAACGATTCAAGGAACTGAAGGACCAAGGCTTCATCAGCGGCTGGGAGCTCGAGCGCAGGGAGACGGCATTGACAGCGGCGCGCGCCCAATTCGAGCAGGCCCGCGCGCAGGCTGGCGTGCAGGGTAACCAGACGCGGTATGCCACGCTCGCCGCCGAGGCGTCGGGCGTCATCACCGGCGTCGATGCCGACCCCGGCACCGTGGTCGCCGCGGGTGCGTCGGTGGTTCGACTCGCCCACGATGGTCCGCGCGACGTGGTGTTCAACGTGCCGGAAGACCGGGTCGCCGAATTGCGGTCGCTGGCAGGAAAGACCGGCGCCTTGAAGGTGCATGTCTGGAACGATGACCAGACGCCGATCAGCGCCACCGTTCGCGAGGTGGCTGCGGCGGCCGACCCGGCAACCCGCACCTTTGTGGTCAAGGCCGATGTCGGCCGCGCCAACGTCAGGCTCGGGCAGACCGCCAGCGTGAAGATCGAGATGCCGCGTGTGGCGGGTCAGATCAAATTGCCGTTGACCGCGGTGTTCGAAGTCAAAGGAGCGCCCGCGGTGTGGGTGGTCGACCGCGCGAGCATGACGGTCAAGCAGCAGCCCGTGCGCGTAGCGGGCGCCGAGGGCAACGACGTGGTGCTCGCCGGTGGCCTGGCGGCCGGCGACACCGTGGTCGTTGCCGGCGTGCACGTGCTGAGCCCGGGGCAAAAGGTGCGCCTGTACGCAGAGCGTTTGTCCACCGCGGCCAACGAAGCCGTGGTCGCTCGCTGAGCCGGAGCCCCAGCATGTCCGCTGTCCTCGCCGTCGACGACGCGAAGCCGTCGCGTTTCAACATCTCGCGCTGGGCGCTCGAGCACCCGGCGCTGACGCGCTACCTGCTGATCGTGCTGATGGCGCTGGGCTTTGCCTCGTACTTCCAGCTCGGACAAGACGAGGATCCGCCGTTCACCTTCCGCGCGATGGTCGTGCAGGCGTTCTGGCCGGGCGCCAGCGCGCAGCAGATGGCCGAGCAGGTGACCGACAAGATCGAGAAGACCCTGCAAGAGGCACCGCACGCCGACATCATCCGCAGCTACACCAAGCCCGGCGAGTCGCTGACCATCCTGCAGCTGAAGGACAGCGCGCCGCCCAAAGACGTGTCCAACACCTGGTACCAGGTGCGCAAGCGGGTCGGCGACATGCGCAACACGCTGCCGCAGGGCGTCGTCGGCCCGGTGTTCAATGACGACTTCGGCGACGTCTTCGGCTCGATCTTCGCGCTGTCGGCCGACGGTTTCAGCGACGAAGAGCTGCGCGAGTTTGCCGATGACGTGCGCTCGGCGCTGCTGCGCGTGCCCGACGTGGCCAAGGTCGAGATGTTCGGCGTGCAACCCGAGAAGCTGTTCATCGAGATCTCGCACAAACGCCTGGCGCAGCTCGGCCTGGACATGAGCCAGGTGATCGCGCAGCTGGGTGCTCAAAATGCGGTCGAAGGCGCCGGCGTGCTCAACGCCGGTACGCAGAATCTGCAGGTGCGCGTGGCCGGAGCATTCGACTCCGTCGAGGAGTTGCGGCGTTTTCCGATCCGTGCCATCAACCCGAGCACCGGCGTGGCGAGCAGCCTGCGGCTATCCGACATCGCGGAGATCCGGCGCGCCACCATCGACCCGCCGGCGGTGAAGGTGCGCCACCAGGGCAAGCCGGTGATCGCGTTGGGCGTGTCGATGGCCAAGGGCGGCGACATCATCGCGCTCGGCCAGGCGCTGCGCAGCAAGGCCGACGAGCTGCGGCGCGATCTGCCAGCGGGCATCGAACTGACGCAGGTGCAGGACCAGCCGCGCGCCGTGTCGCGCTCGGTCAACGAGTTCGTGCGCGTGCTGATCGAGGCCATCGTGGTCGTGCTGGCAGTGAGCTTCATCAGCCTCGGGTTGCACACCAAGCCGCTGCGCATCGACTTCCGGCCCGGGCTGGTGGTGGGCATCACGATCCCGCTGGTGCTGGCGATCACCTTCGTCACCATGTTCTATTGGGGTGTCGGCCTGCACAAGATCTCGCTCGGCTCGCTGATCATCGCGCTCGGCCTGCTGGTCGACGACGCCATCATCGCGGTGGAGATGATGGTGCGCAAACTCGAAGAGGGCTACGACATGAAGCGGGCCGCCTCCTTCGCTTACGAGATCACCTCGATGCCGATGCTCACCGGCACGCTGATCACCGCGGCGGGCTTCCTGCCGATCGGCTTGGCCAAGTCGGTGACCGGCGAATACACCTTCGCGATCTTTGCGGTCACCTCGGCGGCGCTGCTCATCTCGTGGCTGGCGTCGGTGTACTTCGTGCCGTACTTGGGCGCCATCCTGCTGCGCACCCGCGCTCGTGCCAGTTCGGGCGAGGTCCACGAGTTGTTCGACACGCCGTTCTACTCGCGCTTTCGGGCGTTGGTCGACTGGTGTGTGCAACACCGCTGGATCACGATCGGCCTGACGGTGTCGACTTTCGTGCTGGGTGTGGCCGGCATGGGCCGCGTGCAGCAGCAGTTCTTTCCCGATTCGAGCCGGCCCGAGATCCTGGTGGACCTGTGGTTGCCGGAGGGCTCGACGATCCAGGAGACCGAGGCCGTCGCGCGGCGATTCGAGCAGCGCATGATGAAGGAGCCGGGGCTGGAAACAGTGAGCGTGTGGATCGGTTCGGGTGTGCCCCGCTTCTACCTGCCGCTGGATCAGATCTTTCCGCAGACCAACGTCAGCCAAAGCATCCTGCTGGCGCGCAACCTCGAGCAGCGCGAAGCGCTGCGCAAGCGCCTGCCGGCGCTGCTCGCCGAAGAGTTTCCCGAGGTGCGCGGACGCGTCAAGCTGCTGCCCAACGGTCCGCCGGTGCCGTACCCGGTGCAGTTTCGCGTGATGGGCCCGGAGGTTCGGCAGGTGCGCGCGTGGGCCGACGAGGCGCGCGCGATCCTGGCCACCGACCCGGCGATGCGCGGCGTCAACGACAACTGGAACGAATCGATCAAGTCGCTGAAGCTCGAGATCGATCAGGACAAGGCGCGGGCCATCGGCGTCAGCAGTCAGTCGATCGCGCAGTCGTCGCGCACGATCCTGTCGGGCACCACCATTGGCCAATACCGCGAGGGCGACAAGCTGGTCGACATCGTGCTGCGCCAACCGCTGGACGAGCGCAACGCGATCACCGACCTGGCGCAGGCCAACCTGCCCACCAGCAGTGGCCGCTCGGTGCCGATCACGCAGATCGCCAAGATCGGCTTCGGGTTCGAGCCCGGCGTGCTGTGGCGCGAAGGGCGCAAGTTCGCGGTCACGGTGCAGGGCGACGTTGTCGACGGCATCCAGGGCCCCACCGTCACGCAGCGCATCTGGCCGAAGATGCAGGAGTTGCAGACTCGCATGCCACCGGGCTACGAGATCCAGATCGCCGGCGCGGTGGAAGAAAGCCGCAAGGGGCAGGGCTCGATCGCCGTCGGTGTGCCGGTGATGCTGTTCGTCATGCTGACGCTGCTGATGCTGCAGCTGCACAGCTTCTCGCGCTCGGTGCTGGTGTTCCTCACCGCGCCGCTGGGCATGGCGGGCGTCGCGGGTGCGCTGCTGCTGCTGAATCGCCCGTTCGGGTTCGTGGCGCTGCTCGGCGTGATCGCGCTGATGGGCATGATCATGCGCAATTCGGTGATTCTGATCGACCAGATCGAACAAGATCGCGCACGCGGCGTCGACACCTGGAGCGCGATCATCGAGGCGGCCGTGCGGCGCTTCAGGCCGATCGTGTTGACGGCGGCAGCGGCCGTGCTGGCGATGATCCCGCTGTCGCGCAGCGTGTTCTGGGGGCCGATGGCGGTGGCCATCATGGGCGGGCTGATCGTCGCCACCGCGCTCACGCTGTTGTCGCTGCCCGCCATGTACGCCGCATGGTTCCGCGTGCGCCGTGCTCAGCCTGCCGCCGGCTAGAATCGCGCACTCGCGGGCGGATCGACGAGCCGGCGGCGCTTGCTGCGCCGCGAGACCTTCGCCTCCGGCCGAGCGGGCGCGGGTGGCGAAATTGGTAGACGCACCAGGTTTAGGTCCTGACGCCCTTACCGGCGTGCCGGTTCGAGTCCGGCCCCGCGCACCAAAACCCTAGAGCAGACTGAAGGCCAACATGGCAGTGCAGATCGAAACCCTTGAGAAACTCGAACGGCGAATCACGCTGACCGTACCGGCGCAGGAGATCAGCGCCGAAGTCGAGTCGCGTTTGAAGAAACTCTCGCGCACCGTGCGCGCCGACGGCTTTCGGCCTGGCAAGGTGCCGCTGTCCGTGGTGGCGCAGCGTTATGGCGCCTCGGTGCAGTACGAGGTGATGAACGACAAGGTCGGCGCGGCGTTCGAGCAAGCGGCCAACGAAGCCAAGGTGCGTGTCGCCGGCATGCCTCGCATCACGCCCAAGGAGGGCGCGCCGGAAGGCAGCGTGTCTTTCGACGCCACGTTCGAGGTCTACCCGGAGGTCAAGCTGGGCGACATCGCCGCCGCCGAGGTCGAGCGGGTGCGTTGCGAGGTCGACGATGCGGCGATCGATCGCACGATCGACATCCTGCGCAAGCAACGGCGCAGCTTTGCCCAGCGGCCGGCCAGTGAGGGCGCAGCCGAAACCGACCGCGTCACGATCGACTTCGAGGGCAAGATCGACGGCGAAGGCTTTGCCGGCGGCAAGGCCGAGGCGTTCGCCTTCATCATCGGCGAGGGCCAGATGCTCGAGCAGTTCGACAAAGCCGTGCGTGGCATGCAAGTCGGGCAGTCCAAGACCTTCCCGCTGCAGTTCCCGGCCGACTACGGCAGCAAGGACGTCGCCGGCAAGGAAGCCGACTTCCTGGTCACGATGAAGAAGATCGAGGCGCAGCACCTGCCCGAGGTGAACGAGTCGTTCATCAAGGCGCTGGGCATCGGCGCCGGCAGCACCGATGCGCTGCGCGCCGATGTGCGCAAGAACCTCGAGCGCGAGGTGAAGTTCCGCGTGCTCGGTCGCAACAAGGCCGCAGCGATGGATGCGTTGATCAAAGGGGCCGAGCTCGAGGTGCCGAAGTCGCTGGTGGCCGCCGAGGTCGACCGCATGAGTGCCGCCGCGCGCGATGACCTGAAGCAACGCGGCGTCAAGGACGCCGACAAGGCGCCGATTCCCGGCGAGATCTTCCAGACGCAGGCCGAGCGGCGCGTGCGCCTCGGTCTGGTGGTGGGCGAATTGGTGCGCCAGCAGGGCCTGCAGGCCAAGCCCGATCAGTTGCAGGCACACATCGAAGAACTCTCGCAGAGCTACGAGAAACCCGCCGAGGTGATGCGCTGGTACCTGTCGGATCGCCAACGCATGGCCGAGGTCGAGGCGGTGGTGGTGGAGTCCAACGTGACGCAGTACGTGATGAAGCACGCGAAAGTGGTCGACAAGACGCTGGCGTTCAATGAATTGATGGAGAACCAAGCATGAGCGCCTCGGAGACCACCGGTCTGGGCATGGTGCCCATCGTCATCGAGCAGTCGGGCCGCGGCGAGCGCGCCTATGACATCTACAGCCGGCTGCTGCGCGAGCGCATCGTCTTTCTGGTGGGCGGCATCAACGACGCCACCGCCAACCTGGTGGTGGCGCAGATGCTGTTCCTCGAGAGCGAGAACCCCGACAAGGACATCTTCCTGTACATCAACTCGCCGGGCGGCAGCGTCAGCGCGGGCCTGTCGATCTACGACACCATGCAGTTCATCAAGCCCGACATCTCGACGTTGTGCCTGGGCATGGCCGCCAGCATGGGTTCGTTCCTGTTGATGGCCGGTGCCGCGGGCAAACGGGCTGCGCTACCCAATTCGCGCGTGATGATCCACCAGCCGTCGGGCGGGGCGCAGGGGCAGGCCGCCGACATCGAGATCCAGGCGCGCGAGATCCTCAAAACACGCGAGCAACTCAACCGCATTTATTCCGAGCGCACGGGTCAGCCAGTGGACAAGATCGCCGCCGACATGGAACGCGACTACTGGATGTCTCCCTCAGAGGCCAAGGAATACGGGCTGATCGACCAGGTGCTCGACAAGCGTGCGTAATCCACGCCTGACCATGGACCCCCGGTGGCCGTGGTGAGGTGCAAACAGCGGCGGCGCGGGCTTGGCATATCATTCATTGAAGTAGCGGGAACCGAGCGGCTGATCACCACGTAGACATCCCATGGCCGACAAGAAAGGCGCCACTGGCGAAAAGGTTCTGTACTGCAGCTTCTGCGGCAAGAGCCAGCATGAGGTCAAGAAACTCATCGCCGGCCCGTCGGTGTTCATCTGCGATGAATGCATCGAGCTGTGCAACGACATCATTCGCGACGAGGCGCCCGCCGATAGCAGCGCCGCACGAGCCGCGAAGTCGGAGTTGCCGACCCCGGTCGAGATCAAGGGTATCCTCGATCAGTACGTGATCGGCCAGGAGATCGCCAAGCGCACCTTGTCGGTGGCCGTGTACAACCACTACAAGCGTCTGAAGCACCTGGGCGGCAAAGACGACGTCGAACTGACCAAGAGCAACATCCTGTTGATCGGGCCCACCGGCTCGGGCAAGACGCTGCTGGCGCAGACGCTGGCGCGCCTGCTCAACGTGCCGTTCGTGATCGCCGATGCCACCACGCTCACCGAGGCGGGCTACGTCGGCGAAGACGTCGAGAACATCATTCAGAAGCTGCTGCAGAACTGCAACTACGACGTCGAGCGCGCGCAGCGCGGCATTGTCTACATCGACGAGATCGACAAGATCAGCCGCAAGTCCGACAACCCGAGCATCACGCGCGACGTGTCGGGCGAGGGCGTGCAGCAGGCGCTGCTCAAGCTGATCGAGGGCACGATGGCGTCGGTGCCGCCGCAAGGTGGCCGCAAGCACCCGAACCAGGATTTCCTGCAGATCGACACCACCAACATCCTGTTCGTCTGTGGCGGCGCGTTCGATGGCCTGGAGAAGGTGATCCAGAACCGCACCGAGCGCTCAGGCATCGGCTTCGGCGCCACGGTGCACAGCAAAAGCGAGAAGCGGGCAGCTGACGTCTTCCGCGACGTCGAGCCCGAAGACCTCATCAAGTTCGGGCTCATTCCCGAGCTGGTGGGGCGCCTGCCGGTGGTGGCCACACTCGGCGAGCTGACCGAGGATGCGCTGGTGCGGATCCTCACCGAGCCGAAGAACGCGCTGACCAAGCAGTATCAAAAACTGTTCGGCATGGACGGCGTCGAGCTCGAAATCCGCCCGTCGGCACTGGCGGCCATCGCGCGCAAGGCGCTGGCTCGCAAGACGGGCGCGCGCGGGCTGCGCTCCATCATGGAGCATGTGCTGATCGACACTATGTTCGACCTGCCCACGCTCGACGGCGTGGCCAAGGTCGTGGTCGACGAGCACAACGTCGAAGACGGCAGCAAGCCCCTGCTGGTGTATCGGGAACAGGCCAAGGCGAGCGCCTGATGGTGCCCCCACGCTCACTCCGTTCGCTGCCCCTCACGGGCGCCTCAGGCAGCTTGGGGCGGCCCGGCGCTGCCTGAAGTTCGACCCAGGTCTGCCGATACTTGCATTCATGGTCTCAGGCCTCATGTCGGCCTGAGAAAGAGAGGTTCCTGATGTCCGGTCACCCGGTTCTTCCGCCCGATCCGATCACGCTGCCGCTGCTGCCGCTGCGTGACGTGGTCGTGTTCCCGCACATGGTGATTCCGCTGTTCGTCGGGCGTCCCAAATCGATCAAGGCCCTCGAGGCTGCGATGGAGGGTGGCCGCCAGATCATGCTGGTGGCGCAAAAGGCTGCCGGCAAGGATGAGCCGCGGCCCGAAGACATGTTCGCGATCGGCTGCGTGTCGAGCATCCTGCAGATGCTCAAGCTGCCCGACGGCACCGTGAAGGTGTTGGTCGAGGGCCTGCAGCGCGCCGAAACCCGCCACATCGCCGACACCGGCGAGCACTTCGTCGCCGAGGTGGCGCCGATTCAGCCCGCCGGCGACACCACGCCCGAAGTCGAGGCGTTGCGCCGCGCGGTGACGCAGCAATTCGACCAGTACGTCAAGCTCAACAAGAAGATCCCGCCCGAGATCCTGACCTCGATCGCCGGCATCGACGATCCGGGCCGTCTGGCCGACACCATCGCAGCGCACCTGCCGCTGAAGCTCGAAGCCAAGCAATCGGTGCTCGATCTCGACTCGGTGGCCAAGCGGCTGGAGAAGCTGCTCGAGCTGCTCGAGCACGAAGTCGACATCCTGCAGGTCGAAAAGCGCATCCGCGGCCGCGTCAAGCGCCAGATGGAGAAGAGCCAGCGCGAGTACTACCTGAACGAGCAGGTCAAGGCGATCCAGAAGGAACTGGGCGACGGCGAAGAAGGTGCCGACCTCGAAGAGCTCGAGAAGAAGATCAAAGCCGCACGCATGCCCAAGGAGGCACGCAAGAAGGCCGACGCCGAGTTGAAGAAGCTCAAGCTGATGTCGCCGATGTCGGCCGAAGCCACCGTCGTGCGCAACTACATCGACACGCTGGTCGCCTTGCCGTGGAGCAAGAAGACCAAGATCAAGCACGACCTGCGCCTGGCCGAGCAGGTGCTCAACGAAGACCACGCGGGCCTCGAAAAGGTCAAGGAACGCATCCTCGAGTACCTCGCGGTGCAGCAGCGCGTCGACAAGGTGAAGGCGCCGATCCTGTGCCTGGTGGGGCCTCCCGGCGTGGGCAAGACCTCGCTCGGTCAGAGCGTGGCGCGCGCCACCGGCCGCAAGTTCGTCCGCATGGCGCTGGGCGGCGTGCGCGACGAGGCTGAGATCCGCGGCCACCGCCGCACCTACATCGGCTCGATGCCGGGCAAGGTGCTGCAAAGCCTGTCGAAGGTCGGTACGCGCAACCCGCTGTTCCTGTTCGACGAGATCGACAAGCTGGGCATGGACTTCCGCGGCGACCCGTCGTCCGCGCTGCTGGAAGTGCTGGACCCCGAGCAGAACCACACGTTCAGCGATCACTATGTCGAGGTCGACTTCGACCTGTCCGACGTGATGTTCGTCGCCACGTCGAACTCGATGAACATCCCACCGGCGCTGCTGGACCGGATGGAGGTGATCCGCCTGTCGGGCTACACCGAAGACGAGAAGGTCGACATCGCGCGGCGATACCTGTTGCCCAAGCAACGCAAGAACAACGGCGTCAGAGACGAAGAACTCGACGTCACCGAGAGTGCCATCCGCGGCATCATCCGCTACTACACGCGCGAGGCCGGCGTGCGTTCGCTCGAACGCGAGATCTCCAAGATCTGCCGCAAGACGGTCAAGGGCATCCAGCTCAAGACCACCGAGGGCAAGGTCGTGGTCTCCGAGGAGAACCTCAACGAGTACCTCGGCGTGCGCAAGTTCGACTTCGGTCGCGCCGAAAAGCGCAACCAAGTCGGACAGGTGGTCGGGCTGGCCTGGACCGAGGTCGGTGGCGATTTGCTGACGATCGAATCGGCCGTGATGCCCGGCAAGGGCAACATCATCCGCACCGGCTCGCTCGGCGACGTGATGAAGGAGTCGGTCGAGGCCGCTCGTTCCGTGGTGCGCAGCCGCGCTCAGCGCCTGGGCATCAAGGACGAGATGTTCGAAAAGCGCGACATCCACATCCACGTGCCCGATGGCGCCACGCCGAAGGATGGGCCGAGCGCCGGCATCGCGATGACGACTGCGTTCGTCTCGGCGCTCACGGGCATTCCGGTGCGTGCCGACGTGGCGATGACCGGCGAGATCACGCTGCGAGGCGAGGTCACGGCGATCGGCGGCTTGAAGGAGAAGCTGCTGGCGGCGCACCGCGGCGGCATCAAGACCGTGATGATTCCGGAAGAGAACGTCAAGGACCTGCAGGACATTCCGGAGAACGTGAAGAACCATCTCGAGATCGTGCCGGTGCGCTGGATCGATCGTGTGTTGGAAGTCGCGCTGACGTCGGCGCCGCAGCCCTTGCCTGACGAAGAGGCCACCAAGGTCGAGCCTGCGAAAGCCGAAGTGCCCAAGCCGGCGTTGGGCGGCGAGGTGCTGCCGCACTGAGGGCCCGTTGCACGGCCGGCTTGGCTATAATCGCGCCTGCGTCGAGCGGCCCGTTCGGCGCAGGTTGTGCGGGAATAGCTCAGTTGGTAGAGCGCAACCTTGCCAAGGTTGAGGTCGGGAGTTCGAGACTCCTTTCCCGCTCCAGATCGTGTCGCCGAAGGGGAAGCCAAAGCTTCCCCTTCGTCATTTCCGGCACTGAGTTCGCGCCCGGTGGGGGCAGGCCGATATGGGAGAATCCCGCCCGCGGCGCGATAGCAAAGCGGTTATGCACCGGATTGCAAATCCGTTCAGCCCGGTTCGACTCCGGGTCGCGCCTCCAACTGCAGGGCCTTGCGCGCACGAGCGCTCAAGGCCCTTCGTCTGTCCGTCCACAGCGGCCGCACATCGATAATCGCGGCGCCGCCCGGATGGCGAAATTGGCAGACGCAGCGGACTTAAAATCCGCCGCCTCTCGAAAGAGGGCATGTGGGTTCGATCCCCGCTCCGGGCACCACGAGCGGGCGCCATG
>Ga0326726_10000275_pt1 | contig 49555 bp, 45 predicted proteins | sample MHFenrmetagenome_2_FD_207603 | JGI IMG/M metagenome (GOLD analysis project Ga0326726, IMG submission 207603) | Lab enriched peat soil microbial communities from Michigan Hollow, Ithaca, NY, United States - MHF15MN | ecosystem: Environmental > Terrestrial > Soil > Wetlands > Peat | place: USA... | reverse complement strand
CGAAGGCGCAGCGGTGCTCGTCCACCGCAAACAGGGTGTCCCACAGTTCGTCGAGTGGAACCTCGGTGAGAAACCCCAGCGATCCTAGATTGACGCCGAGAATGGGAATATTGGCGGGCGCGACCGCGCGCGCGGCGGAGAGCAGCGTGCCATCGCCGCCCAGAACGAGCACGAAGTCGGGTTTCTTGCCCGCCAATTCGGAGCGCTCGATGGACTCGGACTCGGGCACGTAGGCGGCGGTTTCGCGGTCGAGCCACACCCGCTCGTAGCCCCGCTCGTTGAACCAGCGCAGCACCTCCGGAACCAGGTGTTCCAGTTCCGGTTTACCGGGCTTGGAAATGATGGCGGCAGTCTTCATGGGGGTAATCGGCGATTGTACAGGCAGCCAGCGGCCAGTCGCCAGCAACTATACCCGCCGGGCGTAGAGCAGGAATTCGCGATTGCCTTCGGTCCCGAGAATCGGGGATTCGATGACCTCCGAGCCGCCCCAGCCCAGACGCTTCAACGCGGATTGCACTTTCTCGACGGCGGCCTGTTGGGCTGCGGGATCGCGTACGATGCCGCCTTTGCCAACCTGGTCGCGCCCAGATTCAAACTGGGGTTTCACCAGCACGATGATGCCGGTGAGCTTGTCGCCCGCCGCCGACACCACTGCCGGCAATACCAGCGTGGCGGAGATGAACGACACATCCATGGCGACGAGTTCCACAGGCTCGACAACGTCTTCGCGGCGGAGATAGCGCGCGTTGGTTTTTTCCAGCAGGCGAACACGAGTGTCCTGGCGCAGGCGGAGGTCGATCTGGCCGTAGCCGGTGTCGACCGCAATAACGCGAGCCGCGCCGTGCTGGAGCAGGCAATCGGTGAAGCCGCCGGTGGAGGCGCCGACGTCCATGCAGGTCCGACCGGCAACTTCAACGTGCCAATGCTCGAGCGCGCGTTCCAGCTTCAGGCCCCCGCGGCTGGCGTAGCGCAAATCCTCGCCGAGAAGCCGAATGACCGCTTCCGGATCAACGCCGGCGCCGGCCTTTTCCACCTTCTGATCATTGACTAGCACCTTGCCGGCAAGAATGAGCGACTGGGCACGCTCGCGCGACGGCGCCAGCCCGCGCTCCACCAGCAATTTGTCGATGCGAATCTTCAACGCGCCAGCGTAGCACGGCGGCAGCGGCAGTTTTGGTTTGGAGCGGGCAGTTGAGTTGCGAAACTAGGTTTGTTCCCCGAACCTGTCGAAAGAGAATTCTGATTCCTTCCATCGCGAACAATTGTTCGCGTATCGCCCACGCTGGTGTGCAATCTGCTAGAAACTCCGTCGTTTTTGACCATTCGCATGAATACTTCCAGTTATCCACACCTTTATTCACCGCGGTGTTGAAATTCCGCCCGACAGTTTGGCAAGCAAATGAATGGAGGTCTCCGGTGCTGCGGTCTTAAGCGCCAAATGCCGACCACGGAAGTCCGCAGCCTAAGCCGTCTGTCTCGGGTCTTGTGTCTTGCGCCTGAAGCCTGCAGCCCGATTTACTTAAACCACGTGTATCCCACCCGGAAATGCAAGGTCGCATTGATGCCGGGATTGTGCTCGGCGAGGCTGGCATTGGAGACGTGCGTGATATGCACCGACAGGTCCACGGCCTGACGATGGCTGCGCATCAGGTAGAGGCCGAAGGCGCCACCCGGCAGGAAGTTCACGCGCGAAGTGTCGCCGGGAGGAATTTCTTTCGAACTGAACAGAAAACCTCCCTCCGCTGCGAAGTACGGCACAACTTTATTGCCGCCAGTCCAGTTGTACTTCAGGACCACGGGATTGGCGGCAAACCCGTACACCCACTGCTGCGGCCCGGAGGTGTAGAACAGCGACTGGCGCACCTCGTAAATCGGCATGATGTCCGCCGCCCACTCCAAAGTCCCGCGCATGCGGCCGCTGCCCAGTTCGCCCGTCAGCACCCGCCCGAGGCGCGCGCCGGCGGTGATGAACTTGAACTCCGAGGCGTGTCCCACGCCGGTGCCGCCGCCGAACCAGGGGCCGATCTCCCACACCGGATTGCGCAGCGGGTTTTCCTGCGCCCGCGCGCAGGCACACATCAGCACCAACACAGCCATCAGTTTCGTCATATTCACCCGAGTGAGAGGAATGTAGCAGGCGAGCAAGGGCGCTGTCGATAACATCAAGTAACTCAGTATTTCAGTATTTCGAAACGGCCGGGACTGGATGCATGACGAGCTGACGTACTGAGTTACTGAGCTACTGAGATACCGAAAAGCAAAGGGCCGCTCACGGCGGCCCGCTGCAACCGAAAATGAAACTGAAACTTGAAGTTTAGCTCGCCACTTCCTCCAACTGCTTCAAATCCACATCGAAGTTCGACCACACGTGCGGCACGTCGTCGTGCTCTTCCAGCGCTTCCACCAGGCGGATCATGGTGGTGGCCTGCGCGCCTTCGAGCTTGATGTAGTTCTGCGGAATCATCGCGATCTCGGAAGCGGTCGGCTTGATGTTCGCCTTCTTCACTGCTTCCAGCACTGCTTCGAACGCGTGCGTGTCGGTGATGATCTCCCAGCTCTCGCCGTCATCTTTCAGATCCTCGCCGCCGGCTTCCAGCACGATATTCATCAAGTCGTCTTCCTTGGCCGCCGACTTGGGCACGACGATGTCGCCCTTCTTGTGGAACATCCACGCCACCGAACCTGCCTCGGCCAGATTCCCGCCGCCCTTGGTGAACGCGTGCCGGATTTCGCTGACGGTGCGATTGCGGTTGTCGGTCGAAAGGTCGAGCAGAACCGCCACTCCGCCCGGGCCGTAGCCTTCCAGGTTGAACTCCTCGTAGGTTGCGCCCGGCAATTCGCCGGTGCCGCGCTGGATGGCGCGCTTGATGTTGTCGGCCGGCATGTTCTCGGCCTTGGCGTCGAGGATGGCCTTGCGCAGCCGCGGGTTCTTGTCCGGATCGCCGCCCGACTTGGCGGCCATGGCGATTTCGCGAATCAGCCGGGTGAAGATCTTCCCGCGCTTGGCGTCCAGCGCGCCTTTCTTATGCTTAATGGTGGCCCATTTTGAATGCCCAGACATGAGAGACCTCGATCGCAGCAGATATCGCAAGGCACAAGTGTGCCATCGGCACGCCGCGGTGCGCAAAAACACTGAAGCAATCGCAGATTATAGCACGCTGGGAAACTCACCGCGACGGCGGCAGAATCTCGACGGGGGGATTGTGCCTTTCCTTGTTTCGCGCTCGATACGCGTACACCACCGCCAGTAACGGCGCCGCCAGCAATACGCCCCAGAAGCTGAAGATCATGCCAAGAATGATAGGCGCCAGGATGGAAGCCCAGATAGGCACTCGCGCGGTGCGCTTCATCAGGTAAGGCTGAAGCACCAGCCCGTCGACCACCGCGACCACAGCGTAGAGGATGAACACGTAGATCATCCGCATGAATCCGCCGCTGACCACGGCGGCGAACGCGGGTCCCGCCAGCGCCATCACCGGCCCGAGGTGCGGAATGAACTGCAACACCGCCGCCAGCACCGCCCACAGCGGCGCCCAGGGCACGCGGATGATCAGCAGCCCGATCAACCACAGACAGGCCACCGCCGCCGAATCCTGCAGTTGGGCGATCAACCAGTGTTTAAGCGCCGTTCCGGTCACACGCGCATGATCGCGGAAGTCCATGTGCTTCCATTGGATGCGGCAGCGTGAATCATGGTTCAGCGCGGCCGGTGGGGCTTGCGCCTGACGCCTGAAGACTGACGACCGAAGACTGGTTTTGGAACCAACCCCGGCGGCGTATCGTATTAGATATCAGTTCAGGAGATTGCCATGAAATCGAAGCTGTTGATCGCAGCGTTCATTCTGCTGTTGTCCGTTAGCGCCACGGTGGCGCAGAACCCCCAAGCCGCGCCCTCACCAGGGATGGGATTTCCCATGAGCGGGTGGCAGCCCCCAGCGGCGCTGATGGGCGAATGGTGGAACGATCCTGAAGTCGCTAACGAATTGCGCCTCACGCAGCCGCAGAAGCAACAACTGGAGCAGGTCAGCACCAACCTGAAGCTGGCGCTGATTGACGCCGGCGCAACCGGGCTGAAGTCGTACGTCCGCCTGCAATCGCTGCTCGACGCCGACCAGTTCGATCGCGTCACCTACAACCAGGAACTGGACGCCGCCTCCGGCGCGATCGGCAAGCTGATCAAGGACCTTGGACAGATGGCGCTCACCGTGCGTACCACGCTATCCGCCGATCAGTGGCACAAGCTGGAAGCTATGCGCGCTGCCGGTCGCATGCGCCACGCCCGTCCGGACGCACACGAGGGCTCGCATGATCGCCCTCGCCGCGAACCGCCTTCATCCCTGCGCAACCCGCGGCAGTAGGGCTGGCTTCAGGCTGCAGGCTTCGGGCCCGAGGCTTCAGGCCCAGGCTTCGAGTTTCGAGACTGGCCGCAACCTTAACGGCGCATTACGGCGCATCGCCAATCGGCAATCGTCAATAATCGTCAATCGACAATCGGCGATGGTTTTGGTGCTTCAATGCTAAACTGAACCCAATGAAAGTCGGCGTCATTCAATTTCCCGGCTCCAACTGCGACCAGGACCCTTACTGGGTCTTCGGGCAGGTGGCGAACCATCCGGTCACTTACCTGTGGCATGAGTCGCAGGACCTGCAGAACTGCGACCTGGTCATCGTGCCCGGCGGATTCTCCTACGGCGACTATCTGCGCACCGGCGCCATCGCGCGCTTTTCGCCCGTCATGGAGGCGGTTGGCAAGTTCGCCGCCTCGGGCGGGCTGGTGCTGGGCATCTGCAACGGCTTCCAGATCCTGTGCGAGTCGCATCTCCTGCCGGGCGCGCTCATGCGCAACGCCGGGTTGAAGTACATCTGCAAGCCGGTACACCTGCGCGTCGAGAACGCCGAAACGCCGTTCACCCATTCCTGCCGCCGCGGCGAGGTGCTCGAGATTCCCATCGGGCACATGGAAGGCAACTACTTCTGCGACGCGGCCACGCTGGAGGAGTTGCAGCGCGAAGAACGTATCGTATTCCGATATTGTTCGCCCGCGGGCGAAATCACCGAAGCCGCCAATCCCAACGGCTCGCTCGACCATATCGCCGGCATCTGCAATCCCGGGCGCAACGTGCTCGGCATGATGCCCCACCCGGAGCGCGCCAGCGAAGCCATCATGGGCGGCACCGACGGGCTCAAGATCGTCGAGTCCGTCGTCGGCGCCATGGCGGCGCCCCGCCCGTAATCGGGTTCAGTCCGGCAGAGTCGATTCCATGACATCGAGGACGCGTATGCATCAGGCCACCAGGAAGGCGAAGTCCAAAGCTCAACCGGGCGCGCAAAGTCTCGCCATGATCGGGGCGGGGAAAATGGGCGGCATTCTGCTGCAGGCGTTTGCGCGCCGCCATGACACGCCGCGTCTGGAACTCAGCGCCACCGTGCAGCATGCCGAGCGCGCCCAGAGCCTGGGGCAGCGCTTGAAACTGCCGGCCAGCACCGATAACCGCATGGCGGCCCGCGGCGCGAACATTATTTTTCTCTGCGTCAAGCCCCAACAGGTGGACCAGGTGCTGGCCGAGATCAAGCCCGAGGTCGGCCCCGCCAAGCTGGTCGTCTCTATCGTCGCGTCGGTTCCCACCAGCTACATTGAACAGCGACTGGAAGCGGATGTGCCGGTGGTCCGCGCCATGCCCAACACACCCGCCGTCGTGGGCTGTGGCATGACCGCGATCTGCAAGGGCCGGTTTGCCACGGAACAGCACATGGAACTCGCCCGCCAACTGTTTGATTCCGTCGGCCGCACCGCCGTGGTGGACGAGAAACAGATGGATGCCATCACCGGACTTTCCGCCAGCGGTCCGGCGTACATTTACATAATTATCGAGTCTCTCGCTGAAGCCGGGGTCAAGGTTGGGCTCTCGCGGGAACTCGCCACCGAACTGGCGGCGCAGACTGTGCTTGGCGCCGCGCAAACGGTACTAAAAACCGGCAGCCATCCGGCGCTGCTGAAGGACGCGGTCACTACCCCCGCCGGCTGCACCATCGACGGCATCCTCGAGTTGGAAGAGGGCAAGCTGCGCGTCACTCTGATCAAGGCCGTGGTCAAGGCCACGCAGCGCGCCCGCGAGTTGCTCCTATCGCGCTGAAGTGACGACGGCCTCAAGAGCGCCACAGACGGTCGAGAGCAGCGGGTAGCTTTCACTAAAGCGAGGGACAACAAAAAGGTCCCACCCTGTCGCTTGAAAACCGCGATCAGGGTGGGCTTCCTCGGCCAGGACAAAACCGGAACTAGCGGGCTTCAGTGAAGGCGCTGGCTAGCACGGCAACCAGTTGCGGCGAACCGGCATGCGCCAGCCTCGTCTCGCGCGCGCTCACAGGCAGCTGGTAGGCGGCATCTGGAGTCTCAATCCGCGCCAGGAAGTAGTGGTCGCCATAGCGGCGGAAGATCATCTTGGGGTTGTCGGCGCCGCGAACATCATCCAGCGTCAACATGGTGATCGCATGGTTGTTGTCCGCATCCCTCAGCACGACCGTTTTCTCGGCAATCATCTTAACCGTGCACGTTCCCGGACTCAGAGCAACCTTGCTCACGTTGAAGGCGAAGGGAATGTCGGCTTTGAGATTAACTGTCTGGGCCATAACGGGTGCGGCCAGCAGAGCAACCGCGATCGCGAGGCCAACCAATGTCATTGCTTTCTGCGTTTTCATCACATCCTCCAATCGGTGCGTTCGCCAATCGCTAATGCAGATGGCGTGCCAATCCGCCAGGCGGGGCACTCGATCCGATCAACGGGCGCAACTTGCTGAAATCGCGTACCCGGCGCAATGCCCCGGTTGCCGCCAGCGCGCCTTAGGATGTGATCGACGCTATCCGAACCGATAGGGCGCATATCCTATGCGATAGGTGCCGATACGTTTTGGCGGGTCGTCGTCGCGCGCGAGTAGAATGTTGGCGCGATTTCGGCGGAGTGTCACGATGCATGCGCGCTTGGTGGGCTTTTCTGGTCCAGCCGCGGTTACGAATTTCGAGTTGGGCGAACAAAGGTTCGTGTCGCTGGGGCGCGCGGACGAAAACTCCGTGCATATCCAGGATCCGTCCGTCTCGCCTCAACACTGCCAAATCGAGCGCCGGGGAGACAGATTTCTGATCCGCGACCTCGGCAGCCGCCAGGGCACTCTGGTAAACGGCAAGCTTGTTACCGAGCAGGCATTGCGGGACGGCGACCAGATCACGGTGGGCAGATCGGTACTCGTGTTTTCCACCGGCGATTCCGCTGTTGTCCCTCCGCTCGAGCCGGGGGTGGAATTCCAGGACGAGACGGTGGCCGTCGACTATCGCCTCGACGCGGCGGAGGCGATTTACTCAAATCCTGAGGCGCTGGCCAAGATGCCGTCCTCAACACGGGCGGCGCATCATCTCGGCATCCTGCTCAGCATTGCAACACGTATCGGGGCGATTCACGACGAAGTCTCGCTGCTGTGGCAATTGCTGGGAATGATGTTCGAGGTTGTGCCAGCCGAGCGGGGAGCCATCCTGCTGGCCGGCAAGGGCACGGAATTCATGTCCGCCGCGGCCTGGAACAGAACCGGAACAACCCTGGAAAACGTTCCGGTTATTCGCACCGTGTTGCGGCAGGCCTGCGAGGAACGCAGCGGCGTCCTCGTACACAGCGTCGTACACACCGTCGCCGGCGACGAGAGCATTCGTGACGCCGAAAGCGCGCTCCTTTCCCAAGCACATTCCGTGTTATGCGTGCCCATGGCAGCCGGCAAGCGCGTGCTGGGCATGATTTACCTCGATGTGGTCAATCCCTCCATCGAGTTTTCCGACAATGACCTGCAAGTCGCCATGGGCATCGCTTCCATTGCTTCCCTGGCCCTGGAGAATGTGCGTAATACCGCTACCCTGCGGATCGAGAACGATCGCCTCCGGCAGGACCTGGACCTTCAGCACAACCTGCTCGGCGACAGTGTGGAGATGTGCGGGTTGCGCCAGATGATCACGCGGATGGCCGCGGCCGATACGACGGTCCTGATCTGCGGTGAAAGCGGCACCGGAAAAGAGTTGGTAGCACGCGCGATTCACGACAGCAGCGACCGCTCCGACGGGCTCTTCGTGGCCATCAACTGCGCGGCCTTGACCGAAACGCTGCTGGAGAGCGAGTTGTTCGGCCACGAAAAGGGCGCCTTCACCGGCGCCGTCGCTCAGAAGCGCGGGCAGATCGAGGTGGCGACCGGCGGCACGCTGTTCCTGGACGAGGTGGGAGAACTTGCCGGCGGTTTGCAGGCGAAGCTGCTCCGAGCGCTGCAGGAGCGGGAGATCGTGCGCGTGGGTGGCACGCGGCCCATCAAGGTGGATGTCCGGGTGCTCGCCGCCACCAATCGCGACCTCGCGGCTGGAGTCGCGGCCGGCAGCTTTCGACAGGATCTTTTTTATCGGCTCAACGTGGTGCGGGTCGACGTGCCTCCCCTGCGCGCGCATCGCAACGACATCGCTGCGCTGGCGGAACATTTCCTGGAGCGCTACAGCAATAAATGCAAACGCCGGGTGCACGCCATTTCCCCGCTTGCCCTGCAGGCGCTTATGGCTTACGACTGGCCGGGCAATGTGCGCGAGTTGCAGAATGCGATCGAGCGCGCCGTCGTGCTGGGCTCCTCCGACGTGATCCTGCCGGAAGATCTTCCGGAAGCGCTGTGGGAGACCGCTGCCGGCCCGCCCACCGTCGCCCCGGAGAGCTATCACGATGCCCTGCTGGCATTCAAGAAGCAGTTGATCCTGAATGCCATCGCGAAATCGGATGGAACCTTGGCCCAGGCCGCCCGCCTGCTTGGACTCCATCCCAACTACCTCCACCGCCTGGTCACCAACCTCGATCTGCGAAGCGCGCTGAGGAAGACAGGCTGACGGCCGCTCAATGATTTGACTGTCGCCCCGGGCGGCGCCAGCATCCACAACACCGTTGCCCAGAACGACAAAGCCCAGAACGACAAAGAATAAGGTTGAGAAATCGTTGGACCAGGCCGGCTATAGCGATATCCGCGTGGACCGCGACAAGGACAAGCGCGCCATCACCCTCAACGGCCGCGGGCGAAGTGGCGGCACAGGCCGCAGCGGAACCGGAGTTCAATCCCGCCCGGTTTCCCTTGCATTTCATCAGAACGTGATGGTGACTGCGATTCCAGGGCCGGGGCGCATGCGGTCGTACAAGTAGTACCCATCGTCGGTGTAATCGAGATATACGTCGTCGGTTTCGTACCACGTTGCCGGCCATGTTTCCGGCCACGGATCAACGAATGTGACCCAATAGCCGTCGTACCGGAAGCGTGGATACCCGCCCACGAAGAGCATCGGAAGGCTGTAAATGCGGAAGAAGTGGTCCCTCCCGTAGTACGACCTGAAGCGGTCTTGAGGTATGCGGTAGCCGTTATAGCCGCCGCGCTGAGCCCAAGTGCGGTGGTCGTTATTCCACGACTTGGCGCGAGACTCGCCGAAACCGCCGCGCACCTGCCCTTGGTGTTGTGGGACGCCGCTGTGGTGGACGCCACCATAGGTAGGGCCGTTGGGCTTGACGCCGCCGTGATAGGCGCTGCCGTAGCTCGACTGCGGTTTCTCCTGACGTTGCGCAGGTTTCTTAGCTTGCTGCGGATGCTGTTGCTGTGCGGGTTGCGGATGCTGTTGCTGTGCGGGTTGCGGATGCTGTTGCTGTGCGGGTTGCGGATGCTGTTGCGGCGCGGGTTTCCCCGGTTGACGTTGTTGCCCCGGTTGCGATTTGCCCTGCTCCTTACCCTGTTGCTCCTTACCCTGTTGCTCGTGCTGTGCGTAGGCAGGGGCAGTGGTTCCGAGAAGCAGGAACAGAATTGCTGTGTTGAAAACGCCAGCTCGTTTCATTCTCTGTGCTCCTTTTGAGCGAAAGGGGTCCGTTGACGCCCAGTCCTTCTTCATCATGCTAGTCAGGTGCGACTTGGGGGTCTGTCCAAAAAGGATCTTCTCACCTGAGGTGCCGGTACCGTTTTGCGTCTACTACTTGAACGCTTCCTTATTTACCACAAACGGCATCGTTGTTGGGTCGCCGTTGTAGTGGTTTTCCAGAACGTCGATCAGACCCTGGACGCAGCGCCCGGCCATGCCCTGGTTCGGGTCGGTGGAGAGACGCGTAATCTTCCCCGCGCTGGCGAAGTGCGGGTAGAGCCGGCAGCGATCTTCGATCGCCGGATCGCGCAGCGGCGAGTCGGGCGGCAGCGGCTCCTTGGCGAAGACGTCCAGGGCGGCGCCGGCGATCCAGTTTTCCTTGATTGCCTTGGCCACCGCATTCTCATCCACCACCGGGCCGCGCGAGTTGTTGATCAGATATGCGGTCGGCTTCATCATGCGCAGCGTCTTCTCGTTGATCAGGTGATACGTCGGGGTGTCGCCCTCGCCGGGGCGCACCAGCGGCACGTGGATGGTGACGAAGTCGGCCTCGCGCAGCGCCGGCTCAAAGTCCACGTACTTGATCCAGGTGCGGTCCTTGCTGACGCCGCTGCTGTGGCGCAAATCCTTGAGCTGCTGGATGGCGCGCACGAACTCGTGGTTCTGGTACACCGGGTCGTAGCAGAGGATGTTCATGTCGAAGCCGGTGCACTTCTTGATCACCGCCAGCCCGATCCGCCCGGTGCCGATCACGGCGATCGTCTTGCCCGTGACCTCATCGCCCAGGAACGGCAGGTAGGGGTGCCAAGTGCCCCATTCGTTCTTGCGCAGCAGATGCTCGGCGCTCCACAGCTTGCGGGCGAGCGCGCCCATCATGAAGAAAGCAAACTCGGCGGTGGCTTCGGTAAGGACGTCGGCGGTATGGGTGAACGGAATCTTGTAGCGGTTGGCGTCGGCGCGATTGATGTTGTCGAAGCCCACCGCATACTGTGCGACCACCTTCAGATGGCCCTTGCCGGCTTCGAAGACTTCGGCATCAATGGGGTCACGCAGGGTAGTGATCAGGCCGTCGATGCCGCTGCGCAGCTTCTCCAGGATCAGCTTCTTCGGCGGCGGCTCCGGCCCGGGGTAGACTTCGACGTCGTAACCGCGGTTGCGCAGCAGTTCAAGAGCCTCGCCGATATCGCAGGTGGCATAGACGCGGAAGCGCTTCTGGTCGGCCATCTCGTTCTCCCCAAAACCAACTAGGTTACGGGAGAGAGCGCACGAAATCCACCCGACGAGTCGGGAGATGGGTCGGTTTCCGACCTTGCCGGTTGAGTATCCCCAACTACTTCCTTTTTCGGCCGACGCTGATGTCTTGTTGAAAGAGGACTCGGACCGGCTTCTCGGTGATACGCGTAGCGATTTCGAACTCAACCGGCGCGGTTGGCGAATCGAGCCGCACCGACGCTTGCAGTACTGGGGCCGACTGGACGAACGATGCTTCCGGAAGGCTTTGCGGGTCGACGGCCACCTGGTAGTCTCCTTCCGGCAAATTGAAAAAGGCGAAACTGCCGTCGGCATCCGGCGTCGTATACCGCTCGGTGGGCAACAGCCGAATGATTACAGAATCTGGTGCAAGGCCGGCGGGTACATTTACCTTTCCTGCTAACGATGCCAGGCGTTTTACCGAAAAATCAGCCCGCGCCACGGCATGCGGCACGACCTTTACCTGAACGCTGGAGGTGTCACCCGGTTCGAGGTCGGCGGCCAGTTCGCGAATCGCTAGCCTGACTTCGTGAACACCTTCCGGGACATCTATAAATCGGTAGCGCCCGCTGCCATCCGTTGTCGCTGTGCGCCCATTATCCAAAATCACCGGCACGCCGGCCGTATCGCGGATTGAACTGCCGATTTGCTTCACGAATCCTTCCACCGCACCGACCAAGGGGATTTGCAGTGCCGCCGGTCCTAACTGGCTGATGTCGGAACCCCAATGGAATGGCTTGGTAATTCGAACGTACAAGCTCCACTGATTGAAACCCGCCAGGGTCGCAGGAATGACCGCACCGCGGTTTTGCAGCAAGAAGATGCTCTCCGCATTCAGCACGGAAGTCATTTGGTTACGGAATGCCTCAATCTGCAGGCGCGAGCCTTTGAGCAGTGGAGCACTGAATCCGATTACGGTCGAGCTAAAGGAATTCGTAGCAAAGAGGGTGCGGCTGATGAGATCGGTGCCTTTTTGAAGCTGCGCATAAGCCGACAGTTGTTTCAGGTTCAATTGCGCTGAGGTACGGAAGAAGAGTGTGTTGCGGGCAGCCTGGTCGACTGCCCGCTGGATGCGCACCGCTCCGGAGAACGCCAGGTGGCGCCATGCCAGCGTGTCCTCAATTTCATCGGCTTGCTGCCGCTGCGTGCCGTTTTTCGACTGCACATTCAGGTCGAAGAAGGAAAACCTCAGAGTCTGGCGCCCAACCGGCCGGGCAAGGCTTACTGTCACTTGGCGGTCGTCTTGCGATCCTCCGGCGCCATCATCGTCTCCGCCGCGCGCCCGTAGCCGGATCATGGTGATATCCCCGCTGGCCGTGAGTTTCCATGGGAGGGTCCACGAGATGCCGCTCGAAGATGTCGCAGACTGCCAGGCCGGCACCTGGCTGTCTGCGTCGAGGTTGTTGGAGTATCGGCTCGCCGATCCGTGCAGTTCAATGGAGCGGCGCGGCCGATACTGTACTTCCATGAAAGGCCCACGACGGTCCCCCACCAAATATCCCGGAAGGGGCAGATAGGCGGCACCCTGATAGACGTAGTTCGCGCGGACTGTAAGCGTGTCGGATTGCCACACCGGCCCGAAGAACACCGATACCGGGATATGGGGCGCCGAATCTGCTTTGTCTGCGACCACCGAGTCCGCTGCTTCCGCATAGAACTTCAGGTGTTTGCGGACCTTGTACAAGCCTTGAATGCTGATGATGTTGACTGAATCAAAGGTTCGCGCGGTGATCAACAACGGCTCCGCCGGTGTGTAGCCAGCCGACAGATGAAGAAAACGAAGACCAATCTCGAATCGGGCGCCCAACTCTTGCTGAACCGTGCCGCCGACCACGTTCTGAGGCGCTCGAATTCGGAACGGGATCCTGGGCCCCTGCAGCAAAGTCTCACCGCCGGCAAAGAAGGTGTATGTGCGGCCGCCGCGAGTGGCTTGCGCGCGGAATCCTCGCACACTTATCTCGGGTGTATACACGTTCGCAAACGGGTTCTGGACCAGGTTGGCGGGGAGACGAAAGTCGCCGCCAGTGAAAGTCCAATGCCGGTCGAGGAATGCCACCCCGCCTAATTCGAGGAAGTTGTCGCCGGTGCGGACCTCCCCATCATTACTCCAGGCTTGGAAACTGCCTGCCATCATGCCAACGTGAGGAATGAAGTTGCGGAACGAGACGCTGGTTCCGGCAGTGTCCACGACCGGCTGATTGTTGCCCGCCGAGTAGTAAGCCTGAATTGCCACGTCGGCTTCACCAGCAGTCTGGCCGGCAGCCGGAAGGTTGCACGCCAGCGCCGTTGCGAGAGTGAGTAGCGCCAGAGGAGCAAGCCGTCCGTTGATGCGATCGTGGATCACGGTTTCGTAGGTGGGAGGATGGCAGTGGCTTCCTGAATCTCTCCGGTACCCAGGTCGACACGCGCTCGCAGCTTGTAGCCGCCGCCGCGCACATCAGTCTTAAGCGGAAAAAGAAATCGTTGTTCGCGTTCGGGGAGGATGGGCAGGTTTTGAAAATCCTCGGTCTCTACCGTGCGCCCGCTCGCATCCAGAACCGTGAGCGTACCGCTGGGACGGAGGTACATCCGGCCGCGGTTCTCCACCACCACAACCGCCTGTAGTGCGGGTCCGTTGGGTGCTGTATTCTGCACTGGTTCGACTTGGATGAGCTTCAGGCCCCCGTCAGCCGTAGGGTTGCCAACGACAACGTAAAACGCGGTGACCACGCGGACGGCGGTGCGGACTCCAGTCGTCACCACCTGGTCCGCCGGCGGCAGGGTGACAAAGCCGGCAGCACAGTGATAGCTGCCTTCCTTCACACTCTCTGGAACTCTGATGGTGAAGCGGACTGGCAGTTGCGCCTCAGCCATGGCTTCTGTCTCCATGGGATTGACCATCAGCCAGGAGCGGCAGGAATAAGCGGCTTCATGAGCCAGGTCGCGTTCAAACTGCGGCGTCGCCGTGCCGTCGACGAAGAAGTCCAGCAACTCGGAGCGAATCCGGACTTTGGCGCCGGAGTCGTTGCTGACATTCAAGGTGCCGGACTGTTGCTGACCGGGCGCAAGGCGAAACTCCAGGCGCATGGGCGCCAAACCCAGGCCAATCTGCGCGTGCGCCAGCGTGGCGCTCGCGGCTAGCATGAGGCAGGCGATGGCTAGTTGGCAGTGACGGTGTAGGTTAAGGTTAATGAACATGAACCACCTCTGTATTTCCAGGAATCCGCCAGGGTGTAGTGCAGGTTGACCGTCAGGTTCCTGGTCGAGCTATTGCCCTCAGTCCCGCTGGCGAAGGTGACCCCGGTGGTGTTGAGCGTAGCCGAGCCGGCACAATTGCCAGACCAGCCGCCTCCAGTATTGTTCGCCGAGACGCTGTCGCAGGTAACCGTCACCGCCGAAATGGGCACGGTCGAACAACCCGGGAAAGAAGAAGGAGCGGTGACCTTCACGTTCCAGGTTCGATTGCCGACCGCGCCGCTCTGAGTCCACCTCAAGGTCGCCGACGCGCTGGGCGAAGGATTGGTGTCCGGATCGGACGCGGCAATGGAAATGGGACTCGGCGTAGCCGTAAAGCTGCTGACACTCACGGCAAAGAAGCCGATTGCGATTCGCGGCAATGCCAGAGTGGGTTGGAGCGGCAGCGGAGATGCCGCACGCGCCAACCCGGCTGGCATTAGCAAGACCCACAGCAACGCAAGTGAGCGTCTCCGCATGGTCTCTCCCGGGGCCGATCAGGCCGCACTCACCGTGAAAGTCACCGTGGCGTTGTACGAGCCGGTCGCATAAACCGGATCGTTGGTCAACGACCATACGACCGAGCCCGTGTCGCCACCGATAGCCGACTTGGCGTCGGCGCCGAAGGTGACTACGTTGGTGGACGAGGAGGTGGACGCGGTCACCGAGCTGGAGCAAGCCGTTCCCACACCGGCAACGGAACAGGCGTAGGTCAGGGCATCGCCCGCCGTCGGAGGACTCGCGACCGAGGGACCGCCGGAGGCACTGAAGTCGGTGGTGACCTTCAGCGTGATCGAGCCGCTGCCGCCGGTCTTCGTGGTGCGGACTTTGTAGGTAAAGTTCGTTGTCCCCGTGTATGGGTTGGCAAAATTCGTACCCGAGGTGGCTAGGGCGGTGCTGGAGGTGTCGATCCGAATCGCTGCTTCGGTCGCCACCGCCACCGACAGTGTGGTTGTACCCGTACCGGCAAATTGTGCGTAACTTAACGAGCTCATGCATAGAATTGCCAGGACGGCTAAGACTGGGACTCGTTTCATCGTTGTTCTCTCCTTACTTTGGTTGCGTCAAATGGCACTGGCCGTGAACAGCAGGGTTACCTGATAGGTCCCGGTGGACGACCTGGGGCTGTTGGTGAGAGTGAATCCAAGGGAAACCGAATTGGGGTTCGCCGTGCTACACGGCGTCCCGCCTCCGGTGCAGGCGGATACCGGTAAGGTGATGATGCCGGTAGCCGAAGTGGTTGAAACTGTCTGCGCGCCGGAACACGCGCTCCCCAACGTGGCGCCGGAGCAGGTATAGGTGAGCTGCCCGGAGGAAATGGATGGCCCACCGCTGGGGGCGAAATCCGCAGTCGCCTTGGCTGTAATGTTGCCGCCGCCGGAGGCGGTCGTACGAGCGCGATAATTCATCGTCATCGACGCAGTGAACGGACTGAAGAAAGTCCCGGTCGGCGAGAGCGTCAGCCCCGAGGGAACCGATACCTTGGCGCGTGCACCGATGGAGGCAGTCAGCGTCTGCGTGGTTGTCGCCGTGGCCGCATGGCAACGAACCACTGCAACTGCTCCTAATGCGATAACGAAAAGTAGTGGACGACGAGGCATGCAGGCTTATTTGCTCCAGCGCAAGTTGCGTGCACCCGAGTGACCATTTGTCCCATTTGTGAAAAAGTTTCCGGAAATGAAACTGAACCGCAGAAGCTCCGATAAACACGGCGAGCGCATCAAGAAAAACGGCAGAAAATGCCCCAAGAAATGCCCTTTTGCGATGTCGGTTACCAATGTGACCTTGACAGTCGGATCACTACTGGACGTTGCGATGAACCAGGTAGTTTGAACTCTGAGACAGGCGCGGCCAGCGTCTCAAATTCATGTCTCAGCTTGAGAAAGCTGGCGCAGCTCAGGCGATGCGTAGGGGCCGCCTGAAACTTACTTAATAGGGTAACGCTTGGAGACGGCTCGAACTTCGCCGCGCGATTGCCGATCTGAGCACAGACAAACTTACCGGCACAACGCCAGAGCATTTCGTCCTGAAGGCCGCTTGCAACTGTTCAGTAACCCGAATCACGGTGGGCCTAACTCAGGTTCGCAGTCTGCCCGTGATCCAGGCGCGATTGAGGGTCTACTGCCGTCAGTTGCGGCTCCCTGCCAGCGCACTCAGATCAATCCGCGCGGTGATTTTCTGCCGCTTGATCCTCATCAGTTCCACCGCCTTGTGCGCGATGTGCTCGGCGGAGACTTCGAATTCCTTGATCAATTCCCAGGGCGCGCCGGAATCGCCGAAGCGGTCCTGCACGCCGATAGCGCCGGTGATAATTGGCAAGCCGTACAGTTCGGGGCTGGCGGTTATCACCCCGCTCACGCGCCACGCCAGCGCGCCGATCTGATGCTCCTCGGCGGTAATCACGATTCCGGTTTCTTTGGCCGCGCGAATGATGGCGGCCTCGTCCACCGGCTTCATGGTGTGCAGGTTGATCACGCGCGTTTCATGGCCGAAATCCTGCTTCAAGATGTAGGCGGCGCGCATGGCCTCGGGCACCATCGGGCCGCAGGCAATGATGGTGAGATCCTCATCCTCGCTGAGGTAGTGCGACGCCAGCACGGTGTCGAACGCATCCATGAAGTTGGCCGATTGGCGGCGGAAACGGATGACGTTGGCCTTGCCGAAGACAAATGGCGTGTCAGCATTGGTGACAATCGGGGTGGCTTCGCGCGCGAAGCGGATGTACTTCGGCCCCACGTGCTGCATCAGCAGGTAATCGGTGGCCTTGCGGGTCTCGACCGTATCGCACGGCACCACGGCAACGATATTGGGCAGACCGCAGATGGCAAACAGGTCTTCCAGCGCCTGGTGGGTGGCGCCATCCGGACCGACCGAAACGCCGCCGTGCGCGCCGGCGATGAGCACATTGAAATTGCCGTAGCAGATCGAGGTGCGGATCTGGTCAAGATTGCGCGCCGCCGCAAATGTCGCGTAGGTGCCAAAGACGGGCAGCTTCCCTGCCCGCGCCAGGCCGGCCGCGACCGAGGTGGCGGACTGCTCGGCGATGCCCATACTCAGCCAGCGCGGTTTGCGCTCCGGCTTGCCGTTGTAGAACTCGCTGATGGTGATGGAGCCGGAGATGTCCAGCCCCAGCGCCACCACGCGCTCGTCCTGGCCGTTGACGGCCAGCGACTCGCCAAAGCCCATGCGCGTGGGCTTCATCTTGGCCTGCATGTTCACCGAGTTGTTCCACCAGTAATCGCGCTTGAAGCGCGGCATTTTTTCGAACAGCCTGGATTCCACCGTCGCCTGGTAGGCCTTCGCTTTGGCGAGCAGCGCGTCGAGAGGAATTTTTTCCGTCAGGCCGAGTTCGGCGAGACCCTTTTTGGTCTCGTCGAGATTGGGCACCTTGCCGTGCCATCCGGCCACGTCCTCGCAGAAGCTGATGCCCTTGCCTTTAATGGTTTCGGCAATGATGGCCAGTGGCTTGCCCGTTCCCCCGCGCTGCTTGCCCTGCTCCAGCGCATGGACCACCTGTTCCATGTCGTGGCCGTTGATGCGAACTGCGTCCCAACCGAAGCTGCGGTACTTTTCCTCGATGGGATCAATGTTCATGACCTCGCTCACGCGGCCGTCAATCTGCAGGCGGTTGTAGTCCACAATGCCGACCAGGTTGTCGAGCTTGTAATGTCCTGCTTCCATGGCGGCTTCCCAGACCTGGCCTTCCTGCTGCTCGCCGTCGCCCATGATGCAGAACGTAGTGTAGTTTTTATTGTTCAGACGACTTGCCAGCGCCAGACCAACGGCGATGCTGAGGCCCTGTCCCAGCGATCCCGTGGACGCTTCCACGCCCGCCAGCTTCAGCCAATGCGGGTGTCCCTGGAATGGGGAGTAAAGCTTGCGCAGCGTGACCACTTCATCCACGTTGAAATATCCAGACATGCCGAGCGCGATGTAGAGGCTCGGCGCCTTGTGGCCGGTGGACCAGATAACGCGGTCGCGGTCTTCCCACTCGGCGTTCTTGGGATCGTGCCGCAACACTTTCAGATACAGCGCGGCTGCAATGTCCATGATGGACAGCGTGCCGCCGGCATGGCCGCTGGCGGCGGCGCAGAGCGCAACCAGGTCGTAGCCGCGCATCAGGTTGGCGGCCTCTTTGAGTTCGGAGATGGAATAATCGCGCACTACTTGGCCGGATTTGGAGTCGATGATTGCCATGGAAGCTCCCCTTGTTGGCACACGGCGCGAGGCGCAAGGAGAAAGGCCTGAGCACACCAGTGCCGCGAGACTGTTAACTGGCGAGAGTATTCCCTGGTGAGGCAGGGGTCAGTGAGTGTAGTCACAACGGGCGGTGACAGGAATTACGGATTGAAGATTGCAGATTGAAGATTGACCAGATCAATCGGTATCAGAACAAAACAAAGGGGCGCGGACGCAGCGCCCCGAAATCTGCAATCTGAAATCTGCAATCAGAGGTTCTTCTTCGTCCACTCCTCGATCCGGTCCAGCGCCTTCTCGATGTTCTCCAGCGAATTGGCGACACTGAAGCGCAGATAGCCTTCGCCGAATGCGCCGAATGCGGTGCCACTGAGTCCGGCCACTCCGCCCTGCTCCAGCAGCGCGTCGGCCAGTTTCTTCGACGGCCAGCCGGTCTTGGTGATGTTCGGAAAAACGTAAAACGCGCCCTTGGGCAGGCGGCAGGAGAAGCCCTGGATGTGGTTCAATCGCCCGACCATGTAATCGCGGCGGCGCTTGAACTCGTCGCGCATCCTGTCCACCGCGCTCTGGTCGCCCTTCAGTGCCTCGATACCCGCCTGCTGCGTAAAGCTGGCAGTGCAGGAAACCGCATTGGTCTGCAGCCGCGCGATGTGCGTTGCCAGATCGGCGCGCATCACGCCGTAGCCCATGCGCCAGCCGGTCATGGCGTAAGTCTTGGAGAAGCCGTCGAGCAGGATGGTGCGATCCTTGAAGTCCTCCACCGACATGATGGAGAAGTGCTCGCCCTCGAACAGCAGGCGGCTGTAAATCTCGTCGGAGAGCACCATGATCTCGCGATCGCCGATGGCGGCGGCGATGTCGAGCACATCTTTTTTCGTGAGCACGCCGCCGGTGGGATTCTGCGGTGAGTTCAGGATGATCAGCTTCGTCCGGTCGTTGATCTTCGACGCCAGTTCGTTCACGTCGAGCCGGAAATCAAGCTCCTCGCGCAACTGGATGGGCACCGCCTTGGCGCCGACGAAGTTGATCATCGACTCGTAAATCGGGAACCCGGGGTTCGGGTAGATGACCTCATCGCCTTCTTCCGCCAGCGCGGTGATCACGTAAAACATGATTGGCTTGCCGCCGGGCACCACCACCACTTCTTCCGGCGCGACATGCACATTACGCGTGCGCGAGATGTAGTCGGCAATAGTCTGGCGGAGTTCGGGCAAGCCGGGTGACGGCCCATAGTGCGTCCAGCCCTTGTGCAGGGCAGTGCGCGCCGCCTCGATGATGTTCGAGGGCGTATCGAAATCGGGCTCGCCGATTTCCAGGTGAATGATGCTTTTGCCCTGCGCTTCCAGAGCGCGGGCGCGGACCAGCACTTCAAAAGCGGTTTCGGTGCCCAGCCGCGACATCCGCTTGGCCAGGCGCAGTGCGGGAGTAATGCGAGCTGTCTTCTGCATAGTCAATGTAGCCATTATATAGGCCCCTCCGGGCAGCCTTGGGGCAAACGCTTAACTATGCAACCAAAGCGGAAGCATTGCAGTGATGGGGGTCACGAGGCTGGGGGTTGAGGTTGCTCGTTCGTCCCGCAGGGACGCTTGAAGGCAGCCCAGCGATTCATCGCTGGGTGCGCTGATCACAAGTCTCGCCAGTCCGGCAGGACGGTTGAAAAACCGATCCTTGCTGCCGATTCCACTCTTAAACTCTCAACTCACTACTGGCAACCCGCAACTCAACGCTACCGGTACGCGATCGTCACTGCATCGTCGCCGACGAAGTTAATCGTTACGTTCGTCTCCGCCTCCGCCGCATAGCCGTTCAATTCCGGGGGACGATAACGCCAGCGCCGCACTGCCCTGACGGCCGCATCCGCCAGCGCACGCTTGCCGCTAAGAACGATGACATCGCGTACGGAACCCTCGGCGCCGATAACCACTCTCAAGTTCACCTTGCCGGTCAGTGTCGGGTTCGGCGCCACCGGGTAGCTGAAGCTCTGGGGTGCGGCGGCAATCACCACCCGCTCCGGTGGAAGCGGTTTCGTGCTCGCCGCCTCCACCTCGCGCGCGATCCCTGCATTGACTGGCGTGCTCTCGTCTTCTCTGGACGCAATTGCGGTGGTACCCCACATCTGCCCGGTTTTGGCAGATGCGAATGACGTTGCCGATTTCTCAGCTTCGATCGGTGAGTAGCCCACTCTTGCGCCCGGGGTCGGCGAAAGGTGGGGCAAGTTTGAGCTCACCTCTTCCACGGCCGCAGTCCCGGGGGAGGACGTAGCCATCGCCGCGGCCGCGCGGATGGGCGTCGCGGGATCTTGCACCTGTGCCCCAGGACGCGCTGCCGAAGGCTTCGGCAGGCGTTGCGAAATCGCAGTCGGCGCCGATTGTTCTGTGGGCAGTTTCGCGGCCGGCAGCGTCCAAAGCGCGTGCGTCTGGTCCAATTCCAAAGCACTCGGGCGGGCCGTGGACCGGACACTTCCAAAATAAAGCAGGCCCGCGAGCAGCGCCGCGCCCATCGCCGCTAGCGACGTCAGCCGGTAGTTACTCCTACCCCACGCACCAATCACACCGAGCTGTAGCGGCGCCCGATTCGCCTTCCGCAAATTCTTACGCTCCGCCGAATGTCGCGCTGCCGGCTTGGCATCCATCGTTCTGAGGTCGAACGTCGCGGTGGCGCTGCGACTGCGCGCTTCAGGTGCTGGCGGAATCGAAATCCGTTCCGAACCAACCGCCCGGCGCATCGGTATCTCCGCCGCCGATGTAGAAATCTCGACCAGCTTGCCTGCCTTGGCGGCCGCTTCCGCTTTCCGTTCCGGCATCACTTGCACATTCTCCACCACGCCGATGATGGGAAACCCGACCGCCGCTCCCTGCCGGCGCAGGCTCGACGTCTGAACCAGTTTCTCGATCAGTTGCCGCTGGCGCGCATTGAGCACCTGCTGCGGCAATCGGCGAAAATTCCGGAAAGTCCAGAGCAAATAAATGCGCTCGCCGATGGACGGACGTGCATACATCGGGCCGGACCCTGTGCTTAGCTCGAGCAGGCCGGAGCGGAGCTTTTCTGCGAGTGTACTCATGACTGCCTTCATCGGGAGGGCTTCAGCGAGCTGGGCCGTCGGAGGCGAGAATTATACCCACAAACCCGCATCTTGCCGCTTCCAATCTGAAGCGCGGACCTCCTCCTCCGCGGCTCCCTTGCCCCGTGCGCTCTTTCGCCTTCCTTGGGGCTTGGGCGTTGGGCGTGGCTCCTTGCTCCTTGCAGCCTTGAGCGGTCCTTGTGATTGATATCATAGTGGTAAACCTTAGACGGTATATACCCCCCTCCCCATACCCTCCAATAGAACCAGCAACTTACGCACGGTATACCGTGGAAATCTGACGGTTACCGTGGAGGCTGTACGTATAATCAACAACATACATCCGAGTTTTATGGAATACCGAACATATTGCGTTGTCAAAGAGCGAAGCCACGTCTTAGTACAAGATATAGGGCCGCAAGGTGGTCGCCCTCCCTGCGGCCCAGATATGGCGCCGGATTATCCAGCCACTCACATTATAAGCAGTTGGTAACGGGTGTCAATAGAGTTTTAGGAACGCGCTCGTTGCTCCTTGTTCCTTGTGCGGTGCGTCTTGCTGGCGATTATGCGGAACGCTATTCGGCAACGGCCGACTGGTCCTTGGAGCGGAAGACGCGATCCACCGAGTACGGCGCTGCCTGCCCCTGCGTGCCGTAGTAGTGGTGGACTTGCATTTCGCCGAGCAGCCCGAGCGCCACCATCTGCACTCCGGCGATGATGAGCACGGCGGCAAAGATGATCAGCGGGCCGTGCGCCGCCATGACAGCCTCGCCCGTGAGCAGTTTGTGGACGAGCAGGACGGCAGCAATCGCGAATCCGGCCAGGTTCGCCAGCATGCCGATGGCGCCGAAGAAGTGCAGCGGGCGCGAGAGGTAGCGCAGCAGGAAGCGGATGGTCAACAGGTCGAAAAAGACGCGGAAAGTGCGGCCCAATCCGTAATGCGATTCGCCGCGCTCGCGCACCGTGTTCTTGATCGGGATCTCGCAGATGGAAGCGCCGTGCCACGACGCCAGCGCCGGAATGAAGCGGTGCAGTTCCCCGTAGAGCGGCACTTGCGACAGCAAGTCACGGCGATAGGCCTTGAAGGTGGTGCCGAAATCGTGAATGTCCACGCCGCTCAGCTTGGCCATCAGCCAGTTGGCGCAGCGCGAGGGAATGCGGCGCAGCCAGAGATTGTCAATGCGCTGTTTGCGCCAGCCGCTGACGATGTCGTAGCCCTCGGCCAGCTTTTCCAGGAAGCGAGGGATGTCGGCCGGATCGTGCTGCAGATCGCCGTCCATCGCAATCACGTACTCGCCCTGCGCGTGGTCGAAGCCGGCAGCGAGCGCGGGCGTCTGGCCGAAGTTGCGCCGCAGCTTTACCACCACGACGCGGCTGTCGATGGCAACCAGTTCGCGCAACAGGGGGAAGGTGCGGTCAGTGCTGCCATCGTCCACGAAGATGAGCTCAAAGGGTTCTGGCTGAGCTTCCAGGACCAGCTTCAGCCGGTCGTAGAGTTCGGTGACGTTTTCCTGCTCGTTGTGCAGGGGAATGACGATGGAGTACTTCAGCACGCGACAATTATAGCTGTCGTTCGATTCTGGTCGTCAGGGTTCTCGGTTGTCAGTATCGGTTGTGGCGGTGGGTGGCGGCCGATGTTTGGTTTACCGAAAACCGTAAACCGTAAACCGATAACCGATTGCTAGTTGCCGTGCAGCGCGTATCCCGGTTCAAGGGGCAGCTTGCCGTTAACCTTGACCACGTGCACGCTGCTGGTGATGGAGTAGATATCAATCAGGCCGACGGCGCCGGGAAGGCTTTCCACCATGCGTATGACGTCGTCGTCGGTGTTCACAATGACAAAGAAGGCGGGATTGGCCGCGATCAGCGCCTTGATCTTGTCGGCCGTCGTTCCAAACAGCTTCTCGGCGGCGACCTTCATCGCGGGAGTGGAAGGGTCACGGAGAATGAACGTCACCTTTCCGCCCGCGGGCCAGGCAGGCAGCGAACCGCTGGCGAGTTTGCCGAGATCGGCGGAGGTGAGCGTGCGGACGGAGTTCGACTTGTTGACTATGAGAGCCAGGTCGCGAGCGGAACAAAGGGTGGCGCCACCCAGCAGGGCGAACCCGAGAATGAATCCGTGAAGTATGAGGATGTGGCGCCGGATGACACGCCTCCTGCGCGGATTTAACTGCACAACGGCTGTGGAACGCAATCGGAAAGACGTAACTGTACGGGTACCATCGTTTCGCATCGCGCAGCAAAACGGATTGCATTCGGCGGGAATTCGGGTTACATGACAACCGATGCAACGTCCATGGCTGATCCTATGCCTCGGTCTTGGTTTGCCGGCGGTCGCGCAAAACGCGACCGGCCATCGCGCGCCCTCGGCTGCCAAGCAACCCACGAAAGCAGCCTCGGTGCTGCCGGTCACTACCCGTTCCCCGAAAGCTCGCGAGCTGTATCGCAAGGCGATGACCGACTCGATGAACTTCCACCTCGACCGCGCGCTCGACCAGTGGCGCGCGGCGGTGAAACTGGATCCCAACTTCGCCCTCGCCAACGTGATGATCGCCTTCCGCACGCAGGACCCGCGCGAAGCCAGGAGCACATTGCAACAGGCCAATGCCGCTGCGCGCCACGCAACCGCCGGCGAAAGGCTGTTCGTGCGCTGGGTCACCGGGATTCGCGAAGGCAACTTCGTTTCCGGTATAGCAGCCATGAACGACCTGATGGCCATGTATGCACGCGACAAGCAAGTGCTGTCGCTGGCCGGCAACTGGCTGATGGTGCAATACAGCTACGATCACGCCGCCGCCCTGCTGAATCGCGCGCTGGCCGTGGATCCGAACTACCCCCCGGCGTTGAATTCGGCGGCCTATGCCTACGCCGGGCTGGGCGACTTCGATAAGGCGATCAAGACGATGGAGCACTATGCCGAGGTGATTCCCAACGAGCCCAACGCCCAGGACTCCTATGCGGAGATCCTGCGCGAGGCCGGGAAGTTCGATGCCGCCATCGAGCACTACCAGGCGGCGCTGAAGATCGCTCCGGGATTTTCCATCATGGCGCTGGCCGATACTTTTGCGCTAAAGGGCGAGGAAGAGCGCGCCCGCGCCGAATACCTGCGCTGCAACGAGCAGGCGGAGTTGTCCGAAGACAAAATTTTCTGCCGGCTGCAGTTGCCGATCACGTACGTGTGGGAGAAGAACTATCGCGGCGCCGACGAAGCTTTTGAGAAGACCGCGAAATGGGCGCACGACCACGAACTCGGCTTTGCCGAAGCCCAAGCGCATCGCCTGATGGCGATGTACCAGGAAGATGGCGCCACGGCGTTGAAGCACCTGGAACGCGCGGTGACGGCGCTGGAGGAGCACCCCACCGTCTCCAAATCGGATCGCCAGGAAGAGATGGCCCGGATCCTGCGCTGGCGCGTGGTGAAGGCATTCCAGGCCGGCGACCAGGAGGCAGCCGCCAAGGCGCTCCGGCAGTTGGAAACCTTGGCGGAGGGGAAAGCCAGCGAAATCGTGCAGCGTTCCTACCATGCGGCGATGGGCGCGCGGCTGATGGCCGAAGGCAAAGCCGCGGAAGCAATTCCGCACCTGGGCGAGGATATTAGGAATTCCTGTTCAATGGTGCTGCTGGTGAAGGCCTACGAGAAGACCGGCGACAAGGATGGAGCGGCGGCGGTGCGCGCAGAACTGGTGAACCTGAATTTGCCCACGATGGAAAATGCGATGGTGACGCCAAGCTTGCGGTCGCCCGCGCCCAACAATCGCTAAACGAAGCTGAAAGCTTCTCCGCGGCAGCGTACGGCACGGTTGGCCAGGGTGTTAGCCTCCAGGTTCAGCTCGCGCGGGATGTGGCTGATGGTAAATTCCAGGGCGCGTGCCAGCTTGCGGCAAGTCCAATTCAAGGAGTAGAGGCGCGGGCTGCGGCAGGCGTACTCGCCGTTCATCTGCCTGACCACCACTTCCGAATCACAATAGACCTGGAGCCGTTTGGCTTTGCGGGCGACGGCGAGCTGCAGCGCCTCCAGAACCGCGGCATACTCGGCCACATTGTTGTCCTGGTGCCCGATCCATTTGGAAATTTTGATGATTTCTCCGCCGGGAGTTTCCAGCACAATGCCAATGCCGGCTGGGCCCGGGTTTCCGTGCGAACCGCCATCGACGTAGGCTACGAGTTCCGACATCGGTGTCCTGTTGGAAACACAATGCGCCATTCAGGTTTTCCCGGTCAAGACATTCGTTTGGTACAGCGGTGGAAATCCGCCGATTTTGACCCGCGATGTGGAAAAAACTGTGGATAACCAGCCTTTGGTCAGCATTACCTTCGTAACCACCCGTTTTTTGTGCAAATTGCGGAATGCGATTTGCCGCGGAAGAAATCCTCATTGCACCGTTCTTGAGCATTGACAATTGTGAATCCGAGGTTAATATTCCGCGCGTCGACGGTCGAAAGGGTTGGCGTCAATCATCGGTCGCCAGTCCAAAGTAGACTGGGTGATTCGCTCGGCAGGGTGACCTGCAGGAGCGTCCGGACCCGAAAAAACCGACGGTTCTGCGAGGTTCCGTTGGGGTTCGGAGCTGCGAAAGCAGTGATCGCATCAGGGGCTGTGACGGTACATGCGTCCACGTCGTCAACTCCCTCGCAGGAGTTGGCGGCTAGACCATAACCAATGTCACGGCCCTTTTAATTTTCCCGCCTTTTTCCCTGCCAGAACCACCTGACCATTTCAAGCGCAAGCTCTTACCCCAGCCGGCCCAACAAGCTCGGACTTGTGATTCGCGGCAGGGGCAGGCATGGGGGGCCGCGATCGTACCGGGGTCAGTGTTCCTTCGTTACTTGTGCCACCTCCGCAGGAGGGGCAATCATGCTGAAATGCAATCCGTACCAGGGATTGGTCGCGCCACAAAACTGTTCAAGCGTCGAAGCTCCCGAGTCCAACTCAGGATTCCGATCACCATAGAAATCGGCGACGAGGTTTTCCTGGAAGCCGAAACCGTCACCGTCAGCAAGCATGGTGCGAAGATCCGGATCATGGGATTCCGCGGGAGCCAGGTCACGCACGGCAAATTGTCCTGCGGCGATCGCATGCTGGTGGTGAACCGCTCCGTCCGGCAGAAAGCCCGCGTAGTCTGGCAGGACAAGCGCTCCGAGCCACATTACGGCATTGAACTGGACGATCCGGGCAAGTTTTGGGGCGTGTACTTCCCCAGCAAGGAAGGCATTGACTGGCGGACGGAAAAAAAATCGGCGCGCCCAGTAGCCGTTGCCACCGCCGTCTTTCCTTCCACGACTCCGGTGGAAGCGATGCCGGAGCCGGTGTCCGATTCCCTCGAACCGCCGGAAGGGCCTGCGATACCGGCCCTGCTTACAGGTCTGTCGGCGGCTCGCATGCCGCTGGCGGAAAAGGTCGACGTGGTGTTCACGCAACCCGACGAAGCCTGCGCGCTGCTGCACCACCTGGTGGAACCTGGGGCCTCGGTACGGTTGATACTTCCCGACGAGCGCGTGATGATGGGCCGCGTGGCCACGGTTGCCGGCCAGCGTCAGGCGGGCAAATGGCGAGTCCGCATCAAGTGTGAAGCCCAGCAGGCGTAACTTGGATCGCGGCGCGTCAGGCATGTGCTACGACCGTAGCACTCGCCAAGAAAATGAGAGAACCGGCCAAGCGCGCGAATCCCGGCGCGTTTGCCGATCTTGCGCACACTCTTTGTGCTACCATTCGCGACTTCCCAAGCTGCTGGAGGGCCCATGACCGAACCGCTGCGCCCGTTGAGCACGGGTCAGTTGCTCGACCGCACGTTTTCCTTGTACCGCCGCAATTTTGTGCTGTTCGTCACCATCGCCGCCATCGCGCCGGCATTATACCTGGCAATGCAGGCGGTCCTCGTCGGGACCGCAGCGGCGACGCCGGCAAGGGGCTGGCCCGGACCTAGGCAATCGCCGAGCGTCGCTACAACGATCGTCCCCGTGGTTGTGCTTTTTGTCGGGCTGCTGGTCTGGATGCTCGGCCTGGCGCTCACCCACGCGGCAACCATCCAGGCGGTCTCTGCTGTTCACCTCGGACGCAAGACCAGCTTTCGCGAGGCCTATGGAAGCTTGAAAGGACGCTACGGGCGGATCATCGGCGTGTTTCTGTCGGTTGCCATCCGCGTGTTTGGCGGGGCCATCCTGCTGATGAGCGCGGCCATCGGACTGGGCGCGGGCAGCGTTGCCGGCGGGCGAGCTTTTGGATTAGCAGGCGGGATCGCGGGCGTCATTATCGCAGTGGCAGCGGCGATTGCCGCCGCCATGCTCGCGGTCACGCTATTCGTGCGCTATGCGCTGGCGGTGCAGGCTTGCGTGGTGGAGAACATCAAGGGACGCGAGGCGCTGAAACGCAGCGCCGTGTTGACCAAGGGCAGCCGCAGCCGCGTGCTGACGGTTTATACCCTGTTCGTCGTCCTGACGTGGGTGATGGGCGCGGTGACCGGCTTAATCGCCTTGGCGCTGTCAGCCATCATTCCGTCCGGCATTTTTGCGGCGATTGCGATCCAGTTGGCAAGCTTCGTAGCCGGCGCGCTGACCGGTCCGCTGGTGACGATCGGAATGTCGGTGCTCTATTTTGACGAGCGTGTACGCAAGGAAGCTTTCGACCTGCAGCTCATGATGGCTTCGCTCGACGGCGGTGGGACGGCGGCGGCCGCGGCCAGCGCCGGGCCGGCATGATGCGTTGGCTGGTCGCAGCCGTGCTGCTGGCCGCTACCGTTGCCGGCGGAGCACAGGAGCGGCGACGCTCGCTCAGCCTGTCGGAATACACCGCGGAACTCCAGCGTGTAGAGAGCGAAATTCAGCAACTCACGTCGCAGCCGGAAAACGCCGAATCATTGCGCCAAAGCTTGCCCAAGTCCTGGACGGTCAAAGATGGTGACCGGGAGGTAAGCGTCAGCACCGAGTTCCTCGGCGGTGCACTGACTGATTTTCAGAAGTCTCCACCGAAAAGAAAGCGCGTGTTGCTCGAAGAGCTGCGGAGCCGAATGGACACCATGGTCGAGCAGGGCGCCGCATTTGCGCAGCCGGACCGTGCCGACGCGGCGATGCGCACGCGGCTGCAACAGATTCTCTCGGCGCGGGAATTTCGCTTCGTCCGACCGCCATCAGCCTGGGAGATCTGGCGTGACAAGGTTTTGGCCTGGCTTGACCACTGGATCACGCGAGCGTTCCGAAGAATTCCCGAGGCGCCGGGTTTGGGGCGGGTTCTGGTCTGGGTGGTGATTGCGCTCGCCGCCTGCGTGCTCGCCGTCTGGCTGTACCGGCTCTCGCGACAGCAGGCGGTGCAACGCACCCGCGAAATCCTGCCGTTTGCAGCTTCGTCGAAGAGTTGGCGCGCGTGGCTGTGCGAAGCGGACGATGCCGCAGGAAGCGGCGACTGGCGCAACGCCGTCCATCTAGCGTACTGGGCTGCGGTTTCCTACCTCGAGACGGGCGGAGCGTGGCGGCCCGACCGGGCGCGCACGCCGCGCGAGTATCTGCGGGTGCTCGCTCCCGCGCATCCCGGCAAGGAAGTGTTCACGACCATGACGCGGCGCTTCGAAGGAGTCTGGTACGGCGCCCGCGCCGCCGGTCCGGTGGAATTTCAAGCCACGCGCTCCGAACTGGAGGCGTTAGGATGCCGCTGAGCGCACCGGATCGCAAGCTGGCCGGCATCGCGGCACTGACGCTGGCAGTGCTGTTCGCCATCATCGGCATTTTCGGTTCCGGGGAGCGCGACGAAGCCGGCTTCCCGTCGAGCTTCAACACCCGTACACATGGAGGGAAGGCTGCGTTCCTGCTGCTGAAGCGATCCGGTTACGACATCAACCGCTGGGAAAAAGCGCCGGGAGAGCTTCCGCAGTCGCCGGGCGGCGTGATGCTGGTCATCGCCGAGCCGCGCCGCTGGCCGGAATCGCAGGATTCGGATGCACTGCAGAAGTTCGTCGCCGGCGGAGGCAGGCTGCTGCTGGCGGGCAGCGCGTTGGCGCCGCGGTCGCGCATCACGGGCGGGCAATATCGAGCCGGCGGAACCCAGTGCCCGGCGATGGCGCCGACGGCGTTGAGCCGCGGCGGTCCAATCACGATGGATGGAGTGCTCGCCTGGGACAAATCCGACGTTTCGCGGTTGGTGCACTTCGCGTGCGACAACGACGCCGTGGTGGTCTCCTACCGGTTGGGAAAAGGCGAGATCATCTGGTGGGCGAGCGCGCTTCCGCTGACCAACGCCGGCATCACCGAGGCCCACAACCTCGACTTGCTGGTGAACTCCATCGGCGATGCGGGCCACATTCTTTGGGATGAATACTTCTTCGGAAGCGCGCCCGGCCCATGGTCGTACGCCACGTCGCGGACGTTGAAGTGGGCTGCGATTGACTGCGCCGCCCTCGGGCTGATCATCCTCGTCACCTTCGCACGGCGCAGCGGGCCGCTGATGCCGCTGGTCCGCGAGTCGCGCCTGTCGCCGCTGGAGTTCGTGGACACACTCGGCAAGCTCTACCACAAGGCCGGCGCGTGCCAGGCCGCGGTGGAGATTGCGTTGAACCGCTTCCGGCAGTTGCTGGCGCGGCGAACCGGGCTGCACGGCCAGATCTCGGCGGAAGACATGGCGCGCGCCATCCAGGGACGGCGTCTTGGACTTGCGCCTGACTTCGGCGCCATCCTGCTGCGCTGCGAGAGCGCCGTCGGCAATCCCGGTCTGACCGAAAAAGAAGCCTTGCTGCTGGTGCAGCAACTGCATGACGCCGCGCGCTCACTGCAGCTCTTGACGGAATTCCAGGAGAAGAAAGATGGAGGCAATACCCCACCTGCTGTCGCACGTCCGCAACCAGTTGAACAAGGCCATCGTCGGGCAGCAGGAGTTCATTGACCAGGTCCTGATTACGGTGCTGTGCGGCGGACACGCGCTGATCGAAGGCGTTCCGGGCCTGGCGAAAACCCTGGCGGTCAAGATGCTGGCGCGCAGTCTCCAGGTGGAATTCCAGCGCGTGCAATCCACCTCCGACCTGATGCCCGCCGACCTGCTCGGCACCAACGTGCTCAACCTGTCCACCGGCGCCTTGTCGCTGCTGGAAGCCATGGAAGAGCGGCAGATCACGATCGACGGCGCGCGCCACCAGCTTTCGGACTTCTTCAGCGTCTTTGCCACCCAAAATCCGGTTGAGTTCGAAGGCACCTACCCGCTGCCGGAAGCACAACTCGATCGCTTCCTGCTGAAGATCAAGGTTGGCTACCCGTCGGTGGACGATGAAATCCGGATTCTGGAAAAGCATCACGGCGGATTCGATCCGCACGCGTTGGACGCGATGGGAATCGTGCCGCTGGACAGCACGGCGCTGCGCCAGGCACGCGGCGAACTGCGCCAGTTAACGGTAGAGCCGGCGCTGTTTCGCTATGTAACCGAAATCGCCCGGCGCACGCGCGAGTGGCCTTCGGTGGCGCTGGGCGCCAGCCCGCGCGCCGGACTCAGCCTGCTCCTGGTCGCCAAGGGCATGGCGGCGGTGGAGGGGCGCGATTACGTGATTCCCGACGACGTGAAGGCCGCCGCGCATCCTGTGCTGCGCCATCGCATGCTGTTGAAGCCCGAAGCCGAGCTGGAGGCGCTGACGACGGACAACGTGATCACCGACGTTCTGGCAGCGGTCGAGGTGCCGAAGTGAGTCTGGCGCCACTGGCGCCGCCGGCGGTCAGCGCAACAATGCGCGCCAGGGGCCGCGTTGGGTTCGCGTTTGCCCGCCGATTTGTGCTGTTCTGGGCGCTGGGCCTGGCATGGACGATTCCCGCCTTCTGGAGCATCACCTTTTTATATGCCGTGGCTGTGTGGAACACCGTGCTCCTCGCCGCCTGGGCACTGGACCTGTGGCGGTTGCCAAGACCGGCGCAGATCGTCGCGCATCGTCGCTGGATGACTCCGCTGTGTATTGGAGGGCCGGCGCAAGTGGAATTGCAGATTCGCAATCTGGGCGCGACGGCGATCGAGTGTTCCCTGCTCGATGAAGTTCCCACGGAATTTCGGGCGGAAGCTCCGGTCGCTCACACGTCGGTGAATGCCGGCGACGAGGTGAACGCCGCTTATGACGTCTTGCCGCGCGAGCGCGGCGACCTCGAAGTGAAGGATCTGTACCTGAAGTACCGGACGCATCTGCAACTGGCGGAGCGCTGGGCGGTCGCCGGGCTGAAGCAGACGGTGCGCGTCTACCCGAACTTCGAGCGCGCCAAGGGAAACACGATTTATCTGACGCGCAGCCGGCGGATCGAACTGGAAAAGCGTTTGCTGCGCCGGCGCGGCCAGGGGCGTGAATTTGAAAGCCTGCGCGAATATCAGCCAGGCGACGAGTTTCGCGATATCTGCTGGACGGCGACCGCGCGCCGCGGAAAGCTGGTCACCAAAGTCCATCAGATCGAGCGCAGCCAGCCGGTGTGGATTGTGCTCGACTCCGGGCGGTTGATGCGCATCCGCAGCGGAGGCTTCAGCAAGCTGGATTACTGCGTGGACGCGGCGCTCAGCCTCGCCGGTCTTGCCATGCACTCCGGCGACCGCGTGGGCCTGCTGGCGTACGGGCGGCGAGTGAATCAGCGTATCGCAGTGGGCACCGGGGCAACGCAGTTGCGCGATTTCGTGGAGCAGCTCGCGGTGGTGCGCGCGGAGGCGGCTGAGGCCAATCATATGCGCGCCGCGTCCAGCCTGCTCACCATGCAGAAACGGCGCGCGTTGATCGTGTGGCTCACCGACCTGGCCGAGACCGCGATGACGCCCGAGGTGATCGAGGCCGCCAGCCAGACGCTGTCGCGCCATCTGCTGCTCTTCATCGTCATGGGAGACGCCGAACTGGGAGAGGCTGCGGCCGCGCGCGCGCGCAACGTCGAACAGATGTACCACTCGGCCGCGGCGCAGGAACTGGTCTACCGGCGCGAGCTGCTGTTGGGAAAACTGCGCGAACGCGGCGCGCTGGCGCTGGAAGTCGCGCCCGGCAGGCTCTCGCCTACGCTGCTGAATCACTACCTTTCGGTGAAGGAACGAAACCTGCTGTAGTGGGGCGCAAAGGAGAAGCGGCCAGATAGATAACCAGCAAGCTGAACAGCGCGCCGGCAAAAAGAAATTTCATGCCCGCAGGCACATCGGTGGGAGAAAAAAAGGCCTCGATCACGCCCGCGATCATGAGCATCGGAATGGAACCGAGCAGCAGCCGGACGGCCTCGTTTCCGCCGATCGCCAGGGAATCGCGCCGCGAAAGCACTCCCGGAAACAGCAGCGCGTGCGCCAGGCGCAAGCCGGCGCCGCCGGCGATGAAAATCGCGGGCAATTCCAGCACACCGTGGGGCGCGACAAAGCTCCACAGCGACACGCTCATGCCCGACATCGAGCAGGCGGCGGAGATCACGCCCATCATCAGGCCGTTAAAGAAGAGCAGGAAGATCGAACCGACACCGGCGGTGATGCCGGCCGCGAAAGCGATAAAAGCCACGCTCATGTTGTTGGTCATGATGCGGCTGGAGGCGAGCGGCTTGATGCTGACGATGGAGTGCGTCCACATCTGCTTGCGCTCGATGGTATCCACCATGTGCGGCCCCAGGACGCGATGCATGAATTCGGGGCTGGCCGCGGTCAACACCACGCCGAGCACCGCGCCGGCGGCGAACAGCGCCAGGGCAGCGCCGAAGTAGAGATACAGCCGGCGGAAGATGGCGGGGTACTCGTAACGGTAGAAGCGCAGGATGCCGATGGGACTCGATTTCCGCGCGGAATAGATGATATTGTGAGCCCGCCCCAGGAGTTGGTTCAGGTAACGCGCAAATTGTTGCCCGCCGGGATCCTCGCGCAGCGCTGACAGATCGGTTGCGCTCTGCCGGTAGAGCAACCCGAGTTCGCGTAGTTCGCTGCGGTGGAGAGCGCGCACGCCGTGCTTGGTGGCGGTGGCCAGCAGCGACTCGAGCCGGTTCCAGTAAGTCTTGCGCCGTTCCAGCCAGTACGTGGAGATCATCTCTTGGACCTGAGTGACAAGCTTACCATCGAAACTCCAGAACAGATTGCGCTGGAGTTTCCCCTCGCCGGCATCGGCAGCCGCTTCCTGGCGTTTTTCTACGATTCGCTGCTTCAACTTGTGGTGGCGCTGGTTGCCTTAATCGGCTCGGCGATCATCCTGCCGGATCTTGGCCGATACTGGCCGGCGGCGTGGAACTGGACCGCCGCGCTGCTGGCATTCGCTGGCTTCTGTGTCTACTGGGGATACTTCGCCTTCTTCGAAGCGGTGTGGAAGGGCCAGACACCCGGCAAACGTCACGCCGGCATCCGCGTGATCCATCAAAGCGGGCGGGCCATCAATGTGTTCGAGGCGGTCGCGCGGAACTTCATGCGCGCCATTGACAGCCTGCCTGGGATGTACGGCGTCGCCTGCATCACCATGTTCCTGGATGCGCGCAACCGGCGGCTCGGAGATATGGTCGCCGGCACGGTGGTGGTTCATGAACGCAAAGATGAAGGCCTGGAGCCGCTTTGGAACAGCGCCAGCACCACTCCCGCAGCGGTGAGCCCCAACGTCGCGGTGCGGCTAAACTTGCAGGAGTTCGAATTAATGGAAGCCTTCCTGGCGCGGCGGCTTGACCTGACGCCCGAAGTCCGGCGGGACACCGCGCAGCTCATTGCCCACAGAATCGGAGAAAAATTAGGCGTCGCCGCGGACCTGCGCGGCCCGGATGAAGACTTTCTGGAATCCGTCGTGCGCCAGTTCCGCGACAGCGCACAATTTCATTAAGACGGATGAAACGGGAATGGAGGGGCCGGGCGGATTCGAACCGCCGACCTAGAGTTTAGGAAACTCTTGCTCTATCCAACTGAGCTACGGCCCCGCTGGAGTCAGGTTAGCACGTGGCAAGCGGAGGGAAAACAGGCTCAACTCTTCGGCTTGCCGGCCTCGAGGGCGGCCTCGGATTTGCGAATCGCCGCCTCCTGCAAATCCCAGGAGACGAGCGCCTTGCGAGCCCCTTCTCGGGCCAGCCTGGTGCTTAACTGCCTTTCCGCTTCGTCGAATGTATCTTCTGCATCCATGCGGGCGCGGTGTGCGGCATCGTCGGCTTTCTTCACTGTTTTTGCCAGAACCATTGCCGGCGAATCGATCGTGCTGCTGTGTTTCCCGGGATTTGCCGCCGCCGCCGCCGCCAGCTCCCGGTAAGCGGCCTTAAGTTCTTCATTCCAGGAATCCTTGGTCTGCTGGTTGAGCGCGTCGAGGGCAGCGTCAGCCCGGTCGGCGGCCTTGCGAGCTCTTTTCTTTTCCCGAAGCCACCTGACCACCGACCATTCAATGCCTTCGGTCATCAGTGCCCTGGCTTCTTCCACCTCGCTCAGCTTGCGCATGCCGATGAAATCCTCTCGAAGAGCACGGACGATAGCTCACCACAACGGGAAAAGTCCAGCATCATGCCAAGCCATTTTCGGTCCGCTGAAGCGCCTGGCCGATGTATATTGCGGCTAGATGCTGGACGGCAACGACCAATTCGATTTCGACTTCATCGTCATCGGCTCCGGGTTCGGCGGCAGCGTGAGCGCCTGGCGGCTGGTGGAGAAGGGCTATCGAGTCGCGGTGATGGAAATGGGCCGGCGCTGGACTCCCGACAACTTGCCGCGCACCAGTTGGTCCATCCATCGCTGGTTCTGGCGTCCCAAGCTGTTCCTGCGCGGCTTCTTCAACATGCAGTTCTTCCGGCACGTCACTATCCTGCACGGTTGCGCCGTGGGTGGCGGCTCCATCACCTTCGCCTGCACTCTGCTTCCGGCGCCGGACAAGGTCTGGGAGAGCGCATCCTGGAGCGGCCTGGCGGACTGGAAGTCAGAAATGCCCCGACACTACCAGACCGCCGCCACCATGCTTGGCGTGACGGAAAACAGGATTCTCGGTCCTGGCGACCATCTGCTGAAGAAGGTGGCGGAAGCGGCGGGCGTCGGCCAGACCTTCTACCGCACCAGCGTGGCGATCTTCCAACCGGCGGAAGGCGAAGCGGGCGGCAAGACCTTTCCCGATCCGTATTTCGGCGGAGAAGGCCCGGAGCGCACCACCTGCATCGCCTGCGGCGGCTGCATGATGGGTTGCCAGCACGGCGCCAAGAATTCTCTCGACATGAACTACCTCTATCTCGCCGAAAAACACGGGGCGCAGATTTTTGCGGAAACAAAAGTCGTGGACGTTAAGCCGGTCGGCGGGCAACGCGACGGCAGCGCCGGCTACGAGGTGCGCACCGTTCGTTCGACTGCCTTGCTGAATCGCCATCCCCAGCGGTTCACCTGCCGTGGCGTGGTTTTCTCTGCATCATCGCTGGGCACCATGGAACTTCTGTTTCACCTGAAGGAGAAAGGCTCACTGCCGGCGATCAGCGCCCGCCTCGGCAAGCACGTCCGCACCAATTCCGAATCGCTGATTGGGGTACGGATTCCCGATTGTAAGGAAGACCTGTCGAAGGGCGTCGCCATCGGTTCCGGCGTCTACATTGACGAGCACACGCACATTGAAGCCGTGCGCTACCCTAGCGGCTCCGACAGCATGGGTCTGCTTTCCACCATCCTGACCGGCGGCCGGCCTGGGGCAACCCGCATTCTGCTGTGGCTGAGAAATCTGCTCCGATCCCTGGTGCTGCATCCGTTAAAAACCATGCGCCTGTTTCGGCCCTGGGGCTGGGCGCGCGAATCCGTAATCCTGCTGTGCATGCAGGCGCTGGATGGCCACATCGAGATGGCGTGGCGCCGTCTGTGGTTCTGGCCATTCCGCAAGGTTCTGGTCAGCCGCGGCGACAAGGTGCCGACCTACATTCCGCGGGCCAACGAGTTTGCGGAGAGATTCGCCCAGCTCACCGGGGGCACCCCGATGAGCATGCTCCCGGAAATCCTGTTCGACGTTCCCGGCACGGCGCACTGCATTGGAGGTTGCGTCATGGCCGATTCTCCCGCGCACGGCGTGGTTGATCCGCGCCACCGCGTCTTCGGCTATCAAAACCTGTACATCTGCGACGGATCGGTGGTGGCGGCGAATCTCGGCGTCAATCCCAGCCTCACCATTACCGCGCTGGCGGAGCGGGCCATGTCCTGGATTGCGCCTGCGGCAGAAACATCGTGGAACGATACCGCGGAGCCGGTTCCCACTCAGGATTCTTCCACTCTGACCAGGTAACCAAACCAGTGTGACGCCCGACACACCCTGACGCACCCCTTCCGTGTTTCAATTTGGCACTGGACCAAAAGATTCCCTTTTCTAGTCTGCTCCACCGGACGCAAGCCCGGTTAGCATGACACCGATAGTAACCGCCCAGCCGATTTTCACCGGAGGCACGATGGCCACCCTAGCCCCTGCGCGCGAGACACAGAACGCTCCCAGCCTCACCGATGAACGAATTGTGTACCTGGAAGGACTCGTCAGCCAGGCCCGGACCGCCGCCGCGGTCTTTACGCAATACACGCAAGCGGACGTCGATCGCATAGTCAAAGCCATAGTCCTGGCCGGACTGGAGCAAGCCCAGCCTCTGGCTCGACTGGCGATCGAGGAAACCAGGCTCGGGGTTCTGGAGGACAAGTACCTCAAGAACATGGTGGCCACCGAATTTGTTTACAACTACGTCAAGGACAAGCGCACGGTGGGAACCATTCGCGAGTTTCCGGAGCGCGGCTTGATCGAAGTGGCCGAACCCATCGGCGTCATCCTCTCGCTCACTCCGATTACGAACCCGACTTCGACCGTTCTCTTCAAGTGCATCATGGCCGTCAAGACGCGGAATGCGGTGATCTTCAGTCCGCATCCCAACGCCTGGCGCTGTTGTTTAGAGGCCGTACGCATCATGTACGAGGCCGCGCTCAAGCATGGCGCTCCGCAAGGCGTTTTCACCTGTTTGGAATCGCACGATCTGCAGGACAACGCCTACCTGATGCACCACAAGGACGTCGGCCTGATCGACGCCACCGGCGGGCCGGGCGTGGTCAAGGCGGCCTATAGCTCCGGCAAACCGGCTTTGGGTGTAGGGCCGGGCAATACTCCGGTCTACCTGGAGAAAACCGCCGACCTGGACATGGCCGTGGTGGACATCATCACCTCCAAGACGTTTGACAATGGGACCATCTGCGCGTCCGAGCAAACGTTGGTGATTGACGATGAGATCCATGACGTCGTGCTGGAGAAATTTGCCGGCCTCGGCTGCCACATCTGCAACCAGCAGGAGGCGGAGCTGCTGGGTCGGACGGTCATCGATCCCCAAACCGGGTTCATGCAGCCCATGGCCGTCGGGCAGAAGGCCACCGACATCGCCCGCATGGTCGGTCTTTCGGTCAAGCCGAAGACCAAACTGCTGATCGCGCCGATTCAAGGCGTAGGGCGCGAACATCCCCTCTCGGTCGAGAAACTTTTCCCGGTGCTTGCGGTCTATCGTGCCAAATCCGTGGATGAGGCGCTCAAGGTGTGCGTGGACGTCAATCACGCCGGCGGGCTGGGACACACGGCGGTTATTTTCTCGCGCAACGAAGAGATCATCCGCAAGTTCGCTGATGTGATGAACGCCGGGCGCATCATCGTGAATTCGCCGGGATCCATCGGAGCGCTGGGTGGCGTCTACAACGACATGGTGCCCACCTTCTCCTTCGGATGCGGCACTGGCGGCGGCAACAGCACCATGGACAACGTCAACATTTATCACTACCTGAATATCAAGCGCGTGGCACGGAGGACTCCAGCCCACATGTGGCTTCGCATTCCCAACCAGATTTACTTCAACATGAACGCGGTCGAAAACCTGCGCCAATTCCCGTCGCGCTCCACCATCATCGTTACCAGCGCGATTCTGGAGCAAATCGGCCACGCCGACATTGTCCGTCGTCACCTGCCGCCGGAAACTCACGTCCATGTGTTGGTCATTCCCGACGCCGAGCCCGAGCTCAAGGTGGTCATGCAAGGTGTAGAGACGCTCAATTTCTATAAAGCCGACCAAATCATCGCGCTGGGCGGTGGATCGGTAATCGACGCCGCGAAGCTCATGAAGCTGAAGTACGAGTCGCCTGACGCTGACTTCGATGAGTTGGGAGCGCCTTTTCTTGATATCCGTAAGCGCGTGGTCGAGTATCCGGCCAAAAAAATCAACCAGGCGCGGTTGATTGCGATTTCCACCACCAGCGGCACCGGAAGCGAGGTCACTCCGTTCGCCGTCCTCACTGACATAGAGCGCGGCCGCAAGGTAACGCTCGCCGACTACTCGCTGACTCCGGATGTGGCGATCGTCGATCCCCAGTTCGTGATGTCCATGCCGAAAGGCCTTACCGCCGACACCGGCATCGATTGCCTGACTCACGCGCTGGAGGTTTACGTTTCCATTTACGCCTCACCCTACACGGATGCCAATGCCATCCAAGCGGCTCAAATGGCGTTCCACTACCTGCCGCTGGCCTATGAGAATCCCGGCGACGAAGAGGCGCGCACCATGATGCACAACGCCGCCTGCATTGCGGCGATCGCGTTTGCCAACGCCTCGGTGGGCGTGAACCACGCGCTGGCTCACGCTTTCGGCGCGCGCTTCCATGTGGCGCACGGCCGGGCCAACGCGCTCATGTTGCCGCATGTGATTGCGTACAACGCTTCGGTGCCCTCCAAGTTCATGCCGTCGCCCAACCAGCGGACGTATGTTGCCGACAAGAAATACGCAACCTTGGCGGACTTGCTGGGGCTGGGCGGTCACACCCGCGAGGAAAAGGTGAACAACCTGGTCGCGGCCATAGAAGGCGTGCTCGACCGATTGAACTTTCCGCGTTCGATAGCGGAACTGGGAATTTCGAAGGAAGACTTCGAGCGCGCCATGCCCGAGCTGTCCAAACTTGCCTTCGAGGATCCGTCCGCGAGAACGAATCCTCGCATGCCGCTGATGAGCGAAGTGGTCGAGCTGTATTGGAGCGCCTATCACGGGCGCGGCGTAGCCCAAGCGGCCGGTGCGTCTCAGCACCAGACCGTGTGATGGATGGTGGTGCGTATGGCGATGATTGCAGCATGGCGTATCGATGGTGACCGCATGGTCCATGCCTTGGAAGAGCTTCGCGACAAACTGGGCAGCGCCGACCGCGAACTGGTTTTGGATTTTTCCTCCGTGCGCCAGATTGATCCCGGTGCAATCAGGGCGATGGAAGACTTGGCCGTCATGGCCGACGAGAAAGCGGTCAAGATCGTGTTGCGCGCCGTCAACATCGATGTTTACAAGGTGCTAAAGCTGGTGAGGCTGGCGCCGCGATTCTCCTTCGTGACCTGAGGAGAACCGCCAGCGCTGGAACGCCGGGCAGCAACCGCCGGTGAAACTTCGGTAGAAGGGCTTCGTTATGCCGGATGTTCATGATCACGAGTCGCTTTCCTTCGGAGACGCCCTCTTCCTCTATCTCGAACGCGAGGGCATGCCGCTTCACATCGCTTCGGTCGCCGTCTTTGATGGACCGATTCCGTTGGGCGCCTTTACCCGGTTCATCGCCTCGAAACTGCCTCTCGTACCGCGCTATCAGCAGCGCGTGGTTGCTCCGCCGTTGAATCTCGGGCTTCCGGCCTGGGATTACGACCCTGATTTCGACGTGCACAACCACATTCGACAAGCGGTGTTGAAGCGCGGCACCGATGTCGAATTCAAGGCGGTCGCTGCCCAGATCCTGAGCTCCACCTTGGATCGCCGTCGCCCTCTCTGGGAGCTCACCTTGGTGCGCGGTCTGCAAGGCAATCGCACCGGCCTGGTGATCCGGATGCATCACTGTCTGGCTGATGGTTTGGCGGGAATCGGAATCATGAACGCCCTCATGGATACGTCTCCGGTTGCGCCGCCCATCCCGAAGCCAGCCCCGATCCACCCGACGCCCGAGCGCCGTGCCGCGCCGGCACTGCTGGACAGCCTTGTTACCTCGTGCTTCTCTGCCGTGCAGCAGGTGCTCACCGCACACTCCGAGTTGCTCACCGTCGGCCAGCGCATGGTCGCCGCCGCCGGCAAACAGCCCGAACAACACGCGACGCAACTTGGCGGCAATGGCAATTCTCACCAGCAGCTTCCCTTTCTTGACGAGTTGGGCCGCCTGGTGCCGGAACTCGCCGCCCCGGCCGAGCGCCTGCCGTTCAACGTCATCTGCCGCGGCCCGCAGAAGTTCCACTGGGCCGAGATTCCGGTGGCCGAGATCAAGGCCGTGAAGCAAGCCTGCGGCACAACCTTCAACGACGTCGCCCTCGCTGCCATGACCCTGGCGGTGCGCCGCTACGCCGAGAGTCACGATGTTCAACTCCGCCGACGTTCGCTGCGGATTGTCGTTCCGGTAAACGTGCGCGGTCAGAACGACGTAAGCGTACTGGGAAATCGCATCACCTTCCTGCCCGTGAGCATCCCGCTCGATATCAGCAAGCCCGAGGAACTCCTGGCCGCCGTTTGCGAGAGAATGACGCACTTGAAAGGCGCGCACCTGGCCGAGTTGGTTGGCTTCGCCGGCACTTTGCTGGGCACGATTCCCAGCGCCCTGCAGGCGCTTCTGGGGCCGATTGCCAGCCAGCTACCGCTGAGCTTTTGCAATCTCATCTTCACCAACGTTTGCGGTCCGGCGGAGCCGCTCTATCTGCTGGGCCACAAGATGCTCGCCTGTTATCCCTACGTGCCGATCGGCGGTGAGATGGGTATGAACGTCGCGGTCCTCACTTACAACGGCGTGGCCTATTTCGGGTTCACCGGCGACGTGCATGCCGTGCCCGATCTCCGCCGTTTCGAAAAATTGCTGACCGCCAGTTTTGTGGATTTGAAGAAGGCTGCGGGCGTCCCCGTTCAGCCGAAACGCATCCGGAAAAAATCGGAGCCGGCAGTCAAACCGGTTTCCACTGCTCCCGCTGCTCCCGCTGCTCCCGAGGAGCCTTTGCCGCCGCCATTGACGAAAACAGCCGTGGCCTAGCGTTTCGCCGCGCGCCGCTTGGCTCGCCGCTTGGGTTTTCCCAGGCGTGATTCCACCTCGGCCAGGCGCTGACGCAGTTCCTCCACTTCGCTGGCTTCGTCGCGCTCTCCCGAAGACGTGATCCCCTGCATCATGTTGCTCACCGCGCCCAGTGGCGACAGAGCCGCGGAGCGCACTTCGCTGAAGCCACTCTGCAATGCGTCCTGCATCTTGGAGTAGGTGTCGAACGCCGATTTCATGAATTCCCGCCGCACCGTGTCGGAAGCGACGATGAGTTGCCGCAGCAGTTCCAGTGGCACCCCGCTGGGCTGTTCCTTGGCGTCTTCCAGGATGACCTGCGTCAGCGTGACCCGCGTCAGGTCCTGGCCCGTCTTGGCATCGATTACCTGCACCTCAGTTCCATTTCGGATCAGGGCGGCGATGTCTTCCAGGTTGATGTACCGGCTACCCGATGTGTCGTAGAGTCTGCGGTTTGCGTATTTCCGGATTACGACCTTTCCCGTTTTCACCATCCCGCCCCCATAATGCGACGCAACAATTTTCGTCTTATATATTGACATAATCCAGTAAAAAGACTAGCTTTTACTCGTAATGCTGCAGTGCAGCAAATTGGAGGTTGTCATGCCCAAGGAAACCAAGTCCCGCCCGGCCGCCCACCCCCGGTCGTCGTCGCTTCTTTCTCTGCTGACCGGGTGGGTACAGCAGGGTGTCGAAAACTTCTTTGCCACGCAGCGTGTCCTGGTGGACGTGGCCATGCGTCAGAACGCGGTCGCCATGAAGACGCTGCGCGAGGGCCTTTCCGACCCCGAGCATTCGCCGCTTGCCATTCTCAGCGAGCTGGCCATCGAAGGCACCTCGAGCTTTATGGAAGCCCAGAGAATCCTTCTCAACCTGGCGCAGCAGGAGAACGACATCATCATGAACGGCGTCAAGGAGCGCGTCGCCGGTTCCACGCCTGCCGTTGCCATGACCGACCTGGTCCGCCGCAGCATTGATACGTTCGTGAAAATGCAGCAGGACTTCGTCAAAATCACCAGCAAGCAAACGCTGGGCTGGCTGGAAGCCGTCAAAGCCGGCAAGGGCTTCCAGGCCATGCACCTGGTGGATCTCGCCCGCGAGGGCATGGACACCTTTGTCCAGGCACAGAAGAAGTTCCTCGACCTCATCGCCCAGGAAACTTCCAAGGCAACTGCTGGCAAGCCGGAACCGGCCCTCAAGCACGCCAAGAAGACCGAGATGGCGAAACTCGCCCGCGAAGCGACCAATGCCTTCATTGACGCTCAGAAGAAGGTGCTGGACGTGGTCGGGCAACAGATGAACGTCAACCTGAAAGCGGCCGCTCATTCCATGGAACTGATCGCGCCTTCCCGCCTGCTGCCGATGGCCAATCTCACCGGTGAAGGGGTGAAGAGCTTCGTCGACGCCGAGAAGGCCCTCATCGAATCGATGATGAAGCCCAAGAACGGCGCCAAGGTGGTCCACATGGGCGAGCACCATCGCGCGCCTCGTCCGAGGAAGGCCGCCAAGGTCCAGGTAGCGCACGCGGGCGCCTGATCCGGCCCATTGCCCTGCTCCGCTGCGAGTGCGATTTTTCCGGTTTCGCACCGCAGCGACGTTGCAGGCCGGCGACGCGCCGTTGTGCGGCAACGGCGCGTCGCATTCTTGTCTTGCCGCCGCTACAGCCGGTGTGATATGTCTCATCACAACAAAACTTCCACCGGGAATGGCATGAGTTTCAGCAACGCACGCCGCCGGGGCTGCATTAATTCGGCAGACATGTGTGAAAGCTGCCCAGTTAGATGTGAACCCCTCGCAGCCCTTGAGCAAGTGAAAAGACACGGAAACGCAATCAGGAAGACGTCAGGACGGATGAGGATCAGTGTAGTCCCGCCCATGCCTCAGGTTCGCGAGCAGGAAGCGGAGGCTGACATTCCCATCTGGAAGGAAGCGCTGTTTGGCTTCGAACTCCTGCTGCTGCATTCCTCGCCTGTGTATTGGGGCTTGGGCGTGCCTCACGGCGACAACTCCGCCGTCGTCCTGATACCCGGTTTCCTCGGCACCGACATCTATGTCGGCCATCTGCATTCCTGGCTGGAACGCATCGGCTATCGGCCTTACCTCTCCGGCATCGGATTGAATGCCGAGTGCCCCAACCTCCTGATCCGCTACCGGCTCGCCAATACCATCGCGAAGGCGCTCGCCGAGACCGGTCGCAAGATTCACTTGATCGGCCACAGCCTGGGAGGAATCATCGCCCGCTCGGTGGCCGCCCAGCGGCCGCGCGAAGTCGCTTCCGTCACCACCCTGGCTGCGCCCTTCCGTGGAACGGTCATGCATCATTCCGTACTTCACGCTGCCGGCGTGGTTCGCAAGCACATCCTCAGCGCGCACGGCCCGGGCGTGCTGCCGGCCTGCTACACGCCACGCTGCACCTGCGATTTTGTCAACTCGCTGCGCTGCAAGATGCCGTCGCGGGTCACCGCGACCGCCATCTACACCCGCGACGATGGCGTGGTCGATTGGCGATACTGTAGGACTGGGAATCGCCACCAGGACTTCGAGGTCAACGGCACACACGTCGGGCTGGTATTCAATCCCTCGGTTTACACCGTCATTGCCGAGCGCCTGGCGGAAGCGCGCTCTCGCGAATAGACCTTCGTCTTCTTTGTCGAAAGCTCGGGCGCACCGCTCTGCGGTGGCAGCAACCGGTCCACCAGTGCCTGCTCGCAGCGCACCCACAGGCGGCTGCCATAAAGCACCGCGCCGCACTGTAAATGCAGCAGGTCTTTGGCCGCCAGCGGCAAACGAAACGCCTTGCGATTGGTCAGCCAATGGCGCGCCAGCAGGCCCGCAATCCCCAGTCCCATGCCGTTGCCGGATCCCGCCACGTCCTCCAGGATGCCATCCAGCGTGAGCAACACCTTCGACAACATGATCAGCGACGCCGGAAAGCGAATGCCCCCCATCGCCACTCGTTCCAGCAACCGCATCACGTCCGCGCCGCTGGGCAAGCGTTTCAGCGGGAGTTCATCCAGCAAACCGCTGACCGTTTCGCGGATCAGCAGCGCCTGCCGCGAATTGCGTCGGACCGGGCTTTGCGTCAGCGCCTGGATTTCATTGGCCGCGCCCACCGGGTCGCGCAAGCTCACCACCAGGAACAGCAGCGCGAGATGGCGGCGCTGCTCGCGGCTCAACCGCTCCCGCAGGGCCCAATCGATGATCACCAACTCTCCCGACCGGCTGTCGTACAGCAGGTTGCCCGCGTGCGGATCGCCATGAAAAACCGCTTCTTTTTCGGCCGCAAAGAGTGGCACCGCGACCAGGGCTTCGAGCAGTTGTTCTGCGATGTGTTTCCGCCGCCGGGCCGGCATGCGCGCCGCCACGTTGGTCACCTTGGCACCGGCCTCCTCGGTCATGGCTGTAATCGTGGGCGAACACAGTTGCGGGATCAGCCGTGGCACCCGAACGCCGGCTATGGATCCATACAGCGCCCGCGCTTCCACCAATGTTTTCTGTTCGCGGACAAAGTCCACTTCGTGCTGCAGCACCCGCCGGACCTTTCGGAACGTGTCGGGAATCAGGTTGCGCGGAAATCCATACTCGCTATGCCGGATTCCGAACCATTGCGCCAGATCGTGGAGAAACTCCATATCTTCGCTGAAGCAATCCGGGATATGCGGTTTTAGCACCTTGAACACGCCCCGTTCACGCTTTCCACTCAGCGGATCGCGCCAGGTAAAGCACACCACCGCGCTGACGCTGGCTTCCGACAGGATGTCCGGCTGCAAGCGGACATCGAACTCCCGAATTCGCCCTCCCAGTTGCTGGCGAATGATGGCGCAGATTTCCTCTGCGTTGACGTCGCGAATTCCGTTCTCCAGTTTCGCCAGTGCATTCCGGAGAGAAGGCCCGAGGTGCCGATTCCGCGCTATCACCTGTCCCAGCTTCTGCAGGCCCGGCACCTTCGCGATCAAGCGCAACAGGCGCGTCTCCGGCGACGTATTCGGCGGCAGCTCGATTTGTTCCAGTAGTTTGGGCGCCAGCCGCCCCGCCGACAGGTGCGTTACCACGAACATCATCGCGTCGCGCACCGGGGGACGCCACTTCACATACGCCGGCGGCACCAGCGCCTCCACCGGCACCAGTTTCTCGACAATCCATCTCGCCATCGCGCCCCGCAACGCCTGGCCTTCGGGGCTGCGCAGGGCGGCTTCGATCGCACGGATGCGCTCCTCGGCGGTCGCCTTCGCCGGCGACATCGCTGCCAGCGCCGTACATAACTGCTCCGGCGACAAGTCGTGCAACCGTGCTTCGATTAGCGAGGCATGCATAGCGAACTCCAGGCCCAAAGCGCTGGTCGCGGGCGCGCCCTGCGGCCAGTGAAATCCTAGTCCCCACCCAGCCATTTTGGCAGTGACTACGGAGTCCCCGACCCCAGTTTCCTTGTTGTCAGTTCCAATTCGGGAGCTATACTGGAACGAATCGCGAATGGCACATTTGTGGTGTTGACAAGGTGGGTGCAATCGGCCAGAGTCAGAAGAGCGATTCCAGTTCGATTCCCCCTCATGACTACCGCGGGCATTTTGGCCGCACGGGTCCCAGAACCGTTGTTAATACGCCCCCAAGGCTCGCCATGCCAGCCATCCCACGACCGGAGCCGGAGTTTCCCCCTGATGGTTGCATGATTAACGCCGAGTTCCTGCCGCTATCAGACGACGGGATACCCCGGCTCGCCGAATCCGTCCCCCCACTTTCGTCGGGCGAAGAATTTGCGTTCGATCCTCGGTTCTTTCTGGCGTCCATATCGAAGCGCCAGTGGACCCCGCGCGTGGTAGTGGTCCGGGAAAACCGTCGTGTCCTGGGTTACTTGTACGCCAAGGAGCGCAGGGTCGCGAATTTCAATACCGGCATCCTCTACGCCGACGGGTCTCTCATCAGCTCCGTGCTAGCAAACCCCGGTGACCGTGCCCGGGTGCTGCACACCGCGCTGCGCTTCCTCTTCTCCCGCCCTGGAGTGCGCGCCCTGCGCATGTTGGTCCCGCCCGGCGACCCTGACCTCCCAGCCGTGCAGGAGGCGCTTTCCTGCCGGGACGTGGATGTGTATCGCAGCGACATGAACACTTATCACAGCCGGTTGGCGCTTGCCTCCGACTACGACGAATTCCTGGCTCGGCTGGGCAAGAAGACACGGAGAAATTTTCGCTACTATCGCCGCCACTTCGAAGCTGCGGGCGGGCGCTATTTGGAGCACGTAACGCTCGACGAATTTACGAGTGCGGCTCATCAACTCGACAAAAAATCGTGCATCCCGGTGAATCCCGATAGCCTGCAGCGCTTCTTGCGGATGATGGCGGTCGTGCAGCGGCCGTTCATGCCCGCATTGCGCGGCCCTGACGGTCAATGGCTGGCGATTCTTGGCGGCTGGCATTCTCCCCACAGCACCATGGTTTTTCTGCAACTGAACAACGATCGCGACCACCCCCAGGACTCCTTGTCGGTCGTGCTCCGAGGTTACGTCATTGAGGCGTTGATCGCTCGCGGCATGCAGGAAGTGTTGTTCTGGGCGGGCTCCTCCGCGCCCCTCTCGTGGCATTGCAGCCCGGTTCCGGCAGTGGCCATCTACCTGGACGCGCGCACGCCCCTCTGGCGCTCCTTCCGCTACGCCGCCGCCCGAGTTGCTTCCTGGTTCCCCAAGTTCGCGTATCCGGCTTGGATTGCGCCGCCCCGCGCGGGCACCGGCCTCGTTCCGGACGCCTTCCATCGCCGGCCCACCGACACCTGACGGTTTCCGCGCCTCTTTCCGCATGCGGTACAATCCACCACCATGTGCGGTCGCTTCCGCTTGGGCAAGGGACGCCAGGCGCTGAAGGAATACTTCGGCGTCGAGGCGGATCTGGACTGGTCTCCGCGTTACAACATCGCGCCCACGCAACCGATTCCCGCGGTGCGGCAGAACCCGTCGAAGCCTGTCCGCGAGCTGTCATTGATGCGCTGGGGGCTGATTCCCTATTGGGCCAAGGATCCCGCCATCGGCAGCACGCTGATCAATGCGCGCTCCGAAACCGCCGCCTCCCGGCCCGCCTTCGACGACGCGCTCCAGCGCCGCCGTTGCCTCATTCCCGCCGACGGCTTCTACGAATGGAAAAAACTACCCAAGGCCAAGCAGCCGTTCTGCTTCGTCCTGCAAGACGAATCCATCTTCGCCTTCGCCGGCCTTTGGGACCGCTGGCGAGACCCGCACGGCAACCCCATCGAATCCTGCTCCATCCTCACCACCGCGCCCAATGAATTGCTCGCCGGCGTGCATGACCGCATGCCGGTCATCCTTCCCCCGGACGACTACGATCTCTGGCTCGATCCCGGGTTCAAGAACGCACAGGAAGTTTCGGCGCTGCTCAAGCCCTATCCGGCTGGCCTGATGCGCGGTTATCCCGTGAGCACGCGCGTCAATGTCGTCGACAACGACGATGCGCTGTGTGGCGAACCGTTCGATCTGCCGCCCCAGGGCCTCCTTGACATAACTCCGCCGAGATGAGATTCCTATACGCTTTTGGGTTTGCCGGTCACGGCTGAAGGGGCTGCGTGAGAGTTCGCGTCTTCTACCACGACAAGTGTTTCGACGGCGCCTGTTCGGCGGCCCTGTTCAGCCGCTTCTACCAGGAGCGCATTCGCGACGACGTGCAGTTCCAGTATTCCGGCCTGGTGCACCGCGCCGGCGCCCTCTTCGACGAGAGTAAGTTCGATGGCGACGAAAACGTTATCGTCGACTTCAAATACTCCACTTCACCCAAGATCACCTGGTGGTTCGACCATCACCTCAGCGCTTTTCTCACTCCCGACGACGCTGCTCATTACGAGCGCGACGTGAGCACCAAGAAGTTCTACAATCCCGACTTCAAGTCCTGCACCAAGTTCATCGCCACCACTGCCGAAAAGCGTTTCGGCTTCAATCCCGCGCCGGTGGCCGAAGTCGTCGAGTGGGCCGACATCATTGACGGCGCCTTGTACCCCGACGCCAAAACCGCCGTCGAAATGCAGCACCCGGCGATGAAGCTGACCATGGTCATCGAATCCAACCAGGACCCGGTCTTCATTCCCCGCCTGATTCCGATGCTCGCCTCCATGCCGCTGGCCGAGATCATCCAGCAGCGGTTCGTCGCCGAACTGCTGCCTACGCTGCTCAAACGCCATGAAGAATCCATCCAGATCCTGCGCGAGCGCGCCGAATGCACCGACGGCACCCTGTTTTTCGACATCACCGACAAGGACCTTGAGGGCTACAACAAGTTCATCCCGTATTACCTGCATCCCGCCTGCACCTACAGCGTAGGGCTGAGCAAGAGTAGTTTCCGGACCAAGGTGGCGGTGGGCTCCAACCCATGGGCGCGCGCGGAAAACTTGGTCAATTTGGCGAGAATCTGCGAGCGTTACGGTGGTGGCGGGCACGCGCGCGTCGGCGCCATCTCCTTCGAGCCCGACAAGTTTGACGTCGCCCGCAAAGCGGCGCGCCAGATTGTGGACGAACTGCGCTCCAGCTATCGCGCTGCGCCGTCCTCGCCCGAGCCCAGCGCCTGAGCGCAGTCACCCTGGAGCTTGACCGTGATTGACCCCGCGCTCTTCGAAAAGATTGCCGCCCAGTTGATCGCCGCTGATCAAGTGGAAGTCGAAGGCGCGCTCCTGCCCGTGCGCCGCACCAGCAGCCAGCGCCTGAAAACCGTCGCTTTCACCTCAGGTGGGCAGAAATACCAGGCTATCGAGCAAAACCCCGACAAGCCCAGCCGCTGGGGCCAGCTTGCACGTTCCGGACATCAAGTTGTGCAATTCAAGAACGTCGCCAACAACCGGTTTGTCGCTGTCTCGGTGGACGGCAAGGTCAATGTGTACGGCGGACGCACCCCTCGCGCAGCCGGGTGATGCCGCACATCCGCCCGCGGTTGGCGGATCTGGGTCTTCTCCACGCCACGATTGTCGCCTGGCCGGCGGCCTAGATCGCGTTCGCCTGTTTTTCCGCCATGTCGCCGATCAC
>Ga0326726_10000274_pt1 | contig 49699 bp, 50 predicted proteins | sample MHFenrmetagenome_2_FD_207603 | JGI IMG/M metagenome (GOLD analysis project Ga0326726, IMG submission 207603) | Lab enriched peat soil microbial communities from Michigan Hollow, Ithaca, NY, United States - MHF15MN | ecosystem: Environmental > Terrestrial > Soil > Wetlands > Peat | place: USA... | reverse complement strand
GCAGCGCACCACCGGTTAGATCAGGAGACAGCCCGCCTGTCGTCAACAGGCGAGCATCGACTGTGGTTTGCCGTACAGGCGGCAGTCCGGGCGCGATGTCCACCTTCGCCAAAACCGGCTGAAGCGCAAGTGGCGCATGAACGCAGGATCTGAGGGCGCTATTCATGTTGATAGCCAGCATCGACAGGCCGTTGAAGGTCTCGAAGTGTTGGAGCTGATCGTTTATTTTGATGTTCCGCATAATTGACTCTGACCCCATTTGTCCCTCACCTCTTGTTCCAGCAGAGCAGCCATCCGACGAACCCGCCGACCATCATGAACGTCACGACGATGGCGACGAGGTGGATTGCGATCGCCAGTTCTGCTTGCAGCCGCTGCCTGGTGATCGCAGCGATCACGACGGCCACCGGATGAGCGATCCACGCGAGCATCTCACCCCAAGCCTTTCGCGCGGCAGCGGGAAGCACGTTTGCGATCGCAATCGCAAAGACGGCTGCCGCCGCACCGGCTCCCGTGCCCACCGATATGGCTAACACATCGCGCATGGTCATCCTATGTGCGTCTAATGTCCCAGGCTCCGCGATTAGTATCGGACGTTCCTCGTCCCCAACGCCCGGTCAGGTGCCGTTCACCGCTGGAATCGAAGAATCCTTTCCCGGACTCGGAATCTAATGTCCAATCGAAATTTATATGAATACCGGAGATGGGCGAGGGACTCGTTTTAGCGCCAAATATAGACTCGCCTTTTACCGTCGTCGTGTTGTAGGTAATGACGCCGTTGCTGATGTTCCCGAGATTCCGCCCTCCGATGGAGAACCTACCGGTAACCGTGCCAGCGGTGGTAGCGTTCAGTTCACCCAACCATATCTCGCTGAAGGTGGTGGTGGCGGCTGTGACGGTGGCCAAGGACTGGCCCGTCCAGTATCCCGTCAGCGTATTCGCCCATACCTGATGCCCGACGCTGGCCTCGTAGAAGTTGGGATTGTCCACTTCGCTCCAGCGAGCGGAGATATAGCGCGCGATCGAGAAAGTCATCGTGGGGGCAGCGATGAGATCGTTGTAAAATCTCCCGCCTTGACGATTAGCTTCCTGATCGGCGTTTGAGAAAACACCGGTCGAGGTCAGGCCGAAGCCGCCTCCCTCGGAGCGCTCACTTTCCTCTTCGGCCGCGGCGCTCCCCGACAAAGCCGCGGTCTTCCAAAAGGTCGCGCCCTGCTGGAAAAAGTGCCCCAGCTTGTCGCTGCCAACGCAAATGCCATTGATCTTCATCGTCGGGTTGAGTATAGGGAACAAAGGTTGCGACCAGAGACTGTACGTGACGCCTGCGTATTTGGTCGCGCTCATCGCCGGCAGTGACGCCTTTGTTGGAGGGAGGGTGCTCGCCCATACCTCAATCGCAGTGCGTCCGGTCTGCACGTTGCGGCCAAGATCGCTCTCGACGCCTAGTGCAACTACCTTTCCCGCCGGAGGTGCGCCCGCTGCCGCCCGGGCTCCCGCCAAAGATGCATTTACTTTAGCATCGACATCCGACTGCGTGTCCGTCAGCACCGCGCAGCCCGGCACCGTGTCATTCTCCGCCCGCTGCAGCATCGTCGGGCTGTCCGACTGCTGCACCACATGCGTCAACTCATGGGCAAACAAGCGCCGGCCCTCGTCCGTCCCCGGTGCGAACTTCCCTGCACCAAACACAATGTTGTGGCCCACCGTGTAGGCGTGGGCATTCACCTCCCGCGCTGATTGCTCGGCGGCTGCGCCGGAGTGTACGCGCACCCGCGAAAAGTCGTGGCCAAATCGCGGCTCCATGAAAGCGCGTGTGGCCGGGTCCAGCGGCCTGCCAGGGCTGGCCAGGACGCAATCTACGCTGGCGGGAGCAATATCTGCGTCTCCTGTCGCTTGCCCTGTGTAGCGTTGAATGCGTGGTGCTGCACCGTGGACTGCTGGGTGGGCGGGTGCGGCCAACACTTGCTCGGCAACCCGATCCGCTTCCTGTTCCAGCGGATCGTTACTCGCGCCTAGGGTGAGCTTACGCTGCATGACTGGAATGCCTGGCCGTGAAAAACCGACTCCCTTTGCGCCCTGATTAGTCGCTCCGCGTTGTAGGCTATTCTTTTTATGCCCGCATTCGGCGCACTCTCCACCCGCCACCGTGTGATTGCCGCAGGCGCACTTGCGCTGCAGGATGCCCGGTACCGGGAGCAATGGGGATGCGGTCTGTTGTCGCGTGTGCGCAGCCGTCATGGTCATTTCGCTATCCCCCCATACCCGCGCCGGCGATCTGTCGTCCGAACTCTGCTGGGCCGTGGCCGCTATGGAGTTGCAGTGCAGGGCTGGCGACGTGGGGCAATGCGCCGCCGCCGGTCAACTGGGGAGCTACACCACCTTCGGTGAGTAAGCGGGTGAGTTCGGTTTGCACGCTGGCATGCAGCAGATGACGCTGGCTGGGATGGATGTCTACGCCATCCAGGATCAAGCGCTCGATATGCAAATTGATATTCACGGCGTGCTCCTCACCGCTTCCATCACGCGGAACTCGGCCTCGTTGATCGGCTTGTCCAGTTTACGGAATTCGCTGCGCGCAGCTTCGAGCATGAGTGGCATGGTTATTGGTGCCGCGGACTTCGCGGCGAGAAACGCCGCGTTGAGCGCGATGCTATGGATGTTGCCGCCGGTGATATTGAGTCTGGCCAGACGGTCATAGTCCAAGACCTCTTTCGGCGTTTGTGGCGGCAGCGCCATCTCCCAGATGAGCTTGCGTTCCTTCACGCCGGGGAACTGGAAATTCACGATAAAGCGCAGGCGACGCATAAATGCTGGATCCAGGGCGCTTTTCATGTTGGTGGCGAGGATTGCCAGGCCGCTGAAGGCCTCCATGCGCTGCAACAGATAGTTGATCTCGATGTTGGCGTAACGGTCGTGGCTGTCCTTCACCTCGCTGCGTTTGCCGAAAAGGGCGTCGGCTTCGTCGAAAAACAATATGGCACCGCCCTGTTCGGCGGCATCGAACAGCTTGCGCAGGTTTTTTTCCGTCTCGCCGATGTATTTGCTCACCACAGCGGAGAGGTCGATGCGATAGAGATTCAGGCGCAGATCGTTGGCGATCACCTCGGCGGCCATGGTCTTGCCGGTGCCGCTCTCGCCACTGAAGAGTGCGCTGATGCCCATACCACGGTTCATTTTCAGGGCAAATCCCCAGTCTTCATACACCTTGTGCCGCTCGCGTACCTGGGCGGCGACTTGACGCAGCAGTTTCATTGATTCGTCCGGCAGCACCAGATCCTCCCAGGTGGCTTTGGGATCCAGGCGTTGTGCCAGCTGATCGAGGCGCGGCCGCGTGAGATCGCGGCAGGTATCCCATATCCGGTCGCGCAAGGTCGAGTTTTGCGCAGCGGCGTGCAGTGCCAACGCCGCCACAGTGTGAATGTCGTGCAGATTGAAATTGAATTGCCCCGCCAGGCTTTGTGCTGCTTCGTCGGCCTCCGCCGCTGTCGCGTGGGAAGTCAACTCACTGAGCCAGGCTTCACGTTGCTCGCTGGCCGTTGGCCTGCTCACATCGAGCGGGAAGCTGGCGCAATTTAATTGGAGGGGTGTCTCGCGTACGGCCAGGAACACCAAACCCAGACCGTGTGCCAACAGACGCGGCAATGCCTTGGACGTATCGTTGTGACTACCATCGATATTTTCCGCCTCGATGTAGAGCGCTACCGGCAGCAACAGGCTTTCGCGCTCCCAAAGACGCGCCAGGGTTTCGATTTCGGCGGGCTGGGATGGCAACGCATCCATGGCAACTCGATACAAGCGCCGGTTCAAGGCCGCACAGCCTTGTTGTGCTACCGCCAGCTTGCTGTCGCCATCGACCCCGACTAGCTGAACCACCGGCAGGGCGGATTCTGCGTTGGCTTGATGCAGGCGTTGCAACAGAGTCTCTACAACAAGCTGCTGCGATGCGGCCAAAGGCAAACCATCGCCCGCGTCGACCGGTGCCACCAGCGTGCTCAGTCTGTCATCCAGCGCGTTCAGCCCTTTGATGAAGTTGACGATGCGCTCGTCCGCCCGTAGCGCACTGGCGGTAAGAGGAGTGGCGCCGGGTTGATTGATTTCGAGCAAACGCGCATAGCGCAAGGGCCGCTGGGCCGCTACGACGTCCCACGTCGGTTTGTCAAACAGCGACAGGGCGAGACCGAAGGTCGGGTATTGCTGGGCAGCGTTGCCTTGCGCCTGCGCACACAGGTTGGCCAGGCCGGGGTCCAGTTCCATGGCCGCGCACAGCAGCAGCGTGTCCCGCTCGAAATCCGACAGCCCCCATTGGCGCGCCACCAGAATCAGCCCTGGCGCGGGATCGACCCTGGCGAGTGTTTCCCGCTCATGCTCGGCCTGCAGGAGCTGTTCTTCAAGCGGTAATTGTTTGTTTTCGAGCAGCTTGGGCGCATCGGCCGCGGTCGTCGATTTTTCGCCGAACCAGCGTTGAAAAACGCCTGTCGGGTTGGCCGTGGCCGTCGCTCCCGGCGCAGTGAAAGTATTGTCCTGTGGTGCCGCAGTCCGTGCTTCAGCCACTCGCCGCAGCAGGCGCAGACGCAGCCATTGCAACGATGCCGAAAGATAACGGTTGTTGTCCTCGAGCCAGGTCTCCGCGGTCATGACACTTTTATCTTCTGTTGTTCATCGAACTCAAGCCTTGGCGGTGATCCTTTGAGCTGCACCGGCAGGCTGTCGATGCCTTCCACCCGCAGTCGCACGAGGTAATCGCCTTGCGTCACCCCCGGAACCGTAAACGTCAGCGTGGTCGGCTGGCTCGCATCGGCCGGTGTGGTAATCAGTGTTGGGGCGATCTGGCGCGTGCCGAAGATAAGACTCACCTGCGCCTGCTGCTCCGGGCGCAGTCGCGGTGTGCATGTGAGGGTCACGCCGATGTCCCCCGGCGCGGCATTCAGCGGGCTCACGTTAATCAGCGGCGCCAGGGCGATCGGCACACCGTTGGTGGTCCACACGGGCAAATTGGGCCGCGCCACCTTCAAGGCCAAGGTGTAAAAACCGACCGCCCATTCATGCATGGCGTTCGCATCGTCGGTAATGCCCGGTACGTGCAGCGTCAGGCTTGTGGGTGACGTCGCGGGAGCTAGCGTCACTTCCCGCGCGAGCTTGAGTTTCGCGTTCTCGAACACGGCCGTCAGCGTCGCATCGCCGCTGAAGTTGTTGCCGGTGACGAGCAAATCATCGCCCAAGCGCATCGCAGGCAACTGATCGGAGGCCGCCGGGCGCACGCCGCTAAGCGTGGGAGACGGAGAGCCGACCGCCACCGGGCCGCTGTCATCCTTGCCACGGGTAAGAACCGGCGGTGCCACCCTGGCGCCGGTGGTGCGCTGGATGAGTACCACCGAGGCCAAATAGGCCATGGTCGGCCGATAACGCGCCTGCATCGCGGTCCACATTTTGGACAACTCTTCGCTACTCAAGAAGACCGGCGTGAGCTTGACGAGCTCGATCTGGTCCGCCAGGTCGGCTGCCGAGAGGCTGCCGAACGGCGACGGCAACATGGCACCGTCCACCGGTGACGGCGCCCCCAGCACGACGCGCAGTCTATCGCGCGTCAACACCGGCGTGTCGTGCATCAGCTGCATGGCGTATCCCAGCAGTATTTCCGCGTTGAAGTCCTGAGATCCGTAGGCCGAGAGGATGTAATGCAGGTCGAGCGCCAAGGGTTCGCCGCCAAGGCTGGCGCCGTTGGAATCGCGCGACGGCAAGCCGGTATTGCGCCAGCCGAGATTGGGGCTGACCTGATAGAGGAAGAGATTAAGCTGATTGGGCTCCTGCGGACCGGTGGTGATGCGATCGGGCGGCGATGCGCTGACGGAAAAACTGCCGATGCTCGACAAATCGTGATTGAGCAAACCATCGTTCAGCAAATCCTTCAGGGCGGCGGTCACCGCGGCGATGGCCAGAGGGCTGCTCATCTTTTCCCCCTGCTGCGCGACCGCAGGTAGTCCTCCAGACTGGGCGCGGACTTGGCGCGGTGCGCGGTGCGGGCCGGCGTGGAAGGTGCGGGCGTGGCACGTACTTCAATGCGGCCGATGGTCACGTTTATTGTGGGCGCCGCCGCCTGCACCTCCGGGGTCTGAGGTCGTACAGCAGCGCGCATCTGATGCGACGCTGGGATGCGCACCGGTGGCGCAACCGGCTTCACCGGCCTGGCGTGGGCGGCGACATGGGTCCCCTTTTCCACAGATGCGCGAGACACGCCGCTCGCAGGTTCTTTTTCCCGCTGGCCGCGCAAGTCTGCGCGGGTGCGTCGTGTGGTGGATGCTGGAGATTCAGCACGCGTGTGCTTTTCGTTAGCGGCTGCCGCTTTGCCCGGGGATAGCAGGCCAGATCCTGGCGCCACTACTATCTTTTCCACGATCGTTTCCAAGGCATGAGATGGTTGCACGGTAAGTGTTATCGATGTGTCGTTTACCAGTGTTGAAGTCCGCGGATCCGGAAGTGGGCGCGGCACTGTCGGCGCCTGGCGCTCTTGATCAGGCCAGCGTGTCACTGTGTTTTCCGCGGGCGCGAAGGCACGAGCGCTTTTTTGCGTATCGACTTGTGTACTCGTCCCGGATTGCGGCACAGGCAGTGCGAATGAAGACAGAGACTCAGCGTGTGATGTTGCGCTCGCTGTTAGTGATACGGGCGTTTGCGAATCACCGGATGACTCCCAGTCGGTAGCATCAGTGCTGCGCTGCAATGGTGTGCCCCGCAGTATGGCGCCACCCCCGCTATCTGGTGTTGGCTCAAACAACGACGCGCGGCGGCGCTGCAACAGCGGCGCGCGATCCAAGGCCTTATCCAATATATGGGTGAGAAAGTCGGTCACCGCAGGCTCCCGGTGTACAGTCTTGTATCGCCGAGCTGACGCGAGCGGTACGACACCAGCAATCGAGATGTTGCGCGGTTTCTGCTGATGCTCGAGGTTCCGCCTCTCGCTATTTTCATCGCGTCAGGCTCCGATCATCTCCAAATACAGGCGCCGCCGCCGCGCGCTCAGGGCGAGGATATCCCCCTCACTCCAGCCGTAGACCGATGCCAGCGCGTGGATGTCGCGCAGCAATCGTTGCGCCCAGTCGTCGATCTCGCTCCACAAATAGGTAAGAATATCGAATGACATGGACCACTGATGGCGGCAAGCGGGGCACGCCAATGCCACTTGCACGTCGGCCTGCGGGTCAGTCTTTGCCATTTCATCCATGACCGCTTGTATCACGGAGTCCGGCAAGGCTGCGGGATCAGTCGCGTGATCACCACAGCGCGCCTCTTGCACACAGCGTTGCAACAGCATGCTGTGCCCGGCACTTGCGGGGTGTTGTGCAATCTCGATCAAATCAGCGCTGTTCGGTAAGCGGCAGAGCACTTCGTAGCCATGTGTCGCCACCCGCAGGCTTACATCATTGCTGGGTAATGCGGGTGCGGCTACGCGGATATCCAGGGTACTAAAACTCAGCTCGAGTTGTTGCGCGCATTGCGGACACACGGCTACGGCTTCAAGCGTCACGCCAAATAACTCCTCGCGTAAGGTCAGCAAAAGTGCATCGCGCTGCCCGATGCTGCTGTGTGCCCAATCCTCAGGTGCTGTGCCAGGCGCGGCGGTGGCAAGCAGCGTCAAGGCGCGCTGCAACGGAGGTTCGTATACCCCTTGTTCCCATGCCGCAAGTAATGCGCTGGCGTTTAATGTAGACATAGACCAGTCCTGGACGATAGTGCCCCGTCGTGCTGATCGTTAAGGGCGCAGAACGCGCCCGCCCAAGGTCAGGCCGGTTCGGTAAACGTCGGTTCGCTGGGCTCGGGCACTTCGTAATCGCGCTCCCAGCCTTCGTTCTCGAGCTTGATGTGCGCGATCGCCACCGCATTGGCGTTCGCGTCCAGGTCCGGCAGGGCCTGGAATTCCGACACCCAGCAGCGATAGATTTTGTAGCGGATAGCCAACTGCCCGGCCTCGTTGTAGAGCTCGACGATGATGTTCTTGCGAAAATCCTTGAGCGATACCTCGGATCCGAGGCCCGCACCGTAGTTCCAGACCTTGTTGGCCCATTGTTCGAATTCCTTGTCATGCGTCACGCCGCGCTCAAGGGTAAGCGCCTCGTACTCCGTCCGACCGGGCGACTTGCGGCTGCTGCTGGGGTCGCCGCCATCACGATGTTTCACCACTTCGGTGGTACGCTTCAAACCTCCCACCTTGCTGATGCCCGCGACAGGCGCGGTGCTGCCCTCCCAGAACACGCGGAACTTGAAGTTTTTGTAAGGATCGAAACGCTGCGCGTTTACGGTAAATTGTGCCATGGCCTGCTCCTAAGTCGCTCTGTTCTGTGAAGGTTAAACTTCGATCTGGCCGGCTATCTGCTGGAGCTTGATCACGACAAACTCCGCAGGCTTGAGCGGCGCAAATCCGATAACCACGTTGACGATACCCAGGTCAATGTCGTTCTGCGTGGTGGTCTCCTTGTCGCATTTGACAAAGTACGCATCGCGCGCCGAGCTGCCCTGAAACGCGCCCTGGCGGAACATATTGTGCATGAAGGCGCCGGCGTTCAAACGGATCTGTGACCACAACGGCTCGTCGTTGGGTTCGAACACAACCCACTTGAGACCACGAAAAAGACTTTCTTCGATGAACAGTGCCGTGCGCCGCACTGGAATGTATTTGTACTCATCCGCAAGTTGGTCACTGCCGCGCAGCGTACGTGCGCCCCAGACCACGCGACCACCGGTGGGAAAGGCGCGGAAACAATTTATGCCGAGGGGATTGAGTTCGCCGTTTTCCCCATCGGTCAGCGCGATACTCAGGGATGGCACGCCTACCAGCGTCGCATCGAGTCCGGCGGGCGCCTTCCACACACCGCGCTGCGTGTCGGTGCGCGCGAACACCCCGGCGACGGCGCCACACGCGGCGAATTCCTCCATCTGGTTGTCGCGCAGCGGATTCGGCTGCCGCAGCCGGGGGAAAAACAGCGCCGCATTGCGGCTGCGCGTACCGACAAAATCATTGTTTGCATCGTTGAACTTGGTTCTCGCTGATTCTTTCGAGGTCCAGTCTTTCGGCGCATCCACCAGCAGCATCGCACGCCGTTTCTCACAATAGGCCGCCGCGGCGGACACAAGATTGACGTCCACATCCAGCGGATCGGTCGGCGCATGGTATGGCGGGATGCAAAGCAGATTGAACAAGTCCGCCTTCTCCAGGGCATAGAGTCCATTTTTGTTGGCCTCACCGTTCGGTGGCAGGAAATCGGCCACCGCTAGCGGCAATCCGTCGGACACCGCCGCCGCCGCAGCGGACAGGGCTGCGTCAAGGGCGGTCTTTGCGGCCGTGACCGCGGCCTTCTCCGCCGTCACATCCGCGGCGGGATTCGCGTTTTGCTTATCGATGAGCGCCTTCTTTGCCGTCGCGTAGGTCTTTTCAGCGGTACTCACCGCATCCACACCCGCTGCGACTGCCTCGGTGCCATCCGGCGTACCGTCATAACGTAGCAGGTCGGAATTGGACTCGAGTACTTTATCGACGCGTCGCGGGCTGGCCTTGACGGTGAGGTTGGCGAAACGCTCCGTCTTGCCACCGGGTGTGGTGTCACGCACGGTCAGGTTGAAAACATCCGCCTGGGTGACGCCCATCGCGGCGGCGACCTCGGCCGACACGTTGTCCAAGTCGATAGTGACACGCAGATTGGCCCCCCATTTTCCTTCATACGCCGCGACGAAGGAAAAATCCCCGACGGTCAGCGATGTCTGTGAGGCGGGTGCTGGCACCGGTGGATTGGCGTTGGGGTTACCGGGATCGGCATGATAGAGGCGCACAATGAGTGCCTGGCTGCCACCATTTAGAAAAAAGTCGCGCACCGCGTACCCGAGGTTACTGTCAACCCAAAGACCGCCAAAGATGCGTTCGAAATCGGCATAACCATTGATCGTGAAAGGCTCATTCGTCGGACCACGCAACGCACGACCGATGAGCGCCGTTATCGACGTGGCAACACCAGTTATGGTCCGAACGCCGCTGCTGATTTCTTCGATGTAAACACCGGGATAACTTAGAGCGACTGGCATAACGCGATCTCCTTTTTTTGCTATAAGCGTGCAATTAGTAGTTAGGTTTCTCGCCTCGATGGTGCGTTAGAAAATTGCTCTTGCGCTGCCTTAACTTACACATCTGAAATGAAATTGGTCTCGAATCAATCACTACTGGACTGGCATGAGAGTCATACACGCGCGACGAACAATAACGTCAACCCAAGGCACCGATTGAAGTCGGTGTGGTGCGCATCGGTGTCAGGGGTATACGAACAGCGGGCGGGATACGGGCAGCGACAACCACAATCGATGTCCAGAGAGAAACGACGGAACTGGTACTGACTGTCCATGCTCGCCCTCCTTCCTTATTTGCGGTGACACGTAATACTTTGGAGTGTCAGAATTTTTCTGGGAGCGAAAACATCATTGCGGAAAAAACCCAGCGTTGTCAAGCGAAGTATTTCATTAGGGAAACTACTGAGCTAGTCCCATGTCTCTAACGTGCTGACACTACGACAACGCGCTCGGACGCGAGGAGAACAAGAATGAAACAGACGACCTTCGCCTCGCCGGCCTTTCAATCCAAGCAGAAGCTCACCCGATGCGAACGCTTCCTGGCCGAGATGGATCAGGTGGTGCCGTGGGCGCGGTTGCTGACGTTGATAGCCCCGCATTACCCAAAGGCTGGGAATGGACGTCAACCGATGCCTTTGGAGACGATGCTGCGCATCCACCTCCTTCAGTAGCGGTTCAATCTCTCCGACCCTGCGGCCGTGGACATGCTTTACGACATCGAGTCGATGCGCCGCTTCTGCGGGATCGAGCCGGGAGACCAGGCGGTGCCCGACGAGACCACGATCCTCAACTTCCGAAGACTCCTGGAGCGGCATCGACTGACCGAGGCGATTTTCAAGGCAGTCCGCAAGCTCCTCGAAGAGAAGCGCCTGCTGCTCAAGGACTGCACCTTGATCGATGCCACCATCATCAATGCCCCGCCCTCGACCAAGAACGAAGACCGGGAACACGACCCCGAGATGAGCCAGACGAGGAAAGGCAACCACTGGTATTTCGACATGAAGGTCCATATCGGCACCAATGCCAAAGGGATCGTCCACACCGCCACGACCACCAAGGTTCGGGACGCCGACGTCACGCAATTGCCGAACCCGCTGCACGGCAAAGAGACTGTGCACCACGGTCTCTTTGCAGCCTGGATGCCAATGCCTGGCTCAAAAAACGGGGCATGTGCTCGCGGCTTCAGAAGCGCGTGGCCTCGGGCCGCACGCGCACCGAAACCGAGAAGGCCCGCAACAAACTCTGGTCCGTGGCCCGCGCCTTCGTTGAGCACCCCTTCCACGACATCAAGCAGCTGTGCGGCTTCGTCAAGGTCCGTTACCACGGCTCGCCAAAAACACAACCTGGGTGTTTGCGCTCCTGGCGCTCGCCAATCTCTATCGCGTGCGACACCGATTCCTGCCGCAAGGTGGTAATCCGTCCGGAGTAAGGAAAGAACGGGGGAAGGGATAAAGCGAAGACAGAAATGCACGATCACTACCGTCCTGCGGGGACCGAGTCATCGAGATGATGTCATGTTGGTGGTTGGGCGGCATAAGGCATGATTTGAGCACTGTTCAGAGGTTCCTTAACGCATCTTCCTGAGCTTCTTGGCCAGATCCTCGGCACGCAAATGCGTGTACCGCTTGAACATTACAAGCGTCTTATGGCCCGTAATCGTTGCCACTTCCATCATAATTGAGCCCACACTCGAACAGTCGGCTAGTCGCCTCATGACGAAGATCATGAAAATCAGGTTACTCCGAAAACCTGGATCAGGTGTCCGGTCATTCTCCGCACACACTGTCTCATAGGTCCCGCGGCCTAACACACATGCTTCCTAATTGAGGTCTTTGGCCACCGCATGTTCTCGATGGGGCTGCGCAGCGATTCCATCTTCCAGTCCATGCGCGCAACGTTGAAAATGTGGGACAAAAGGATGAGATACTTTTTGATCGTGTTGGGCCTGATTTCGCGATCCTCTTTCTTTTTCTTCCAGTCGGCGAAATCAGCAGTTCGAATCGTGGCCAACATACAATTGCTAATTAGGTTGTTTAAGCCAATCCTGAATCCGGACAGCTTCCTGCTTAGCGCCCTTCTTGTCTCGTGAGACTGCTGATTCGTAACGTCTGAGCGCTTCTGCGAAGCGCCGTATTTTCCGCCTCGGTGCGTGAAACAAAAACACCATGATTCATTTCGGTTTCAATCGCCTTCGCCTACGCATCTGCATGCTTGCGCGAATTGAAGGTTTTAGTCTGAACTGAATAGCCACGGCGACGCACTTGAACGTGCCATTGATACGCGCCACGTTTTCGAATCGTTGCCATAATACTGGTCCTCGTCACACCCAAAATTTCAGTGTGCCAAGATTGTCCCAGAAAAGGATTTGGTTATGATAGATTATCGATGATAATTCGATAACCTACTGATTATATGGCGGAGAGGGAGGGATTCGAACCCCCGGACCCTTGCGAGTCAACGGTTTTCAAGACCGCCGCCTTAAACCGCTCGGCCACCTCTCCCAACTGCGTAGGATACCCGAGGCATATCGGACAGGCCAGTTGAACCGTTGCGCAGGGCGGTTGTCTTGAGTAGAGTGCCTGCAACCTACACACTCTGCGAACGAGGAGCGATCGACAATATGGCCGAAAACCCCCAAGTACTCACCAGACCGCTTGCGTCCACGCTGGCGACCAACAGCGTCATCCGGAATACCTATATTCTGCTTTCACTCACCCTGCTGTTCAGCGCGCTGACAGCGGGCGTGGCCATGGCCACCAATGCCCCGATGCTGAACGTATGGCTGATATTGGGCGGTTACTTTGGACTGCTGTTCGCCACCAACAGGCTGCGCAATAGCGCTTGGGGACTGTTGTCGGTATTTGCCCTGACCGGATTCATGGGCTACACCCTCGGCCCCTTGCTCAATGCCTACATTGGTCACTATGCCAACGGTACCCAGCTGGTGGCGTATTCACTCGGTGGCACCGGCGTGATCTTCATCGGCCTGTCAACCTACGCGCTCACCACGCGGAAGGATTTCAGCTTCATGGGTGGCTTCCTGATGGCAGGCATTCTCATTGCCTTTCTCGCCGGTATCGCCAACATCTTCTTCGCCATGCCGGCTCTGGCGCTCGTAGTTTCGACCATGTTCATGCTGCTGATGTGCGGTCTGATCCTGTACGAAACCAGCAACCTCGTGCACGGTGGCGAGACCAATTACATCCTGGCCACCGTTAGCCTGTACGTCATCATCTACAACCTGTTCACGAGCCTGCTGCAATTGCTCGGGGTATTCAGCGGCGACGACTGATCAAGGTCGGTTACCCGTTTCAACAACAAGGGCCCCGCATGGGGCCCTTATTCATTCAGTCTTCGTCACATGCCCGGATAACGGGATGATCACCGTCATCAAATGTGAGCAGCAGGCGCCTAGCCGATCGTATTTCCGTGATTTTGGTAAGAGGCAATCCGGAGGCAACAGCCAGCTCATCGAGACTCACCGGCTGAGGCTGATGGGTTCGCTTGTTGTGGCCGCCGTAGTGACGCAGGTTCCAGTTTACCCAGAGAACGGTAACAACAAGCATACCCAGGACAACCAACCCATAATCCAGCAAGTCTTCTATGAGGGCCTGAAGACCGCCGCGCGTGATCATCTCGTCCACAAACAGCTGAACCCCCGCGATCCACAACAGCAGACTCACGAGAGGCGTGATGAGATACAGCCAGGCCAGCCAGAACAGGGTGGTGACGGTAAACTCAGCTGCACGTTGCAGGCCGCTTTGTTCCATCGTTCTGCGGCGTGTCATGACACCCCTCGTTCAGGGCTCTGCCAGCGAGCGTAGTGCTGATGACCGCGCCGCAGAAGTGCCTGTGGAATGGCCACCACCGTGGTGATGCTGGTAAGCGTCCAGTACACCATCGGATACCAGATCGCCCAATAGAGATTGCGGAAAATCCCCTTCTCATATCGGCTGTCCAGGAAAAGACCCACTGTGAACTGTAAAAGCGAGGTCATTGCCAGCACCACGCCCGTCCAGCGCGGCACTAAACTCGGTACGGCATAGTCCACCGGCCAGTATTCCGGTAACAGCCAGGTCAGTAGAAAGAAGACCACTGTCAGCAGCCAGGCATAGCACCAGATGGCGCCCAAGATGTACTCGATCAGTACCGGCCACATGCGCCGTTCCGACCAATGTCTCAGTAGGTGAGAAAATTTCAGTGCCGCCTCGATACCGCCACGTGCCCAGCGCAGGCGCTGACGCCACAGGCCGCGCAGCGTTTCCGGCACTACGATCCAGGACAGGGCATGCGGCTCATAGCGGATGTCCCAGTAGTGAATCTGCAGTTGCCAACTGATGTCGATGTCTTCGGTGACCGTCTCCGGCGACCAGTAACCAATATCGTGCAAGGCACGCCGACGGAAGCAGACATGTACGCCGGACACCGTGAAGAGCCGGCCGATATCGCGCTGACTGCGCTTGACCATGCCGATGATAGAAGCGAATTCCCCTATCTGGATTCGCGCCAGCAGACCACGCTTGTTCTGGACACGCGGATTGCCGGTGACCGCAGCCACGCGCGCACCTTGCAAGAAATGGGGGATCATCCACAGTAGAGCGTCCTCGGCAAGCAGTGCATCTGCGTCCACGCACATCAGGAATTCGGCGCGGCTGGCGAGTGCGCCGGCACGCAGTGCCATGGCCTTGCCGAAGTTCTGCTCAAGCGTGACGATACGCACACGCGCATGCTCTTGGACCAGCTCATCAAGAATCGCACCGGTTCGGTCGGTACTTCCGTCATTAATGATGACGATTTCGAAATGCGGATAACAATTGCTCATCAAACGCTCGATCGTGTCACGGATGTATTCCTCTTCATTGTGGCAAGGGACAAGAATCGAAACGAACGGATACTCAGTCAGTTTTGGTGGCTCGTTTTGGTGGCGTTCATGCCGGAAGGAAAACAACAGCGCCCCGATCATCCAAAAAAATGCCATAAACAACGGATACAAGAACACATACAGGGAGAGAGCTTCCACGTTCAGTACCTGCTATCCGTCTGGTTGGCGAGCTCCACCGTGACTCGTGTCAGCGTCCCGAGATCATCCAGCGCAGCGCTGTTCTGCAAACCGTAATTACGTGCACCACCACGGTTCAGAGCGCGTATAGAGGCAACCAACTGCCGGTCCTTCAGATCCGGCCCATTCTGCAGAAGATAGTAGATGGGTATGGCATCGTGCTTATCCTCCTGCGGCATAGACATCTGATCGGGATCCATCGACACCAGACGGAAGTCCATGCAACCTGGCACCGAAACCTGTCCTTCGATACCGCACACCAGTCCAGCCCGGTAATAGGCGAAGCGCGTGCGGACCGCCGCCGCGGCCTGCGGGGTCATTCCTTTGTTCACGAGAATAGCGTCATATGGATGCCGCCGGGCCAACTCGGTATAGACCGCAGGATTGAGCTGGGCGGCTGGCAGGCGCAGGACAATCTGACGGATACCAACACGCGTGCGCATCTGATGCAGCGCGCGATTGAAGAAGTCACCCGTGCTCGGCATTCCCGGATTGGCAAAGAACGCACGCCGACTATCGCGTGTAAATGGGCTGATGATGACGGTATTCACGCGCAGTTGTTCCAGCCTGGTGAGCAAGGCAGACAGCTGATGCTCACGATCTGCCTCCGTCATGCTGCTCCAGGCGTCGAGCTCGATTTCCAGAAAGCGGTGCGGGGCGAGACCGGGTGGCTTGAGTAACAACCTTTCGAACTCGGCAAGCGTGCGTAGTTTATAGACCAGAATACGGCTGATGCGCGGAAAGTCCTCGGTGTGCGCCGGCATCAACCCCAGGGTGAGTTGCCAGCGCATCCCCAGTGCCTGCGCCTCCTCCGCCAGCACCGAATCAAAGTAGCCATAAGGCCAGGCAACCGCGCTGGCCGTGGAGTGGGTCTCGGCTTTCAGACGCTGCGTAAAGCGAACAAGGTCTGCGCGAATTCGGCGTCGAAACGCGGACTCGCTCTCGTAGGTTGCGCTGTTCGGATCGTAGCGGCGAGTGATCGAGGCAGGCGCCTGATTGCCCTGGGGGTTGGACGGAATGCCATGATGCAGATTGTCCGTGTGCGAAGCGATCTCAACCAGTGGTGAGCGCTGCATGACACGCACGTCCTCCCAGGTCAGCATCCGCCCCTGGTAGTTCTCGGGGACATCGCGTCCATCCAGCCAGCCGGTTTCCAGGGCCATAACTGCGGGGAACTCATACTCTTCGAGTATCGGCAGTGCGAGTCTCCGGAAACTTGCCAATCCGTCGTCAAAAGTCAGAAGCACTGCCTTCTGCGGCAGAACCGCCTGCCCATTAACCACGGCGGCGAGCGCGCGCAGGCTGACTGGCTGATACCCCAGACGTTTCAGCGCATCCATTTGTTCGTGAAAGGCCGCCACGCTCACCGCATAATCATCGGTGGTCGTACCCGGCACGATATCGTGGTAGACGAGCGCGGTCAGTTCCGCCGCCAGGGGAACCCGGGGAAGCAACAGGCATACAAGAAGAACAAGCAGGCGCCTATACGGTACGCTCTCTGTGACCACTCGTAACCCCCTAACATACCGCGCGTTCATAATCACGGTACGCTCTCTGTGACCGCTCGAAGTTCCGTAGCACACCGCGCGTTCATATTCTCAGAATCGCTGGTGGTAATACATATAGAAGCGCCAATCGATTTCATAGCTGCCATCATAAATGTTGCGCGCGACGCCCGCGCCAGCAACCAATGAATGGCGCGTATCGAAGTCGTAATCCTGCTCATAGCGCACCCCAAAGCGGGGGTGTGTACCGTAGCCTGCCTGCTGGTAAAGATTCGCATTCAGAAAGAGATGGTCGACATGGCGCCGGTAGCGCGAATCGTGGACGAAATCGGTGCGATTCGTGACCCCAAGGCTGTAGTCCTGGCTTGGATTAAAATAGACCGCATTATCCAGGGTGTTGCTGGACTGGAACCACTCCAGAAATAACCGCTGCTCGCGATCAGCACGCATCTCGTACGCATAGCCGGCCGCGGTGTAAAAGGCGTTACGCTGATTGGTGTCGGTGAAATCGTAAAAGTTGATCGACGCCACCCAGCTCAGCCGGTAGTCGCGCGCTTCATAACTGGCATCACCACTCCACTGATCCGCGCTGATCCCTGCCGCACGGGCCCGCAATGGTGTATTCACTGAGAACGAGGCGTAGGCGGCGGAGAGGCGCCAGGCATCACGTGGTTCGTACACCAGGAGTGTCGTCGAGCCACCCTGTCCGGATTTATACAGATCCATGGATAGTTCCTCATCGAGGTGCCATTGCTCGTTGAAACGATAGCGTATACCCATGCCCCCGCGGTGCATGTCGCCATCTTGGTATTGCTCCTCGCTCGAGCGCACGTTCAGGTAACTGGCATACAGGCGGGTGGCCTCGAAAACCTGCGTGCTCACCTCGGCGCGGATGTACCACTCGCCCAGTCCCTGGTCGGAGTTATCGTTGTACAGTGCGGCGTCCAGGGCTGGGCTTTCTTCATCGAGATTCTGATCCACGCGCAGCGCCAGATCGGCCTTGACGAAGGCGTTGCGCAGGGACTCATTGTCTGGATGTTGCGCGAGCGCGAGGCGCGTCAGGCGATGCGCTTCGTTTGGCCGGTTGTTGCTCAGCAGGCAGTCGCTGATCGGTACAACCAGATAGGGCGGATGGTCGTCGCGGTTGTACACGCGTTCGAAGCGTTGCAGCGCTCCGGCACAATCGCCCTGCCACAGTGTGACGAGGATCACATCGCGTTGCAGCGGATAATCGTCCGGGTACCGCGCGAGGAGTGACAGGAGAATATTGAGACTTTGCGTGTACTGGCCGGCGCGTGCCAGTTGCACCGCGCGGGTGTGTTCCACGTAGGTACTTTCGATTCCGCTGACGGGTTCTGCGGCATGCGCCGCCACGCTGACCAGCGCCAGTACCCACAGCAAACCCTGCGCCCCCCTTTGCACACATCTGTCCTCGCCGAGACGCCGCGCATCCCGTGCCGCAGTCCCGGCAGTTAAGCCAGTATTGTCCTATTTATTATTGATGAAGCAAATTCTAAACCAGAATCGCAAGAGTGTTGGTTGACTTGTGTCAGTTTCCGCCTGAAATAATGCGCTCACACCTGCCGAGATAGGGGCGTAACACTGCAGGAATGGTAATGCTGCCGTCCTGCTCCTGGTAATTCTCCAGAATCGCCACCAGCGTACGACCAACCGCCAGCCCCGAGCCATTCAGGGTATGCAGCAGCTCAGGTTTTCCGGTTTCCGGATTGCGCCAGCGTGCCTGCAGTCGGCGCGCCTGGAAGTCTTCGAAGTTGCTGCACGACGATATCTCCCGAAACTTCTGCTGGCCCGGCAACCAGACTTCGAGATCGTAGGTCTTGGCGGCGGAAAAGCCCATGTCCCCGGCACACAGGGCCATTACGCGATACGGCAGCCCGAGCCGCTGCAAAACCGTCTCGGCATGACCGGTGAGATCTTCCAATGCCTGGTACGAATCCTGCGGGCGCACGAACTGGACCAACTCCACTTTCTCGAACTGATGCTGACGGATTAGCCCGCGTGTGTCCTTGCCATACGACCCGGCCTCGCTGCGGAAACAGGGTGTGTGGCAGACATGTTTGCGTGGCAGGCGCGAGGCATCGACAATAGTGTCGCGCGCCAGGTTGGTCACTGGCACCTCAGCCGTGGGAATTAAATAATACGATGCCCTTGGATCGAGGGCTTCCCCGCGCTCGACCGCGCCAACTTGCATGGCACTACCAATCAATCCGGGAGCGCGAGAAGCTATCACCTTGAACAAATCCTGCTCGAACTTGGGCAACTGACCGGTGCCGTGCAGGCTGTCGATATTGACCAGATACGGGACATAGGTTTCGGTATAGCCATGTTCGCGCGTGTGCAGGTCGAGCATGAACTGGATCAGCGCGCGCTGCAACTGCGCGAGTGCGCCTTGCAGTACCACGAAGCGCGCACCGGATATTTTGGCTGCTACTTCGAAGTCCATCAGGCCGAGGCCTTCGCCAAGATCGACGTGATCCTTCGGCACAAAATCGAGCTTCCTCGGATCGCCCCAACGACGTACTTCCTGATTATCGCGCTCATCCTGGCCGTCCGGAACGCTTGCATGTGGGATATTGGGAACGCCGAGCGTGATCGTTGTCAGCTCGGACTGCAACTGCTCAAGCTCGTTTTCCGCCTGCTTGAGCGCGGCACCGATATTGGCCACCTCCTCCATCAACATCTTGGCATCTTCACCGCGTGCCTTGACCTGGCCGATGGCCTTGGATTTGGTGTTGCGCTCGTTCTGGTACTGCTGAGTCAGTACCTGGACCTTCTTGCGTTTCTCTTCCAGACTGGTGATGGTCGCCACATCCAGCGTGAACCCACGACGCGCAAGCAGCTGGGCGGTCTTGTCGAGGTCGGTACGGAATAGTTTTGGGTCAAGCATGATCGAATTTTGTTAAATATTATTGTTTAACAGAAGATCAACGCAGATGAACATGAATTGACATTATTTGAGTTGATCTGCGTCTGATGAATCTTAACCTTCATTCACGTGTGCCGACCAAGATACGACATGGCCGGGGGGCAGCAAGTCTTTGAGATGGTTCAAGATACGCCGCACCTTGTCGGGCGCGTCGAAGAACTCAATCACCACTGGCAGATCAAGCGACAGGTCAAGCAGTGACGAGGAATGTACCGCTCCCGAGCGTCCGAACCCACTGATGCCACGAAACACCGTGACCCCGCGCACCTTCTCGTTGTCGTGCAGTTTCGCGAGAAGCGTTTTCAACTGCTTCTCACTTTCAGTCAGATAGACACGCACCACCGTCACGTCGCTGTGTTTCATAGCTGCCTCGCAAGAATTACACCGAGCCAAGTGGCGCCGATACACAGAAACAGGCTCGCGGCCATGTTGCTCACGGCCTTCGCCATGGCACCCTGCTCGATCAGATTGAAGGTTTCGATGGAGAACGACGAGAACGTGGTGAAGCCGCCGAGCACGCCGATCAGCAGGCCGGCACGCAACACACCGCTCGCGGCAAAACGCTCGGTGAGCAGCACGAACAACACGCCCATCACCAGACAACCGAGCACGTTCACCGCCAGCGTGCCGTAAGGAAAGCCGCGCCCCAACCAGGTATGTACGCCGGTAGACAGCCAGAAGCGCATCACGCTCCCGACTGCCCCACCGACGGCAATGGCAATCACCTGACTCATCGTTTCTTCGCCTTTTTGTCCAGCTCGCGGAAATATTCCAGGCGCTCGGCAATCTTCAGCTCCAGGCCGCGCGCGACCGGGTGGTAATAGTGACGCTCGCCAGTCTCCTCGGGAAAGTATGTCTCCCCGGCAGCGTAGCCCTCCGGCTCATCATGCGCATAGCGATAGGCCTTGCCGTAGCCGAGTTCCTTCATAAGTTTGGTGGGTGCGTTGCGCAAATGCACCGGCACCTCGTACGAGCCCTCGCGCTTCACGTCCTGCATGACCGCACCGAAAGCGGTGTACACGGCATTGCTCTTGGGCGCGACCGCGAGATACACCACGGCCTGGGCGATAGCGAGTTCACCCTCCGGGCTGCCGAGTCGCTCCTGCACATCCCAGGCCTCAAGTGCCAGTGTCAGGGCGCGCGGGTCGGCATTGCCAATGTCTTCACTCGCCATGCGCACCACACGGCGAGCGATATAAAGCGGATCGCAGCCGCCATCCAGCATGCGCGCATACCAGTACAGTGCTGCATCCGGTGACGAGCCGCGCACCGATTTGTGCAGCGCCGAGATCTGGTCGTAGAACGCCTCGCCCTGCTTGTCGAAGCGTCGCACGCCGCCGGTAATCAATTCCTGGACAATAGCCTCGGTCACGGTCAGCCGGCCATTCTGTGGCTCGGCAAGATCGCCCGCCAGTTCCAGCAGATTCAGGGCGCGGCGCGCATCACCATCGGCGGCACGACTGAGCAGATCGCGCAATGCCTCGGGCATATCGAGACGCAGGTTGCCCAGGCCATGCTCGCTGTCGGTGAGCGCGCGATCGATGAGTTGGCGAATGTCCTCGGCCTGCAGGGCCTTGAGCACGTATACCCGCGCGCGTGACAGCAGCGCCTTGTTGAGTTCGAACGATGGGTTCTCGGTGGTGGCACCGATGAAGGTCAGCGTGCCGTCCTCAACATATGGCAGAAAGCCATCCTGCTGCGCCTTGTTGAAGCGATGCACCTCGTCCACGAACAGCACGGTGGGTTGTCCCTGCTCGGCACGCACACGCTTGGCTTCGTCCACCGCCGCGCGAATTTCCTTCACACCTGAAAATACGGCGGACAGACTCAAAAAATGCGCCCCGAGATGGGCCGCGACAATACGCGCCAGTGTGGTCTTGCCGCTGCCCGGCGGCCCCCAGAGGATCATCGAGTGCAGCACACCGGTCTCGACCGCGCGCCGCAATGGCTTGCCGGGCGCCAGCAGATGCGCCTGTCCGGCAATGTCTTCGAGGCCCGTCGGCCGCATGCGATCGGCCAGCGGTTGCGCGCTGAGTGCGTCGCCGCCGCTCGGCGAGGATTTTGCAGCGGGTTTCATTCCGTAATCACATCCACCCCAGCGGGTGGCTTGAAGCTGAATTTGTCCGCGCTGATCTGGATATTTTCCTTGGCATCGCGCAGGGTGACGCGTGTGGTCTGGCCAAAACCATCGATCATCTCCAGGGTGCGGATCATGCCCTTCTCAAAGCCAATGCGAATGGTTTCGAAGCCGCCATCGTTCTTCTTTGGCGTCAGCTGCACCCAGTCAAGCGCGCCCTGATGACCGAGATCCTTGATGACAAAGATACCCTCCAGCGCACCTTTGCCGGAAAGCAGGATTGCCGGGGTAGCACCCAGCGCGCCTTGCATGCGGCGCACGGCCACTTGCTTTAGTTCAACGTCGTACACCCACACTTGCTTGCCATCGCCGACGATGATCTGCTCATAGGGCACGGTGTAATTCCAGCGAAATTTTCCGGGACGTTCGATCCATAAGTTCCCGGAGGATTCCTGGATCGGGTTCATGGCTTCATCCAGTGTCACCTGGTCAAAGCGCGCGCTGTAACGCTGTACCTTATTGAAGAAACGCTGCAGGTCCTGGGTGGCGGCGGCCTGCGCCGCCGTGCAGCTCAGAAAAAGAACAAGGATGGCGATCAAGCGTTGCATGCTGAATTCCTGGTTTAGTCGCGCGGCGGCGGGGGCGGCGCCAGCACTTCACGGTTACCATTTGATTGCATGGGTCCGACCACGCCGGACTTCTCCATCTCCTCGATCAGGCGTGCGGCGCGGTTGTAGCCGATGCGCAGGCGGCGCTGCACACCGGAGATTGAGGCGCGGCGTGTCTCGGTAACAATCTTGAGCGCCTCGTCGTAAAGCGGATCATTCTCGCCTTCGCCATTCTCACCACCGATGCCGGCCAGTCCGGCGCCCCCACTGGCGACCTCCGCCTCACCGGTAAGAATACTGTCATCGTAGGTCGGCTTACCGCTCTTCTTGAGGAAGTTCACGACCTTGTGCACTTCGTTGTCGGATACGAACGCGCCGTGCACACGCAGCGGCAGACCGGTGCCGGGTGTCAGGAACAACATGTCGCCCTGGCCGAGCAACTGCTCAGCGCCCATTTGATCCAGAATCGTACGCGAATCGACGCGCGCCGAAACCTGGAAGGCAATACGTGCCGGAATGTTGGCCTTGATGAGACCGGTGATCACGTCCACCGACGGACGTTGCGTGGCGACGATCAGATGCAGACCGGCGGCGCGCGCCTTTTGCGCCAGGCGGGCGATCAGCTCTTCCACCTTTTTGCCGACCACCATCATCAGGTCAGCGAGCTCGTCGATCAGAATCACGATGTACGGCAGGGGCTTCAGTTCCGGTACCTGATCGTCGTCGGACTGAACCTGGTAGATCGGATCGAGAATCGGTTTGCCGGCCTTCTCGGCCTCGCGCACCTTGCTGTTGTAACCGGAGATGTTGCGCACGCCGAGCGCCGCCATCAAGCGGTAGCGACGCTCCATTTCCACGATGCACCAGCGTAGCGCGTTGGCGGCCTGCTTCATGTCCGTCACCACCGGCGCAAGCAGATGCGGGATGCCCTCGTACATGGCAAGCTCGAGCATCTTCGGGTCGACCATGATGAAGCGCACCTGCTCCGGCGTCGACTTGTACACCATGCTCAGGATCAGGGCGTTGATGCACACCGATTTGCCCGAGCCGGTGGTGCCGGCGATCAGGAGATGCGGCATCTTGGCGAGATCCACGATAATCGGCGCACCGCCAATATCCTTGCCGAGCGCCAACGCCAGCGGTGAATGCGCCTCGTCATAGGAGCGTGACGATAACGCATCGCTCAGCCGCACGGTCTCGCGATGCTCATTCGGAATCTCGATACCGACCGTAGACTTGCCGGGGATATTCTCGACCACACGCAGGCTGATCACCGAGAGCGCGCGCGCCAGATCGCGCGCCAGGTTGGTGATCTGGCTGGCCTTCACGCCTGGCGCCGGATCGATCTCGAAACGGGTGATCACCGGGCCGGGATGCACCGCCACCACCTGCGCCTCGATATCGAAGTCGAGCAGTTTCTTTTCCAGCAGGCGCGACAGGGTCTCGAGGGTTTCTTTGTTGTACGCAATCTTGGCGTCTTCGGCCGGATCGAGCAGCTTGAGTGGCGGCAGCTCGCCAGAGCCAACCGGCACATCAAACAGTGGCACCTGCTTCTCGCGCTCCACGCGTTCGCTCTTGGCGATCGGTTTGAGCACCGGCTCGATGCGCGGCGGTGCGTGCTTTTCCAGAACCTTTTTGTCTTCAGCCACGGTTACACGCCGCTGCTTTTTCGCACGCAGGCCAATCCCGTAGTCGACCATGGCCGAGAACCCTTGCTTCGCGCGCAATGCAAGCACGAAACTCAGCCGCCCGGTGACATCCATCACCTTGAGCCAGGAGAGGCCGGTAAACAGCGTAACCCCGGCAAAGAATACCGCCAGCAGGAAAATGGTAGCGCCGACGAAGCTGAACGGCCCGGCCAGCCCGTGGCCCACAAAGCTGCCGAGCACACCACCGCTGCTGAACGGCAGATCACCATTCGTGGCGAAATGCAGGCTTGCGAGCCCGCCGGCACCGAGCACGGTGAGCACGAAACCGGCAGTAATGAGTGCCGTCACACGCGCGTCACGCGGACCGTCGTTCCTGCGGTTCAGAAACACGCGTGCGGCCGCGACGCCGGCGAGCACCGGAAACAGAAAAGCCACATAGCCGAACAAATGCAGGAGCACATCGGCCAGCCACGCGCCGGCGCGCCCGCCCAGATTTTCCACCCGGCTGGTGGAGCTGCTCTGCGACCAGCCGGGATCAGCGGCGTGGTAGGTCCAGAGCGAGATGAGCAGGTAAACGGCGACCGCGACGAGGAGATACAGTCCGGCCTCGCGTAGCATGCGCAGGATTTTCGGGGCCAAAGGCGGCCGTTGTTCACGTTTCCAGGTTGCCTGCGCCACAACACTCCTCGGGATGGATAACTGCCCGCGTATTATGGCGTTTTTGGCCGGATTAGACCATGGTCAAAGCCCAGTCAGGGAGGCAGCGACAGCCGGGTGCACAATCCGCCCGCCCTGGACATTGATGCCGGCGCGCAGGGCCGCATCCTGCTCCCAGCCGGGTTGGGCAAGGCGCGCGACGTACGGGGCAATCGTCCCGGACAGGGCCTGGGTGGCGGTGCGCGGCACCGCCCCAGGCATGTTGGTCACGCCAAAGTGGATGACTCCCTCCTCGACATAGGTCGGATTCTTGTAATCGGTCGGACGGATGGTCTCGACGCAGCCACCCTGATCGACGGAGATGTCCAGGATCACCGACCCGGGACGCATGCTGCGGACCATGGCGCGTGTCACCAAATGCGGAGCACGGGCACCGGGAATGAGCACGGCGCCGATCAGCAGATCGGCCTGCTGCACCGCCGCGGCGATGGCGCCCTGATAGGAGTGCAGCGCCGTGACATTCGGGCCAAGCTGACGCATGCGCACCAGGCTCTCGCGCGAACGCGCAAACACCGTGACCTCGGCACCCAGTGCGGCGGCGGCCGCCACCGCCGCGCCACCCGCCTCGCCCGCCCCCAGCACCACCACCCGGCCGCGCTCCGTACCCGGCATGCCGCCGAGCAGAATACCGCGCCCACCCTGAGGGGCGTGCAGCAGGTGTGCGCCAATCTGGATTGCCAAGCGACCAGCTATCTCGCTCATCGGTGCGAGCAACGGCAAATGGCCCTGCACCACCACGGTCTCGAACGCCACCGCCGTCAGACCCTTTTGCTTCAGTACACGCGCCAGTTCCGGCACGGCGGCCAGATGCAGGTACGAGAACAGCACATGCTCGGGCCGCAGCAGATCGTATTCCGGCGCGATCGGCTCCTTCACCTTGACGATGAGCTGCGCATGCCCATACAAGGTCGCCGCATCCGGCAGAATCTGGATGCCATGCGCGGAATAGGCGCTGTCCGGGTATCCACTCTGTTCTCCGGCTCCAGTCTGCAAATACACCTCGCTCCCGGCACGTACCAGCTCCCCCGCGGCTTCGGGTACGAGCGCCACGCGCCCTTCGAGGGGTTTAATTTCCTTTGGAATACCGATGCGCATGCCTGCTCCTTTCGTCATAGCCCGGAAAGACTTCGCGACAGGATAACAGCCGTTATAATAGCGCCCCTAATTCCCGCGACCTTCTCGGAGTCTTGTTCATGGCCACTTCCAAACACTGCCGTCTCCTGATCCTAGGCTCCGGACCAGCCGGCTACAGCGCCGCTGTGTATGCCGCGCGCGCCAATCTCAAACCGGTATTGATTACCGGCATGGAACAGGGCGGCCAGCTCATGACCACCACGGAAGTGGACAACTGGCCGGGCGACGTCGAAGGCCTGCAGGGGCCGGGGCTCATGGAGCGCATGCAGAAACATGCCGAGCGTTTCCAAACCGAAATTGTTTTCGACCACATCCGCAGCGTCGATCTCAAGGTGCGGCCATTCAAGCTCACCGGCGACTCCGGCGAATACACCTGCGATGCGTTGATCATTGCCACCGGCGCCTCGGCCAAATATCTCGGCATCCCGTCGGAAGAGAAATTCCGCGGCAAAGGTGTGTCGGCCTGCGCCACCTGCGACGGCTTCTTCTACAAGAACCAGAAAGTCGCCGTGGTGGGCGGCGGCAACACCGCCGTGGAAGAGGCCTTGTACCTGTCCAATATCGCCGAGCATGTGACCCTCATCCACCGGAGCGACAAGTTCAAGGCCGAGGCCATCCTGGTCGACAAGCTCATGGAAAAAGTCGCGGCCGGCCAGATCGCACTCGATCTGAATAGCAACACGGATGAGATCCTGGGCGACACCAGCGGCGTCACCGGCGTGCGCGTCAAGGACCAAGCCGGCAAAACCAAAAACATCAGCGTGCACGGCGTGTTCATTGCCATCGGCCATGCGCCCAACACCGCCATCTTCGAAGGCCAGTTGGACATGGAACACGGCTATATCAAGACTCGTTCCGGCAACCAGGGCAATGCCACCGCCACCAGCGTGCCGGGCGTGTTCGCGGCCGGCGACGTGCAGGACCACATCTACCGCCAGGCGATCACCTCGGCCGGCAGCGGCTGTATGGCGGCGCTCGATGCCGAACGATATCTCGAATCCCTGAAGAAATAGTTCTTCGCCACAAAGGATTTCGTGTCCTGGAGACCCAGCCGGAAATCCTGCTCGCCACCGGGCTGATCATACTGGCAGCGTATTTCATCCGCGGTATCTCCGGTTTCGGTTCGGGGTTAGTCTCGGTGCCGCTGCTCGCGCACTTCCTGCCGCTCACCTTTGTGGTGCCGATGATTCTGGTGACGGACTTTCTGGCATCCCTCGCGCTCGGCACCCACACCCGCCAACACGCACGCTGGGACGAGTTGAAGCCACTCATGCCATTCAGCATTCTCGGTGTGCTGATCGGTACCACGCTGCTCGTCAAGCTGCCAGAAGCACCGTTGCTGGCCACGCTTGGACTCTTTGTTTTGCTGTTCGGCGCCCGCAACGTGCTCGACCTGCATGGCACGCGCACCATCTCGCGCCGCTGGGCGATGCCGGCTGGGCTCACGGGTGGCGCAATTGGCGCGTTGTTCGGCACCGGCGGGCCACCGTATGTCATCTACCTCAATCACCGCCTGCACGATAAAGCTGAATTGCGTGCCACGTTCAGCGGGCTGTTCTTCCTCGAAGGCGGTCTGCGGATAGTGGTGTTTCTGATCGCCGGGCTGCTGCTCAACACGACGCTGCTGCTGTCAATTCTAGCTGCCCTGCCGCTGGTGGCGCTCGGGCTCTTCCTCGGTAACCGCGTGCATATCGGCCTGTCGCCGCTGCAGATGCAACGCATTATCGGGATCATACTGCTCGTCAGCGGCACCTCGCTCCTTTGGCGCGCCTGGGTCTAGCCAGATCCCGTGGCCCACGGCAGACGCCCGGTTGCGTTTTCGATGTCAGCGCCGCATATTCCTGGCATCTTACTCCACATGACATGCCATGGCAGACCAGGACGGCGAGAACGACGACAAGAGCCTGTTCCGCAAGGCGGTGAAAGGCGCGCGCCCGCTCAAGCAGGATCGCCACAATCCGCATCGGCCCCGCCGTAAACCGGTGCCGCTACAGCGGCAGCGCGATGACCAAGCGGTGATGGCCAGTTTGCTCTCGGATGATTATTCCCCGGATATTGAAACTGGTGAGGAGCTGCTGTTCGTACGCACCGGTATCCAGCAACGCGTGTTGCGCAAGTTTCGCCGTGGCCAGTACAGCATCGAAGCCGAACTCGATTTACATGGCCGCACCGCCGCCGAGGCACGCGAGCTGGTGAGCCAGTTTCTGCAGCACGCGCGCGCCAGCAACAAGCGTTGCGTGCGCATCATTCACGGCAAGGGTCTGAGTTCGATCGGCAAGCTGCCGGTGCTGAAAGTAAAGGTAAACAGCTGGCTGCGACAGAAGGACGAGGTGCTCGCGTTCTGCTCGGCACGTCCCAACGATGGCGGTACCGGTGCGGTGTATGTACTGCTCAAGAAGGCCGGGTAATAGCTATTGTTGTGCAAGCCTGCTTTCCCTCTATCGGTTATTTTTGTGCAAGCCTGCTTTCCTGAATGGCCCGAACGGTGTTGTTCTCAGGGAATGATATCGTAACCGCTCGACCTGTCGTCGATGGATGCAAGCAGCACCACCGCATGCGCCGCAATACCCTCTTCGCGCCCGGCGAAACCGAGTTTTTCGGTCGTGGTGGCCTTGACGTTGACACAGTCGGCGCTGATGCCGAGATCGGCCGCAACGTTCTCAATCATCGCCGGGATGTGTGGCGCCAGCCTGGGCGATTGCGCGATGATGGTGCTGTCCAGATTCTCCAGACGCCAGCCGCGTTCATCGAGCAGCGCCTCGACATGGCGTAGCAGCTTGCGACTGTCGATATTTTTATAGCGCGGGTCGGAGTCCGGAAAATGCCGGCCGAGATCGCCCAGGCCGGCGGCGCCCAGGCAGGCATCGCAAATGGCGTGCAGCAACACATCTGCATCCGAATGCCCAAGCAGGCCTTTGGCATGGGGAATTTTCACACCACCGAGGATGAGATCACGCCCGGACACCAGTGGGTGCACATCGTATCCATGACCAATACGCATCATCGGGTTTCGCGCTCCTGTTCGCGCAGAAAGAGTTCGGCCAGTGCCAGATCCTCGGGTACAGTGATCTTAATGTTGTCCGCATGCCCGTGCACCAGGCGCGGACGGGCCCCGCTGTATTCCATGGCCGAAGCCTCGTCGGTGATCTCCGCGCCGGCCTGCATGGCCGATTCGAGCGCAGCGCTCAGGGCTGCGAGCCGGAAGACCTGGGGCGTAAGCGCGCGCCAGAGCCCGGCGCGTGGCACGGTTTCCTCAGAACAGCCGTTGTGGTCAGCGCGCTTCATGGTATCACTGAGCGGCAGGGCCAAGAGACCGCCGTCCGCGTGGCCGGTCACCGCCGCCAACAGGGCATCGATATCCGCATGCCGCACGCATGGGCGCGCCGCATCGTGCACCAGCACCCAGTCATCGGGCGCGGCGTAGATCCCCAGCGCACGCAGGCCGTTCAGAACCGTCTGCGCGCGCTCCGCACCGCCAATGTAGGTCGTTAACAGATTTGGAACTTGCGCGGCCAACGTCGGCCAGTAGGCATCGTCCGCGGCGATGCCGACCACCAGACCGCGCAGACGCGGATAATGACCGAGACGTTCTAGCGTGTGTTGCAGAATCGCGCGCCCCAGGAGGGGAAGATACTGCTTGGGACGCGCGGCACGCATGCGCGTGCCGCCGCCCGCGGCGGGCACCACCGCCCACAGTGCGCGCGCCGATGTGTTGGCCAAGGGGCGAACTCAGGCAGCGACGCCGACTTGCTCCCGGATTCTGTGGATGGCGTCTTCCGGCGAAATGCCGGTCGCGACCGCGACCTCACGCGCGAGATGGTTGCAGCCCGTCTGCAGCAGCCGTACTTCCTCGAAGGACAAACTTTTCTGGGACTTCCAGCGCAACAGGTCGCGCACCACTTCGCCGATCTCCATGCACGTGCCGGCATTCACTTTGCGCGCCAACTCCCGGCAGCGTTCCAGCTGGTTACCCGCGGTCGAACGGCTCTTGCCCGATCCGGACAAGACCTTGAACAGATCCTTGACCTTCTTGCCATCCAGGAGCGGTCGGATACCATTCGGCTCCATGTTGGCGAGTGGCACCTTGATGGTGGCACCGCTTTCCAGAATGCGGATCACAAAACAGGGTTCAACTTTTCCGGTGAGAAAGACATCTTCCCGACCCTCTATGACGCCGACGCCTGCCGCCGGGTAAAACACCGCGTCACCAATCTTGTAACCGGATTTCCGTGCCATTCAGCCACCCCTCCGTTTATAGTTTAAATACTCTGCATAACCATTTGAACAATAGAAGTATCCATTTGTCAAATATCTGATTAACTTCCGCTCACTCAGGTCCAGACCAAGCACCTCCCAGGCAGTGATCGGGTACAATAGCAACCCCAAAACGCCGAACCCATTCATCGTCCTTGCCGTCCCTGCCACCCACCACACTCGCCTCTGACGAGCCGTGTTCTCCGCTCTTGCCCCGCTGCCCGCAGCAGCCTGGCGCTAGCCTGCGCTGGAGACATTTACTGGGATCAGGCCGGGGACTGGCCATTGCCCGCGCCGCCGAGGCACATGTTGGCCCGTTGCTGGTGATTACCCGTGACGCGCGCACGGCCCGTCAGATCGAGGACGAGATCCGCTTCTATCTGGGGCAAGCTGAGCATACCCCCCTGCTCCCATTCCCGGACTGGGAAAGCCTGCCCTACGATGCCTTTGCCCCACACCCGGACATCATTTCCGAGCGACTTCTGACCCTGTACCGGCTGCCAAAGCTCACGCGTGGCATTGTGCTGCTCAGCGCCACCACCCTGCAGCACCGCCTGCCCCCGTGCGCCTATGTCTCCGGGCACACCTTCCTGCTGGATGCCGGCACGGCGCTCGCGCTGGAGGCGTTTCGAGCCCGACTGGCGCAGGCCGGCTACCAGTCGGTCGCACAGGTCATGGAGCCGGGGGAGTATGCGGTGCGCGGCGGCATCGTGGACGTGTTCCCGATGGGCACGCCTGCACCCTACCGTATCGACCTGTTTGGGGAAAAAATTGAATCCATTCGGATGTTCGATCCGGAAACCCAGCGCTCCGGGGAGAAACTGCCGGGAATACGGCTGCTGCCGGCACGCGAAGTGCCGCTTCAACCCGCGGCGATTCAGCGCTTCCGTCAGGCATTCCGCGCTCGTTTTGAGGGCGACCCGCAAAAGGTCGCCCTGTATCGCGAAGTCAGCAAGGGCTCGGCCCCAGCTGGCATCGAGTACTATCTGCCGCTGTTTTTCGAGTCCACGGCCAGTCTGTTCGATTACCTGCCGGAAAACGCGCTGTGCATCCTCGAGGATGGCATCGAGGAAACCACACAGAGCTTCTGGCAGGAAACCGAGGAACGTTACCGTATTCTGCGTACCGACCCGGAGCGTCCGGTGCTGCCACCCGGAGAGCTGTTTCTTGAACCCACCGATCTCATTGCCGCCCTCGACCGCTATGCACGTGTGCGGCTGACACCATTTGCCGACGCGACCTCCCCGCCATCGTCTTCCGAAACGCTCACCTTCGACACCCGGTTACCTCCAACACTACCGGTAAACGCCAAAGCCGAGGTGCCGCACGCCGCGCTGTTCGACTGGTTGAAACAGTATCCGGGGCGCGTGCTGCTGGTCGCGGAGACCCCGGGGCGGCGCGAGGTGTTGCGCGCGCTGCTGCACGACCATGGCTTCTATCCGGAACCCTGCGCTGACTGGCCGACATTTGTCCGCATGGCAGCGCCACTGGCGCTCACCATCGCCGATCTAGAAAAGGGTCTGTGGCTAACCAATCCGGCGCTCGCCGTCATCACCGAGCCACAGTTGTACGGTGAGCGCGCCGCGCAGCGCCGCCGGCGTTCCCAGGCCAATCGCGATATCGGCACCGTCATCCGTGACCTGGCCGAACTGCATCTCGGCGACCCCGTGGTACACGAAGACCACGGTGTCGGTCGCTACCGCGGCCTGCAGACCATGGATGTGGGTGATGGCCCGACCGAATTCCTGACGCTCGAATATCAGGGCGGCGACAAGCTCTACATTCCGGTTACCGACCTGGCGCGGGTCACGCGCTACACCGGCACGCACCCGGACCAGGCACCATTGCATAAACTTGGCGGAGATTCCTGGGAGAAGGCCAAGCGGCGTGCCCGCGAGAAGGCCTGGGACGCGGCCGTGGAACTGCTCGAAATCCAGGCGCTGCGCCAGAGCCGCGCCGGCCATGCCTTCGCGACGCCGGACGACCATTACGATGCCTTTGCCGCCGCCTTCCCGTTCGAAGAAACCCCCGATCAGTCGCGTGTCATCGACGAGGTATTGCACGACATGGAAGCGCCACGCCCCATGGACCGGCTGGTGTGCGGCGACGTCGGCTTCGGCAAGACCGAGGTGGCGCTGCGTGCCGCGTTTCTCGCTGTGCACAACGGCAAGCAGGTGGCGGTGCTGGTGCCCACGACGCTGCTTGCCCAGCAGCATTTCCAGAACTTCAGCGACCGGTTCGCGGATCTGCCGGTGAAAATCGAAGTGCTGTCACGCTTTCGCAGTCCGACCGAGATCAGCAAGGCAATCACGGCACTTGCCGAGGGCAAGATTGACATCGTGATCGGCACCCACCGGCTGTTGCAGGACGATGTGCACTTCAAGCGTCTCGGACTCGTGATCATCGACGAAGAACACCGCTTCGGTGTGCGTCAGAAAGAGCGTCTCAAGAAACTGCGCAGTGAAGTGGATATTCTGACGCTCACCGCCACACCGGTGCCACGCACGCTCAACCTGGCATTGTCCGGCATGCGCGATGTCTCGCTCATCGGCACGCCACCGCAGGCGCGCCTCGCCATCAAGACTTTCGTGCTTGAATGGAACGACGCGTTGATCCGCGAAGCCTGCCAGCGCGAAATCCGGCGCGGCGGACAGGTGTTCTTTCTGCACAATGACGTGCGCACCATGGAACGGATGCTGGAAAAAATTCAGAAGCTCGTGCCAGAGGCCGACATCCGCATTGCTCACGGTCAGATGCCGGAGCGCGAGCTTGAGCGCGTGATGCTCGATTTCTACCACCAGCGCTTCAATATCCTGCTGTGCAGCACGATTATCGAAACCGGCATCGACATTCCGACCGCCAACACCATTGTGATCGAACGCGCCGACAAGTTTGGCTTGGCGCAGCTGCATCAGCTGCGCGGGCGCGTCGGGCGCTCACACCACCGCGCCTATGCCTACCTGCTGATCCCGCCGCGCGCGGCGCTCAGCGGCGACGCGCTCAAGCGTCTGGAGGCCATCGCCGCGCTGGAAGATTTGGGAGTGGGGTTTGCACTCGCCTCGCACGACCTCGAGATCCGCGGCGCTGGCGAATTGCTGGGCGAGGCGCAGAGCGGACAGATCGACGAGGTGGGATTTGCGATGTACAGCGACCTGCTGAACCGTGCGGTGGAGTCGCTCAAGGCCGGACGTCAGTCAGACCTGGAAACACCGATCTCGAGCGGCGCCGACATCAACTTACACGTACCGGCATTATTGCCGGCCGATTATCTGCCGGATGTGCATGTGCGCCTCGTGCACTACAAGCGCATTGCCGGCACCCACCATCGCGAAGAACTCGAAGACCTCATGGCCGAAACCATTGACCGCTTCGGCCCGCTGCCGGAAGCAGCCCAGGTATTGTTCGAGGTGAGTGCACTGCGACTGCGCGCCAATCCCTTGGGCGTGCGCAAGATCGAGGCGGGGCCGAAGGGTGCGCGTATCGAGTTCGTGGACAAACCAAACGTCGACCCGGCCAAGATCATCCGCCTGTTGCAGGCGGCCCCACGCCTCTATCGGTTGGATGGCCCAAACAAGCTGCGGATTATGGCAGACATGCCGGATGCCGTTTCCCGCATCCAGGCGCTGCGCGTGCTGGTCGATGCGCTGGTGCAGTGATGCTGCCGAACCGGAACATTCCTGAAGCGCTGCGACCGGCACGATCACATCTCTGGAAACAGCGTGTCCTCGTAGCCAAACAGACGCATATCCTTGAGACGCATCGGGTAGAGTATGCCATCCAGATGGTCACATTCGTGCTGCACCACGCGCGCGTGAAAGCCGTGTGCCTCGCGGGCGATCGGCGCACCGTGTTGATCGAACCCGGTGTAGCGCAGATGCGTGCAGCGGTTCACGAGACCGCGCATTCCCGGCACGCTCAGGCAGCCTTCCCAGCCTTCTTCGCTGTGCTGCGTCAGGAACTCAATCACCGGGTTGATGAGCACCGTGGTCGGTACCGGTTCGGCATCCGGATAACGCGGGTTGGCCTCCACTCCGAAAATGACCACGCGCTGCGAGACACCGATCTGGGGGGCGGCAAGACCGGCGCCACTGAGCGCCGCCATGGTGTCAAACATATCGGTAATGAGTGCCTGCAAGCCGGGGCTGTCGAAGTCACGCACCGGCTCCGCCACCTTGAACAAGATTGGGTCACCCATTTTCAACACGCGTCGTACACTCATATCCCGCTCCCGAATTCCGTCATTCTCAATACCATACTATAATGCGGCTGAGCTTCGAGGAAATCTCCATGCGTGTCATGCTTATCGCGCTGTGTGGTCTTGGCCTGCTCGGCGCCCTGCCCGTACAGGCAGCGTCGGCCGACAAGGAAAGCACCTATGAAATTGAGGTGGTGGTGTTTGAGAACCGTCTACCTGATCTCGTGGGCGATGAATTGCTGGCCAAAGAAGCCGATACCCGTATCCTCAAGCTGGAGGGCGTGGCAACGCCCGATGCCGCGGTAAGCGAGACCTACCTTTATCCAGCGATCACCAATCTGCTGGAGCGGGACGGACATTACCACGTGCTCGCCCATCAACACTGGCAACAAACCATCGATGCCAAGACCATTGCGAAACCGGTGAAGATCGTGGGCGACAACCCCGCCGAATTGGAGGGCATCGTTCGCTTTTACATGAGCCGCTTCCTGCATTTGGACATTGATCTTCTGTATCACCAGGCGGCGCCTGCTGGCGCACAGAGCGGTGAGGTCGTTTATCGCCTCACCGAGCAACGCAAGGTGAAAAGCCAGGAAACGCACTATTTCGATCACCCCAAGCTTGGAGTGCTGGTGCGTGTCATGCCGGTGGAAAAGGAGAAGTTGTAACGTTACTGATGAGTTTGTTGCGGTGACTGCCTGATCGTGACAATGCATTACATGCGTAAATGGCCTGACCGGACAAAGATTGCGAGCATTACCGTGAGACCAGCATCGGTAGAGCCTGCTCCAGCAAACTGCGCACCTTGTCCATTCCCGATTCCAGGGTACGCTCAATCTCCTTCAGACTGATTACGCCAGCCGCCTTGCCGGCCGCCGGGTTGGCGACCACCGCGATACAGGCATAACACAGCCCTAACTCGCGCGCCAGGCTGGTCTCGGGCATGCCGGTCATGCCGACCATGTCGGCGCCATCATGTTCCAGCCTGCGGATTTCTGCGATAGTCTCGAAACGAGGGCCCTGAGTAGCGGCATAGGTACCCTGCTCCACGGCCGCCAAACGTGCGCGTTGCGCTGCGGCCACCAACACCTGGCGCAGGTCCTCGCAGTAAGGAAAGGTGAAATCGATGTGCGTAACGGATTTCTGTTCAATCCCGAAATAGGTATGCACGCGTCCATAGGTATAGTCGATAATCTGATCGGGAAAAATCAGGGAGCCGGACGTCATGGCCGGCGTAATACCACCGACCGCATTGACGGCAATCACATGGCTCGCACCCACTTCCTTGAGCGCCCAGATGTTGGCGCGATAGTTGACGTCATGCGGCGGGATAGTGTGGCCATGCCCGTGACGCGCTAGAAAGACCGCATTCTGCCCGCCGAGATGCCCGAAGATGAGCGGTGCCGACGGTTCACCGAACGGTGTGCGCAGCACCTCGCGCCGGGTGATTTCCAGATTCTTGAGGTTGGTGAGGCCGCTGCCCCCGATGATCGCGACGAGTTGCATGTCCGGTACGCCTGGCTAGAGAATTATTTTTCGTGCTTGGCCGCCACCGCATAGATTCCGGGTGCGTTGCGCAGGTAACCCATGTAATCCATGCCGTAACCAAATACATAGCGGTCGGGGATATCCAGGCCGACAAAGTCGGCATCGATGGCCACCTTACGCAACCGGTCTTTGCGGGTGAGAACAGCCTTGAAGACACGCTTCGCGCCGTCCGCCCGGTAACGCGCCTCGATGGCCGCGAGGGTAGTGCCTTCGTCGAGGATATCGTCCACCAGCAACACGGTACGATCGCGCGCCGACACAAATGGTCCGGCAATCCACTCGAGTTCGCCCCCGTGAATGCGCGCGCCATAGCGCGTGGCATGTACATAATCGACCTGCAGCGGGAATGGCAAACGGGTCAGGAGCCTTCCAAACGGGACGACCCCGCCGTTCATGAGACAGACCACCACCGGATTGGTATCGGCGAGTTGCTGCTGGATGGCTGCCGCCATGTTATCGAGCGCCGCCTCGACTTGCGCTTCGGCAAATAGGCAATCGGCCTGCCGATAGACCTCCCACGCCTGCTCTGGGGTAAGCGCCGACAAGGAAGCTGTGGCTCGATTAATTTTAGTAGGTAAAGGTGACAGTATCGTCATCCATGGCATGGCTGATGATATACGCGCCACCCACGGTCTCCTCGATCTCCGGAATCAGATCGCGCCCCCACAGTTCGAGCGTCGGGGTACAGACCTTGAACTTCACGCCCGCCTCATGTGCATCCTTGATGAAGTCGTAGACACTCTTTGGACTGCCTTCCTGCACATGCAATTTTTCCGCCACGCCCTTGATCGCCAGCTCACCGGCACGCGCCGTGAGAATGACTTCGACGTCGTATTCCATGGCCGCGGCCACAGCGGCCTGAAAAAACGGTGCGCCCAACTCCGCTCCATTTGTGGGATCGGTGTTAACCATCACGATCATTAGCTTGTTGGGCATGCTTTTCTCCTTCAGTGGGCGGCACAGGTACGGCGCTCGACTACTTCGGGCAATTATATCGGCAGACCAAACCCGATACCACCGAGAGCCAGCCCTCGCCTACTCGGCCAGAATAGTGTTTCAGTCAGTGATTTTGAGTTTGGCCAGGTACTGGCGGAAGCTGTCCTTGAGCTCCGGATGTTGCAAGGCAAATTCCACAGTGGCCTCAAGATAGCCAAGCTTGCTGCCGCAATCATAGCGCTTTCCCTTGAACTCATAGGCCAGCACCTGTTCCCGGGCGAGCAGGCTGGCGATGCCATCGGTGAGCTGGATCTCCCCGCCCGACCCGGCCTGCACACTCGCCAGATGCTCGAAGATGCGCGGCGTCAGGATATAGCGGCCGATGGCGGCTAGCGTGGATGGCGCCTTGTCTGGTTCCGGCTTCTCCACGATAGCGTCCAGCTTGTGCAGACCCGCGTCCCACGAACGTGTCTTCACGATACCGTACTGACGGGTCTCCTCACGCGTCACCTGCTGCACCGCGAGTATGGAATTGTGATGATGGCTATAGAGATCAACCATTTGTTTAAGCACCGGTGGATTGGCATGGATGAGGTCATCGGCCAGCAGCACGGCAAACGGTTCATTGCCCACAACCTGGCGGGCACAGAGAACGGCATGCCCCAAACCCAGGGCCTCGCTCTGGCGGAGATACACACAGGATGCCCCGGACGGCAACATGCTGTTGAGCTTATCCAGCAACTTGAACTTACCGCGCGCCTTGAGCTCGGTTTCCAGCTCATAGGCCTTGTCGAAATGGTCCTCGATGGCACGCTTGCTGCGGCCGGTGACGAAAATGAGCTCGGTGATGCCGGCCGCCAGCGCCTCTTCCACGGCATACTGGATGATCGGCTTGTCCACGATCGGCAGCATCTCCTTCGGGCTTGCCTTGGTAGCAGGCAGGAAGCGTGTGCCGAGGCCGGCCACCGGAAAAACAGCTTTGGTAATGGCTGTCATGATTTCAAATCTTCAGATTGTGTTGTGGATTCAAATACTCCGGCCGATCCCATAGTACTCGAAACCCGATTCCTGCATGGCCTTCGGCTCATACTGATTGCGGCCATCGAAGATTACCGGATTCTTCATGAGCGCACGCATGCGGTCGAAGTCCGGATGACGGAAGGATTTCCATTCTGTGACCAGCGCCATGGCGTCGACAGCTTTCAGTGCATCATACTGATCATCCACAAAGCGCAGTTGTCCGGAGGCGAACCAGGCCGAAGGCAACTCATTGCGGGCTACCGGCATAGACACCGGGTCGTGTGCGATCACACGCGCGCCGGCGCCAATCAACTCATGCAGCAGAACGACGGATGGCGCTTCGCGCATGTCATCCGTGCCCGGTTTGAATGCCAGTCCCCACAGACCGATCGTGCGTCCGGACAAATCAGCCCCCAAGTGCCGAGTGATTTTCTGGAATAACACGTGCTTTTGGGCTTCGTTGCGCTCCTCCACCGCCAGTAACAGTCTGGGCGTAAAATCATTCATTTCAGCAGTGTGGATCAAGGCCTTCACGTCCTTGGGGAAACAAGAACCGCCATAACCACAGCCGGGATAGATGAAGGAGTAACCAATACGTGAATCCGAACCGATCCCTTGTCGTACACTCTCTACGTCAACACCGACTCGTTCACACAGCCCGGCAATCTCATTCATAAAGGAGATCTTGGTAGCGAGCATGGCATTGGCGGCGTACTTGGTCATTTCGGCTTCACGTACGCCCATAAACACGGTACGCTCACGGTTGCGCGTAAATGGGGCATACAACTCATGCATGACAGCGCGGGCGCGTTCGCTGTCTGTTCCGACCACAATGCGGTCAGGTCGCATAAAGTCTTCGACCGCTGCCCCTTCCTTGAGGAACTCCGGATTGCTCACCACATCGAACTCGATGCGCACATTACGCCGGTTCAGTTCAGATTGCAGCGTACTGCGTACCTTGCCGCCAGTCCCGACCGGTACGGTGGACTTGTCGACCACGACCGCGTAATCGTTTAGGTGTCGGCCAATCTCCTGCGCCACCGCCAAAACATATTGCAAATCAGCGGAGCCGTCTTCACCCGGAGGTGTGCCGACAGCGATAAAGAGGACACTCGTGTCACGCATTGCTTCAACTAGAGAAGTTGAAAAGCGAAGACGACCCGCCTTGCTATTGTTGACAACAATTACATCCAGTCCTGGTTCAAAAATTGGCAGGATGCCTTGCTTGAGGCGATCGATCTTGCCTTGGTCGACATCCACACAGGTTACGTCATTGCCCATCTCGGCAAAGCACGCACCCGTTACAAGTCCAACGTACCCGGTTCCAATTACAGTAAGTTTCATATTTAGCTCAGAGAATAAAGTGTTCCATCGATATCGTCGTTTTTTCTCGTACTGAAGTTTGATACATCGAAACAGCCAGCGTCCCCATTTTTAGAAATGGCGGCAACCACATCTATCTGGTTCAACTTCCGATATCCCTATAGGTCCCCAGGAAGGCTGGATGCCGATAACGTTTTGGTTCGCCTTTAACATCCCTCTAAATCTTCCTATTGCGTACGACCAGGATTTTTCAACGGCACGACCACACTACTCTGACCACTACCAACCACTGCATCGAGCGGCAAATGCGACTGATGCTCTGGTACCAGTTCGGAAAGTAATCCATAAATCTCTCGAACATCATTCGCCTCACAGGCTGTTGCCAGCCCGTCGAGAACTTGTTCAAGCTGTGCAAAATCCATGCTGCGGCTGTTGGCAAGAAGAATCTTCGGGTGCGTCGTCCCGGCGAGTTTTTCGGATTCATGGAACAGTTCCTCGTAGAGTTTCTCGCCCGGGCGAAGTCCAGTGTATATGATCTCGATCTCCTCGCCCGGCTTTTTACCGGAAAGCCGAATGAGTTGCTCGGCCAGGTAGGCAATCTTCACCGGCTCACCCATATCGAGCACAAAGATCTCACCGCCTTTGCCCATGGTACCGGCCTGCAGGATCAGCTGCGCCGCCTCGGGGATGGTCATGAAGTAACGCGTGATCTCGGGGTGCGTGACTGTCACCGGACCACCCTGCGCAATCTGCTTCTGGAACAACGGGATCACACTGCCCGCCGAGCCGAGCACATTGCCGAAACGCACGGTGATGAAGTGCGTGGCCGAGCGGGCACTGAGATTCTGGCAATAGATCTCGGCCACACGCTTGGTCATGCCCATGATGTTGGCCGGGTTCACCGCCTTGTCGGTGGAGATCATGACAAACATGACACAGCCGTAGCGATCGGCGAGCGCGGCGAGCGTACGCGTGCCGAGCACATTGTTCATGACCGCCGCACGTAGCTGGTGTTCGAGCATCGGCACATGCTTGTAGGCAGCGGCATGCAGTATGACCGCGGGCCGATGGCGGCGCAGCATCTGTTCGACCGCCACCGGATCGCAAATATCGCCAAGCAAGGCAGTGAGCTTGAGTTCCGGGAACGACCTGCGCAACTCGATCTCGATCGAATACAGATTGAACTCACTCTGTTCGAAGATAACGAGATGTGCCGGCTTAAGACGTGCCACCTGTCGGCAGAGTTCCGAGCCGATCGAGCCACCGCCGCCGGTGACGAGCACCGACTTGCCCTGCACGCCCTGAGTGATGGCCTTCCAGTCGAGCGACACCGTCTCGCGTCCGAGCAGGTCGTCGATCTTGACCTCGCGCAGCTCCTTGAGGGTCACCTGACCTGTAACCAAATCTTTCATGTGCGGCAACACACGGAACGGCAGGCCAGTGGCCTCACACAACGCCACTACGCGTTGCATTTGCCGGGAATTGGCAGATGGCAACGCAATTACTATAAGTCGTACATCGAGCTCGTTTGCCAAATCAGGTATGGCATCGCAAGCACCCACTACCCGGACACCGTGCACATCTTTGCCTTGCTTTAGCGAAGCGTCATCCACAAACGCTACCGGTCGGTAGGCATGCAGCGGATCACGCAACAGGTCACGTACTAACATCTCGCCAGCCTGCCCAGCGCCGACGATCAGGACATTCTTTACTTCTTGGCCATACAGGCGCCGGTCCTTGATCCAGCGATAGACGAAACGCGGGGTGCCGAGCAACAAAATAAGCAGGATCACGTCCAGCACGAACACGGAACGAGGTATCGACTGCAAGCGGGTAAGGAAGAATATCGCTACTGCGGCGACGGCCACGCCGGTCAGTGTTGCCTTCATGATACGGACAAGATCAGGCATCGAGGCAAAGCGCCACACGCCGCGGTACAGGCCGAAATACCAAAAGAGACTGCCCTGCACCACCAGCACAAGCGGTAACATGCGCAACGCCTGTTGCCAATACTCTGTAGGAATGCCATCCAGGTTAAAACGCAGCCAGTAGGAACCCAACCAGGCCACAGGAATCATCAACAGGTCGTGCAGAAAGGCCGTGTAACGGCTCTGCGTCTTACTCAGCAACCGCATCATAATTTTTTCTTCTGCTCCATACGGTGGACGCCGATCATCAGCAGGGGGTAGGCAAGGCACCAGAAGAGAATGAGCGCAACCTGCCCCTGCGAATTCAGCTGCTTTGCCAACAGCGCAGATAGGCCGCATGCCAGCATCAGCACGTACTCGTATATCACTGTCCTCTTATGTCCCCAGCCGGATTGTACCAGACGCTGATAATAATGGGACTTGTGCGCCTGCCAGACCCGTTCGCCACGCCCCAATCGACGCAATAACGTGACCGTTGCATCGACAATGAAAGGTGAAAAGACCAGTAGCGCAACCCAGAGCGGAAACACCCCTTCTCGCACCCCGTAAATAGACAACCCACCTACCAACAGGCCCAACAGGGAGGAACCTGTATCGCCCATGAAAATGCGCGCTGGCGGGAAATTGAAAAAAAGAAAACCAGCGGTGGCGGCAACAACGATCAGATTTAGGGTCAAGAAAACAGTGTTTCCAACTTGATATCCTAGCACGGCGAAGGTGCCGAAACCGATCACGGTCATGCCTGCGGCAAAGCCATCCATGCCATCCATGAAGTTATAAAGGTTTAGCATCCAGACCAGGAACAGCAGACTGAGCAGAATACCCAGCCACTCCGGCCAGTGCCACACTATTCCTGGTAGAGTGAATGCAGATAGAGACAGCCCTCCAACGACAAGCAGCGCCGCAGCCAGCAAATGTCCCGGCAGGCGCACACTTACTGACAGGCCCTTCCGGTCGTCCAGAAAAGACAGCGCAGAGACGAGGATAGCACCGGCGCCAAGACCATAAAGTGATGAGTTCAAGTCGGCACCAAGACTCCATATTCCGACGGCCACACTCAGTGCGACGAATATCGCCACACCTCCACTACGCGGCGTTGGGCGTGAATGCAGCGAGCGTTCGTTCGGATGATCAAGCACGTGCAGACGCGAGGTAGGATCGCAGAAGCGGTGCGTGAGCGCGAGGGAAACAGCAAATGCCGCAACGGATACGATCGCGATGCCGATCACAGAAGCTCCAAGAACGTCCATCAACGCTGTTTTCGGATAGCCAACAATATTTCTCCAAACATGAAATCGTCAACCATTTCTGGTCTCTGACGGTTTGGTAAAAAACTGAGGGAACCGCGATAGAATTTTTCGGATCATGAATAATGGCGACATTCCTGGTATGTGCTTCTTGCAGGCTCGGTAGGCCTCAAAGTTTCCTTTCAGAACACCGCGCCAACTGGAATTTGATATACCTCCAGTTCGCATGCGTACGAATATCTCTGGTACATACACCGCATTAATTTTATTAACGTGCAGGAACCGCATCGTCAACTCAAAGTCCGACTGGCGCGGATAAGAGAGATCGAACCCCCCGAAGCGCTCGTACACTGCACGCCTCGCAAAGAAGGTCGGATGCGCTGGCATCCAACCCTTCAGGAACAAGCCCTCTTTATACTGTTGCGATTTCCAGTATCGCACAACTCTTCGTGGGTCATTTTTGTCGACGTACACCAGGTCTGCGTAGCAAGCATCAACGTGTGGGTTAGACATCACCCCAGCAACGCGTCTCAGCACGTCCTTGTGTGCATAAACATCATCCGCATTCAGAAATCCGATAACATCGCCCGAGGCCATTCGAAGCCCTTTATTCATCCCGTCGTAGACCCCCCGATCCGGCTCTGAGACGAACTTAGCTATGCGTGGACGATATTTGTCCACCACGCCGAGCGTGCCATCTGTGGACGCACCGTCCACAATGATATGCTCGACATCAGGATAAGTTTGATTGGCCACCGACAATATTGTGTCTTCAATGGTGTCAATGGCGTTGTATACGGCGGTGATAATCGATATTTTCATGTTCGCCGTAGAACTATTCGGACCTGATGTACAAGCGGCGCATAAGGCCACGCGATACATACTTAATATGTCCTTGGCCAAGCATGAGTAGTAACCGGCGAAGCTGGTATAGGCGCTTGACCAATGGCGAAACCAGCCGTCCATGCAAAACTCTTTGAGTTTCCGCCTCGAAGACTTTCTGCCTCTTGCTAGTTTTAGTATTGTCATGTAAGCGAAGCGCGCCCCATGTTTCCTTTACATGCGAGGCACGCCGTCCATGCATAAGACGGAGAAACCATTCGTAATCAAACAGGCAATCCAGAGTCTCATTGAGATAGCCGATATTATCGTGCACACACTGACGCCAGAATGCGGCCTGGTTCACTAACACCATACCCTCGGCCAACAATGCATGGTAGTTTGGACGTACATATTTTATGTCGCGCAGCACCTTGTCATCTTTGTCAATAAGATTCATATTCCCGATGATTAAATCGACGTAAGGCGACCTTACCGCTTTCCGTGCGAAACTCTCGAATGCACCGGGATAATAAATGTCGTCTGAATTCTGCCAGGCAACCCATTCACCGGTCGCCATCCTGAGACCTTTGTTGATCGCATGGACTTGTCCCCGATCCGGCTCACTGGCCCAATACGCCAAGCGTTCCTGGTATCTTTTGATGATGTCAACGCTGCCATCCGTCGAACCGCCATCAATGACGATGTATTCAAGGTTAGGATAACCCTGGTCCAACACGGACAAGATGGTGCGTTCCAGGAACGCAGCCTGATTGAAGCTTGGCGTAATAATTGAAATGCGTGGCCAACTCAGGCTCATGGCCGGAAGAACAATCCATCCCATTGCAAGCTGCGGCCATTTGCCGGATCGACGAATGCCGGTTGCAATGACCACAATACAAAACCTTCTCCCTCAAGACGCTCTATGCTCTCGCGCCAAAGCCGCTGACCTTCGTACAACGGAACCAGGGATAGCTCAATCTGGATTCCACGCACCTGCGGTAGGATCCTGCGCGCGCCATCAAGTACATGCCATTCGTAACCTTGGGTATCAATCTTGAGAAACGGCGCACTTGCACCATCAAGATATTGCGGTGCCACCAGGTCTAGTGTCGTCATTGTGACCGTCTCGCGTTCGAGATAGGTGGATTCAGGTGCCGCCTTGCTATGCATTGCAAGCATAGGAAGAATCGAACTGCTGACCGAGTTACCGGAGACGTTCAGTTCGACTTCGCCGGTTCCGGACCCTAGTGCGCAACGCGGATGCACTTGCCAGTTTTTGTCGCCGCTGCTTGCCTGCAAAAGTCGATTGTGCGCAGCAGATAGCGGCTCAAAAGAAACAATACGTTTTGGGTAGCCGCCTGCACGTAATTCATTTGAAAACTGTCCTTCATTGGCTCCAATGTCAAGAACGAGGTCGATATTAAAGTTGCCTAAAGCAATCATCAGCTGCGCCAACGTAGAGGTATCGGGATGAAAGCGATGAACCTCGATACCCGCTGCATTTAATCCCCGTTTTATACCTTGCTTTATCGTACCCAACATATTCCGTCCCATCTCAGCCAACACCCAAATGATTCCTACCCATCATCTTACGACTGCTGCTCGTAGCGGATCATTTCACGTACTACGTCTCGCATTCTCATGTTTGCTGTCCAACCCAACAATTCTTGTGCTTTCCTGGCCTGTCCACGACTGCATCGAATCTCCGTTGGACGAAATAGCTTGGGGTCTTGTGTAACGTGTTGATGCCAGTCCAAACCAACCTCCAAGAAGGCTGCCGCAACAAAGTCTTCAAGTGAATTCGATTCGCCAGTGGCGATAACGAAGTCCTCTGGGCTGTCGATCTGCAGCATTCGCCACATGGCATCAACATATTCCGGGCTCCACCCCCAATCCCGCTGAATTCCTATATCCCCCAATATCAATTTTTCATTGCTTCCGTTGGAAATTCTTACTGCCGCTTGGACGATCTTTCGAGTTACGAAGCGTGGGGGGCGCAATGGCGATTCATGATTAAATAAAATGCCATTACAAGCAAAGATTTCATACGCAGACCTGTAGTTGGCAACTAGCCAGTGCGCTGTGGCTTTAGCCACCGCATACGGGCTGCGTGGTTGAAAATGTGTCGCCTCATCCGCCGCTCCGGTGATATCCCCGAAACTCTCGCTGGAGCCTGCGTTGTAGAACCGGACGGGTATGCCGAGAAAGCGAATTACCTCCAGAAGATTAAGCGTGCCAGTGGCAATACTCTCAAGCGTTTCTGCGGGTTGCTCAAAAGAGAGGGCAACCGAGCTCTGGCCAGACAAGTTGTAGATCTCTTGTGGTTCGCTGTGGCTGATCGCCTGCAACACGCTTCTGAAATCATTGACTGCCATGGAAACCGTATTAACCCGGTCTAGTATCCCCAGATGCGATAAATTGCCAAATGACGAAACCTGCGCATCGCGTGATGTACCCCATACTTCGTAGCCTTTATCGAGTAGGAAGCGGGCAAGATAGGCACCATCCTGTCCAGAAATACCGCATATCAGGGCACGTCGCATATTCGATGCCTATTCACTCAGCTTCGTATAGATATCGTAAGTTTCAGCAGCACAGCGATCCCAAGAGAAAGACTTCAAGCGTTCGCGACCCTTAACAATCAATGTGTTGCGGTAACTATCCGATTCGACAATACGCTCGATGGCTGCGCGCATGGATTCGATATCACCCGGATCAAAATATTCTCCGGCATCTGCCACGACTTCCGGAATAGAGCTTGTATTGCTGCATACGACAGGGCAATCATGCGCCATCGCCTCCAGTGGTGGAATACCAAATCCTTCATAGAGTGAGGGGTAGACAAACACACTGGCGCTTTCATAGAGCCTGGCAAGCAATTGATCGCTGCCCCCAAGCTGCATGACTTGACCTTCATCCAGCCCTAGCTTTTGAATCGCCTTCTGCTCATCCATATTAAAAGCTCCGCCCCCGAAACAGATCAGCCCATATGCGGTACGAAGTTGCGCTGAAGTTGTGTATGCTTCAAGCAGACCAAGAAAATTTTTGTATCCGCCGCGATTACCGACATAGAGCAGAAAAGGTTTATTGGTTGGTAATCCCAGAACCCCGGCGCTTTCCCCAACGGCGTTCGTTAAGTCGAATCCCAAATATATCACCGAGGTTTTATCAGGGTGCAATCCGAGAATATCAATCGCATCACGCCGCGTAGACTCGGAAATACATATGACGTGATCCGCGCGTTCTGCCGCCAACGCTTTGTATCGGGCTGTCTTGTCTGCATGCGGGAAGTTCGACGGAAACTTTTCATGAATCATGTCGTATATGGTGAGCACACGTCGTGCGCGACGCGGACCCAGGCGATAGGGAAAGTAATACGTTTCATGCACAATGTCCGGATCTTTGGCACGAAGCATCCAGTCTCCGATGAGCATACCCAGCGCACGTAACAGCAGTCTGAGATGGATTGCCTTTGGCGCGCGGAATCCAGACACCAGTCCTCGTGGTATGTCCTCCAGATAGGCATTGACATAGAATGGGGCTGTAATAGAAACCTGCACATCTGGTTCTTTTGCAATGCGTGAAGCTATCTCACAAAAATACCGCGATACGCCTCCATATACCTGCGCCGAGAATATCTGCGAGTCATAGGCTATCTTCATCTGTTCATTGCCAGCCTCATCTGCCGATTCTCTGCAGCATCAGCTGATGATCACTCATCGTTTTTGAACCCAGGCGTCTGCGAATCCACCACGGCGCAACACGCGAAACCCAACGACCAGTAACTGATCGCAGAAGGCGCTCATTTATCGCCGCCTTGGAAAAGATATGTATGCCATTGGCACTGGCAAAATGGAGTTTCAGCCTCGTTCCCAAGTTCTCCAAAGTCCTCCGCTGGAAAAAACCGATATGTTGTCCTGTAGAAAATGCGTAGTACCACCATGCATCCGGTTGCGGTGGAGAGCCTTCGTATATTTCCGTGGTAAACAACAGAGTGTGTGCACCCGACAGAGCCAGCGTTTCTTCTATGAATACAGCCGGGTCAGCAAGATGTTCCAATACCTCCATCGCTGTGACCGCACGGCATGGTCCTTGTGTTTGGCTATATTCGAAGCCTGGAGCAAGCAGGTTTTTACAGTATTTGTCGGCCCAATAGAAATCAAACCCAAAATCGCGCATTAACCGGGTCAACATGCCATAGCCACCCGCGGCATCCAGATAGCGCCCACCACCGCGCTCACCCTCTATCCAATACAGCACACCGGCTAGTTTGCACGCAAGGGCAATATTCCGCATGACGAGCCCGGTATCCGCTGCTGCAATTGCACTGGAGTAAGCCTCATTTAGCCAGTGAGGTTCATTAGCACGAAGAAAACCACACTTATTGCACACCTCATATTGCGCCGGGTATTTTCCGAGAACCTGTGCAGTGAAACAGAACTCCATTGGCCCGGAACAGACAGGACAAGTCATGCCTCAGCCTCGCACCTGAATCGCTGTCATCATTGGAGCAACCCAATGAGTCTATTGCGGACACGCTTCGTCAGAGGCACTCGAAAGCACTTATGCTCGCTGAACTTGTCCGCCTGGATATTTCGGATTACTCCAAGCGGATGCGTTAATGGGAATCCGATTGGATGTCGTGCCAAGTTGGCCAGATCACTGACCCCTTTGGTATGGGTCGCATTTCCGTCGAAACCAACGTTCGTGATCATATTCACCGAAGGGAGAATACTCATCCGGCCTTGCAGCCAATTGGCAAAAACCCACTGGTAATCCCAAGTATCAATCTCGCCACGATATACACGTTCGAAAATCTTTTTCCAGTAGGCAGCTTCGCGTGTATTGCCGAGCATATCCGTGAGCCAATCTTCGTCGCGGATTCGTGGCCAATTTACCATCTTGACGTCGTAGCATCCGGCCCAGCGGTCACGCCACGTCGCCCAGCCCCAGATGTGGATATACTTCGAGAAGTAATAGCTGTCGTCATTACGACGACGTCCAAACTGGAAGTTATCACCACTAACCATGCCGATGCGCTGATCGTGACAATAGCGTTCCAGCATTTCCTGACAGAATCGAAAAAAGGTTGGGTCTGGCAAACAGTCATCTTCGAGAACAATAGCCTCTTCAACCTGCTCGAACACCCAGTCGATGCCGCTGGAAACTCGCCGCTGGCAGCCCAGATTTACCTCGGAGAAATTGGTCAGCACCTCGCAGTCCCAGTCCACACGTTTGATGATCTCACGGGCGGCTGCCACCTTCTCGGCTTCTCCCGTGCGACTTACTCGAGGGCCATCGCCAACGATCAGCAGCTTGCGCGGCTTGGCTTTGGCGATTTCTGCGAAAACTTGCTCGGTAGTGTCAGGCCGGTTGAAGATGATAAAGGCAACCGGGGTTGTAAGATGAAAATCAGGCATCCAGTAGCTTCCTGAAGTAAGCAATGGTCTCCTTCAGGCCGTCTTCAAGGCGCACCTTCGGTTCCCACCCCAACTTATCCTTAGCCAGTGCAATGTCAGGCTGACGCTGTCTCGGGTCATCTGTGGGCAAGGGCTTAAAGGCTAATTTCGATTTGCTGCCGGTCTGTCTCAGAACATTTTCCGCCAGTTCCAGCATGGTGAATTCGCCGGGATTGCCCATATTGACCGGCCCGGTGAAACCCGGTTCGCTGTCCATCATGCGGACGAATCCTTCGATCATATCGTCCACATAGCAGAAACTTCTGGATTGAGAACCATCGCCGTAGATAGTGATGTCGTCACCCCGCAAGGCCTGGACAATGAAGTTGGACACTACCCGGCCGTCGTTCGGGTGCATGCGCGGCCCATAGGTATTGAAGATGCGTACAACCTTGATATCCATGTCATGCTGGCGCTGGTAATCGAAAAACAGTGTTTCTGCACAACGCTTACCCTCGTCATAACAGGAACGCGGACCGATGGGGTTGACGCGGCCCCAGTAACTTTCCTGCTGTGGATGCTCCTCCGGGTCGCCATAGACTTCGGAGGTGGAAGCCTGAAATATGCGCGCCTTCACCCGCTTGGCCAATCCAAGCATGTTGATCGCCCCGTGCACACTGGTCTTGGTGGTTTGCACCGGGTCATGCTGATAATGAATGGGTGAAGCAGGACAGGCTAGGTTAAAAATGCGCTCGACCTCCACATAGAGCGGAAAAGTCACGTCGTGACGCATTAGTTCAAAATACGGATTGCCGATAAGGTGTGCAACATTCGTTTTGCTGCCGGTAAAGAAATTATCGACACAGAGGACATCATGGCCGTCTTTTAACAATCGGTCACACAGATGGGAGCCAAGAAAGCCGGCTCCACCGGTGATAAGTATTCTTTTCATTGACCTGCCTCTAAGGTAAAAAATACGGTATTCATGGTTTTGGAAGTAATCACGTAGCCTTTTGTGCTGAGCAGTTTGGTAATTTCGTGATTAAACAAATCCTTTAAAGACCTGTTGAGCATTTCCACCAGAATGATTTTTGGTTTGAATCGGTTCCAGTCGTTTGATACAAGGACATCGTAGTCCCAACCCTCTACGTCGATAGACATAAAGTCTATTTGCTGTCCCTCTGGTAAATGTTTTGTCAAAATCTCCGAGAGGGTAACAGTGTC
>Ga0326726_10000273_pt1 | contig 49899 bp, 57 predicted proteins | sample MHFenrmetagenome_2_FD_207603 | JGI IMG/M metagenome (GOLD analysis project Ga0326726, IMG submission 207603) | Lab enriched peat soil microbial communities from Michigan Hollow, Ithaca, NY, United States - MHF15MN | ecosystem: Environmental > Terrestrial > Soil > Wetlands > Peat | place: USA... | reverse complement strand
GAGTTTTAGCGTTAATCCATCATGGCGCCGTGGTACTCATAAAAGGAGGGGGCCTGCAAAGCGCTATCCTGCCATCTTTTTTCAGACTGGGCCCTTGTTTTTGCCTCACTCATGAAAATGCTCATTAAAAATCCCGAAACTTATATGAACTGCCACGTATATGAGGGGGTATGAGAACTTCGTTGCTTGTTGCACTTGCCTGTGCGATTGTTGTCCTGCTTGTAGCAGCCGGGTGCACCCAGAGCGCACGGCCCACGCCAACCCATACACCATTGCCGACGACCGTCCCGACCGAAATCCCGACTACTGTTTCAACCCCCGTACCAACAGCCCTGACTCCCATACCGACTACACTCGCACCCGACATTCCCCTCTTGACGATAATCAAGGATACTCAGCTTCTTTTCACCATTTCCGCACCGATCGGGTATGCGGGAACGACTATCCGGGTGCCCACGTCCGATTACAGTACCCTCTCCAAAACGACCATCTTCAACCCTGCAATATCCGGGGCTAATGGGACCATAGACGACAACAGTGGTAACTATTCCGAGCTCACAGACTCGCTGACCATCTTTTCTTACGCCTCGTCGCTCAGCGTGGACCAGAATATCCGGAATATCATCCGCAGTTCCGGTGCAGTATTCAACGAATCTACCGTCACGTATAACGGGATCACGTACACCCGGTTCGACGCCATGAGCGATCCCTATTCAGGAACGCCGGGCGAGACTGTCGTTTTTGTTGGCAACAAGGCCTCAGCAAACGAGAGGGGGTATCTTCCGGTATTGATTTACACGATGACTCCCCATGACACGCTCAGCCAGGCGACGTATGAAAATATGGTAAAGTCCTTCCGGTATTATACTGGCAGGAATATTGGCAATGCCCCCGGTCAGGAAACGGACAGGCCTTCCTTCTACCAGTAATTTTTTTCTTGGGGGAGTATCGGGGAGCGAAATTCGAAGAAGGATAAGAAATTCATCAAAATTTCTTCGACATTACGGGAGTTTTCAGGCTCATCCTTTCAGTTCCCTGAGAGACGTACGGGTTTCCCTTCAGGTAAAACCGGTACAGTAATTCTTTCGCTTTGGTGATTCCCACCCGGGTCGTCTCGACTATCTCCTGTTCAGGGGAGATCGCCATCCCGGACGGGCTGTCCGGCGACCATATCTGCAGAGGACCGGAATTGAGGGGTAGCCCGTTATATTCTCCGGTGATGGCAAGCGCCTGCGTCAACCGCCCCGGGCCGCTGCAGAGAAGTCGGGGGTCTTTAAGTCCCCTGCGTTTCTGCATGACCGGGATGCCTTCTACCGGTTCGAGGGCCCTTATGAGCACTGCTTCCCCACCGGCTCCGCGGCCGGTCACCACATTCATGCACCAGTGCTTGCCGTACACGAAGAAGACATGGGTATAGCCGGCCGGCCCGAAGAGGACGCTGTTGCTCGCCGTCCTGCCGTGGAACGAGTGCGCCGCCGGGTCATCCCGGGGGTAGGCTTCGGTCTCGATGATTCTTCCTGAAGTCGTACCATTCCCTTCGAGATGCACGAGATAGCGACCCAACAGGTTTTTTGCAACTGTGACGGTGTCAACTTCGTAGAATGATTGAGGGAGAATCATGGTTATTCAATTTAGGAACGTATCAGGGAGGGGCCGGTATTCCCGATGGTTCTAACACTGAGAGTCATTCGATCCATCCCATTCAACCCACCGATCGTACTCTTCCTGGCGGAAATCACGGTACTCTTCATGAACAAGGAGAAAATGATTTGCAGATGACCGCATCGCAACCTATAGGGGGTTACTTTTTCAGGACACCTTCAAGCCAGTCACCGATAAAGGCCCCCACGATAAAGATAATCACGAAAATTAAAATCACGATAAATATACCGAACACTCCCAGGAAACCAACATCACTGCTTATGCCACCGGGAACAAGGTACATTGAGACGAGTACGAAAATAATACCCAGAACGATACCGACGATCGCGCTGTTTCTGAGGATGCCCGTGAGATCTTCTTTCCCCCGGTGAAAAAAGCCAAATGCGATACCGATGATGAGATTCAGCAGTTCAAGCCACACGTACATTCTCCTGATTTAAAGCAGGATATCATACTCGCACAACTAAATAGGTTCCGGATAGTGAGAGTATACCTGCCTGCCAGAACCTGGTGTATAATGCTGTCAGAAATCGGTCAGAATACCGGGAGGAACACCGCCGTTACTCAAGGGTAATGAAAGCCTGCCGCCATGGTTTTTTACCGATCACCCGGGTTTTATGGCCTTGACCGGAAACATCCTCGGCAAGCAGGACATCTCCTTTGCCAAACAGCCGACTATCGCCGCTGCTCACCTCAATTTCAGCCCTTCCTTCAAGGGTGATAACATACTCCCTGCAGACAACGTTGTGCCAGGTATAATGAAAATCTGCAGGTACTTCTCTGAAGAAAAAGGCCTTTACCCCAGTCGGCCCGGTAAAAAAACCAAGAGGACCGCGGGATTCCAGCTGAAGCTCAATTTCATCAAAATGGGACTGATTATCCTTCCCGGAATAAAGTCGCGTGATTCGCATGGACTATCCTCTGGTATGTGTACCTGATGGTAAAAGTTCCGAAACCTGGAAACAGTAAGTACTAACAATCAGCGCAAGAGATTAATTTTTTTGTTTCATTTCTCTGCATACACACAAAACCTCCTGAGATGAGATCCTGTGCAGAGGGGGTCGTCCAAATCAGGGTTTTTTTATAATCAAGGGCTGGCAGTAATCCTAAAATCCATGGTAAATTTTTCCCGCAACACTGGCAGGATGAAGGGATAAAAAAAGGAATCATTTCTTTTTGGATGAATTTTCCTCATGGTGGATCAATTTGCACCTGTTCACGCACTCCCAGTTCTCCGGCAGATATTTCCCGTCAGGCCCGGGCTTCATAACCGCTGTATGCTTTGCACCGCATACAAGGCATTCCATGAGTCCCGTCGATTCGTCAACCAGTTTCATCACTTTTTCTTTCTTTGTCATGCTACCAGTGTCGATCTTTAAGAGTGATAAAATCATGGAATAGGGAGTCAGGTCGGATAACTCTACTTCCCTTTTCGTACCTGAAAAAGGTATAACCGTTGTGGAGAGTGTAATTGAATTACTGCTGAAAAGATTTGTAGTGTCTTCGAACACAGCACATAAATCCTTACAGAAGAACAAAAAGAATACCTCATATCGGAAGGTGTGAAACAGATGGAATTCAAAGGGAGCAGAACAGAAAAGAACGTCCTTGCCGCATTTGCCGGTGAGTCACAGGCACGCACACGCTATAGTTTCTTTGCAAGCGCAGCACGCAAGGAAGGCTACGAACAGATCGGATCGATCTTCCAGCAGACGTCAGATGAGGAAAAAGAACACGCCAAACTGTTCTTCGGACAACTGAGAGGAGGAGATACTGAGATTACTGCAGCGTATCCCGCAGGTGTTATAAGTTCCACCAGGGATAACCTCAGGGCAGCGGCACGGGGCGAAAAGATGGAATGGGGCACACTTTATCCTGCGTTTGAAAGGGCGGCAGAAGAAGAAGGATTCAAAGACATTGCCACACTCTTTAAACAGGTTGCCACGGTGGAAGCATTCCATGAAAGACGATATGCAAAGCTGTTTGTGAATCTGGAAAATGGTGCGGTCTTCAAAAAAGACACTCCCGTGCAATGGTACTGCCGGAACTGCGGCCATGTCCATGACAGTATTGCGGCCCCCATGAAATGCCCGGTCTGTGATCACCCGCAGAGTTATTTCGAACTGTGGACAGAGAATTACTAAACTGTATTTTTTTTTACTTTTTTCGTCCCTGCACCGGCCATTCTTTTAAGAGGCAGGCGTATTATTTTTACCCGAGGCATTATCTTTTATGAAGAGTTCCTGTCCTTCTCTGCTGACAAGGGTAGTTCAACAGAAATCCTCGGTGATATACACCTTTTCAGATGCAATTATCACCCCGATGCCTTCACGGTCAAACGCCGGGGTCAGGATATTGTCCCGGTGCCCGGAACTGTTCATCCAGTCAGCGACTGTAATCTGTGCAATGTCCTCGGGGGAGTTCCAGTGGTATACGGTCTCACGGTTGCTATAAAACGTGGCAGCAGTATAAAGATTATTTAAAAAGAGATTCTCTGCAATACCGGAGGTATAATACGAGCCAAAGTTTTTCCTGCAACTGTAATTGGCGGTTGTTCCCCTGTCCGTGGGATTCTGACCTGCCGTATTTATATGGGCAAAGTAGTGGTGTACTGCCATATCCTTGCTATGATTTCGTGCAATTCCAGCGAGCGCTGGATCAAAACTGAGTGTACTGAGACCGTTTCCTGCCCGTTGCTGGTTGATCAGTTCATGCACCCGCTGCTCCAGTGCTGTCGTTGAGAGCGGATAAGGATACACTGCTCCAGATCCTGATGCAATAGCAAGCGGGGGAGTTGGCAGGGTTGTGGATTGGGGTACGGTGATAATTGTGGGAGTATAAACAGGAGTCTGTTCCGTAGTTACAACACTCGTTTGTTCCGGCTCACTCGGTATCGTAGCAGATCCAGACAACAGGGGGGAAACGGGAATGACAGAGATTAGGGCACCTCCCGTAAGGATAGCCAGAAGGATGATACTCACGATAAGATAACGACGGTTCATGATTGTTTCCTTCCTGTCACACGAGAGATCCATAGAGGACCAGAAAAAGAAAAATGATAAGCAGGATCGCCATAATTGCAATCACAACTTTCAACCAGGGTATTTCCTTTCCGGGTTTGCCTTTCGATAAAGGCCGGGATTCTGCATAACTACCGCTTGTAGCAGTCACTCCGCTGCCCCTGACATACCGCATACCCACGCCGGGCGTTGTTTTTTTCTGCCATGAGGTAAGGCCGGTACACTCATGATTGGGTGGCAACCGGCATTCCGGGCAGAATTTTCTGCCACAGTGCTGGCAGGTAAACGGTAGGGTGCATTCGGTGCCGCAGAAATCACAGCGTACCATAGTAGAACAATTACATTTTTATTACTATAATACCTGTGATTCTCCGACGTTTTCCTTCTCTTTTGAATAGTACCGGAGTATTTTTATAAAAGTCTTGAAAAAAATTAGTGGAAAAATCACTTCCATTCCCACAATCTTACGTGGGTGTTATCATTGGCATCGACCTCGTACTCATAGACGACGGCCACACCGTTGAGAACTCCCCATTTCGGGGTCGGACTCTGAAAGTACAGCACCCCTCGCCAGACGGGCATCGATCCCTTCATCATCTTTGCCGTTCCCGTAGCCCGGTAACACGCCATCTCGCCACTCATGGACCTGACAGCTCCCTGACCCTCGCCGTACATGACATCCGGCGCTGTCATCACGGACCAGTAGGTTGCCATGTCGATTGCATCGACGCCGAGGAGCTTACCAGTCTGCTTGAACGATGCCTCAATCTTTGGTCCGTTCATCAGGATCTCGGTCACCCGGTATCCAGTAGTCTTTCCTTTGAATTCCCCGATTAGATCGCCTAACATAATCGATTTCCTCCTTTACTGCCGGGCTTATTCCAGGATGTATGATCCGGAAATTTTTAACCGTCGCTGGACCGGATCGTGGATCCCGGTAGTTTCCGGTTTTGCCCGGACGCAGCCTGTGTTTTTTTAATATTTATAATTGGGTAACGTACCAATCCAGCCCCTGACTAGTTTCTTTCAGGTGCCGGATTGGCCGGTCACTTCACTTATGTACCGGGAAAACAAGACTATTTTAGTATCATGGGACATTATACCCGGGGCGATGTGGTGATCGCCCTGGTTGCTTTTGAAGAGCGGAGCGGGATAAAGACCCGCCCTGCCGTGGTGATTGCAACTGGACAGTCCCATGAAGTCTACCTCTGCCCGGTCAGCAGTAAGCCCCCATCAGATGCGCCCTTTGTATCGATTTCCCTTGACGATTTTTCAGAAGGGGGTCTCGATCTTTTTATCGAAAGCTATGTTCTGACTTCGCGGGTATTTGTAATCCGGAGTGGTGAAGTCATTGGAAAACGGGGACACCTTACCGAGGAATCTATCACATCTATCGTGATCAGGGTGCCACAATCACTGGTACCCGATATTTATCGGGCAAAGGGAACGAAAGGATCGCGATCCCTGCGATAATCGTATCAACTTATATTCGTATTCTTCTTTATCCGGAATTAGTGAGGTTGCAAGGATGGACATTGCGTATAGTATACATGAGATCGAAACACAGGTTGGAAGACTGTCCCCAATGCAGAAATTCCTTCTTGGCACAGATGGATCGGTCACGCAGATTCTGGAAGCGATTACCGGGAAACCGGTTGTTATCGAAACGCGGGTGCAAAAAATCATAGAAGCCGATCCCGCAACCGCAGAATTTCTCGGGATCGGGCAGGGTGACCCTGTCAATTATCGTGTTGTCGAGATCAAGACTGCTGCAAGCGGTGAAGTGTTGATCTATGCAATATCTCATACACCTCTTGCCCGCCTCTCTCCGGAATTCAAAGATGACCTGATGAAAGCAGATATTCCTATCGGCAGGATCATCCAGAACCATAGGATTGAAGCACGGCGGGAGATCCTGAATACCCGGGTTTCTCCCGCATCAGAAGAAACGAGCGGGATATTTTCCCTCTGCAGCAAAGAACCGCTGCTCAGCAGACAGTACCGGATTATCCACAAGGGTAAACCGCTGATCTTTATTGAAGAACAGTTTCCCTACAACAAGTTTCTCGATGAACGCCGGGTAATTGTCCAGACACCGTCCCGCCTCCATCTTGCGCTCATCGACATGCATGGTGGTTCCGGGCGGGTCGACGGGGGTGTAGGTATCACTCTCGATGAACCGGGAATCCTCATCGAAGTGCGCCAGAGCGCGGCGCTTGAAGTTCAGGGTTGCGACAGCGTAACAGGAGAACGTATTATGGATACCGCCCTTCAGGTTCTGGAAGGTTTACATGCCGGCGGTAATATATCCATAACAGTGCGGAATGACTACCCATCACATATCGGTCTTGGCAGTGGATCACAGCTCATGCTTGCAGTTGCCCGGGCAATAGCTGAAATTTATGGCAGAACACCAACTGCAAAAGAACTTGCCCTGCTGGTCGGTCGCGGGGGTACATCAGGCATAGGAACTGCCGCGTTTGAACTCGGGGGATTTATTGTAGACGGAGGGCACGCATTCGGGCAAAATGGCGAAAAATCCGGATTCCGTCCGTCCGCAGCGTCACGGGGTGTGAGGCCCCCGCCCGTTATTGCACGCCACGATTTTCCCTCAGACTGGCGAATTCTGCTTGCAATACCCGATCTCCCCGCCGGTGCAAGCGGAACAAAAGAGTCAGATATCTTCAGGACCCACTGCCCGGTCCCCGTTGGGGAGGTGCGGGAACTCTGCCACGAAATCCTGATGCGTATGCTTCCCGGCATAGTCGAAAAGGATCTCGACCTGTTCGGTTCATCAGTCAATGCTATCCAGGGGCTGGGATTCAAGAAGATCGAACTCAGCCTGCAGCCACAACAGATCCCGGAACTTATTGAAAGACTGCGTTCATCAGGAGCAGCATGTGCAGGTATGAGCTCGTTTGGCCCCACGGTATACGCCATAGGAGATACAGATATGCGGGGGCTTGAACAGACAGCCCGAAGTTTCATGAACGAACACAGCGGTGGATCAACCTTGATCACATCTGCCCGGAACAAAGGGGCACAGGTAAGGATTGCGTAAATTTTCTCGGGGTAAAGGATATAAAAATCCCCACGAAATGTATCAGGGAAAATTTACAGCATCTTCTGCATCCAGATCATATCGAATGGCTCGCCGAATTTACTCCCTGCATTATGCAACCTGCCCACCTCGGTAAAACCCTGATGCAGGTGAAACCGGATACTTGATCTGTTTTTTGAAGCCATATTTGCCACAAGCGAGGTCATGCCCATTTTTTTCGCATCATCGGTGAGCCGATCGAGCAGCTTTTTCCCGAGATGCATATGGGTATACTCTGGCTGGATGAAATAGGTCAGCATGCCTGTTGTCATAAAAGCAGGAAACGGGAGGAGCGGCTTCATCAATCCAAAACCAACAACATGTGCTTCACGCTCAAGAACATAAAATGCGAATGCCCCCTCCCGTAAAAACGCAATGAACCGGTCATTGACCGGGATTTCGGGATACGCTGCACAGCTCGTTGCAGCATAGTAATTAAAAATCGCAATGATGGTGTCGTAATCACTCTCTCGGACTTCGCGGATGACCGTTTCCCCTTCCGGGTGCTGCATGCTGTTTTTCATAAAAAACCGTAATCGACTGCCTGGTGTTATTTTTTTATTCTGTATTTTTATCTTTTCGGGATTGATTTTTTTTGCGACAAAAACAAAAGAGAAAATGTCAGGAATATTAGAAAAAAACCTGCTTAAAAATAAGACCGTTTTTTCCGGTAGTATCTGATAATGCCATATCTTCTCCGTTCATAACATAAAAGCTGGCATTATTCAGGAGAGTAAAGTATGCTGATTCCTGTTCCATCACTCCCGGCGGCTCATTACACCAGACCATCGGGCTTTCTATCCTGCTTATCGTAATATGTTTTTCATCAGCCTTCCACCTTCCGGTGTAAGGGTTACAACTGTCGAATCCGCTGAAACTCCCGTTGGTATGGAAGGTCAGCTGGATACCGGTTAACTGCACGGGAACCTTGGGAGATCCCCCGATGATCAGTACTTTTACGTACCATGGCCTGACCAGGGATGATGGATCGTTTCCGGATGAGAGGATCGAAGAGCCCGATTGCGGAGTATGTATTGGAGTATTTGTCTTTTCCGCAAGATAACCAGCACATCCGGCTGCCAGGATACATCCCGCCATCATCAGAACGATACCAATACCTGACCCTCTCATACGCTATTTCCCGATCTTTACGAGCATCTCTTCTAAGGAAGGGTACCGCGATTCGATCTTTTCCACTTTCCCGCCCACTTCTGCAATAAGCCCGGTAGACTCGTTGAGCTCGTTTATATCTTGTGCATCTGCGGTGTAGAACCCTTCTTCCTTCCGGTAGGTTTTTGAATGCCCAATCAATTTGCCCGGATCGTCGACCGAGAAGAAGATCGTATAGGTCAATGAACCAAACTGGTCGCGAAGCTGACTCATATTCCCGAAAGCTACCATTTTACCGCGTTTGAGAATCATCACCTTGTCACAGACTGCCTCAACCTGGTAGAGGTTGTGTGCCGAGAGCACGATCGTTTTGCCCTCCTTTTTCAGCGTACGCAGATAATCGGCAATGAACCGCGAAGTCATCGGATCAAGCCCGCTTGTTGCTTCATCATAGACGAGAAACTTCGGGTCGTGGATGAGCGAGCGGGCGATTGCCACTTTCCGCTTCATCCCCTTGCTGAACTCCCCAATCTTTTTCCCGTCCGGCTCAAGCGACAGCGCTGCGAAAAGCTGGTTTGAGCGGACCTGTATCTCCTGCGGCGAAAGGCCATAGATCTCGCCGAAGAATGCAAGGTAGTTTTCGGCAGTCATCGTTTCATACAGCCGTGACTCTTCGGGCAGGTAACCAAGAGTTTCCTTGAGGACAACCGGGTTTTTTACTACATCCACATCATTGATAAACAGCTCGCCGGATGTCGGAGCGATCAGGCCGGAAATGATTTTGAGGAGCGTGGTCTTGCCTGCACCGTTATGCCCGATAATGCCGAAGATCTCGCCGTCTTCAAACGCAAAACTCACATCGTCCAGTGCAGTAAAGGTGTCGAATTTTTTCGTCAGGTTGCGGGCTGTGATCATGAGCAGTTTCCTTATCAATCAGACTTACCCGGGGTGTAACATATACCTTCGGATTCGGGCATTCCTTCATTCTGACTGGTTGATGGAAGGTTTCAATCCTGTAGTTGTTGAAACAACGAGGCGGGGATGACCGGATAGTTAAACGCTGGATCCGGAAGGATGCATGAATCCTTACGGGTAATATCATGAGAGAAAGGAGATTTGCGTTGTCAACACCGATGATTATTTGACCAATCCCCGATAGAACTCTGTACTTAGCCAATACCCTGCGGGGGTTTCGTTCAATAACCTTTACGGCACCTGTTACCGTCAAATCAGAGAAAGGATTGCTCATGAGCACACTTACTGACATTGCCACCATCGCACGATGGGAAGTGAAAAAATCCTTCTCCATGATGAGCCGGGATGTCCTACCGGTTTCTATCATTCTTTTTGTCCTGCTCATTCTGGTGACAGGTTTTTCCGCCCAGACCGGATTGCATCTGCAGGACGGAATGTACAAAGTTGGCGTGGATGACCCCCAGATTGCCCAGCTCCTTGCCAGCGATGCACGGTTCTCTGTTTACCTGCTTGATACACCCCTTCTGAATGCAAACAGGAACACATTTGATCTCATCATAGTCAACGGGATAACGTATGGCAGCGGAACTGACAAGGCCAATGCCGCAAAAAAAACTCTTGAACGCGATTATGCGAAATATGTCAATAGCATCTACAATACAGAAGATGATCTTTTTGCTGCATACCCACTCTGGATCGATACCCAGAGTGTAAAAAGCGAGCTAACCTTTTTAGCAACCCAGAGTGGGCAGTATGTAAGTGCTGCCCCGCGTCGGATTGCTCCTGTACCAGAGGGCGAAATACAAAATGTTCCTACTCCGTCACCAACACTCGCGATCTCACAAGATGAGCTCCGCCAGAAATTAGTCCTGTCGAATGCAAAGAATACCCAGATCTCACGCTACACTGAGGTGTTATCCGCTCCAGGCAGCTCTATGGGCGACTTCAAGACACCGTCCCAGCTCTCCCCCCCGCTGCCGTTTGATTCCATCATCCTCGTTTTCATCTTCATCTTCCCGCTCTACTTTACATCCCAGTTCTTTATGATGAGCATCATGAACGAGCGCATCGAGCGCAAAGGTGAGATCCTCCTTTCCACGCCGCTCCGGCCATCGTCAATTATCATTGGGAAGGCACTCCCGTATTTTATCGGAATGGTCGCCATCTGCGCCGGTCTTACGGTTTACATCAGGGCATCACCGGTTATCATTCTTCCCCTCATCCCCGTCATCTTCTTCTTTCTTGCAAATGCCCTGCTCATAGGGATGGTCTCACGAAGTTTCAAGGAGCTCTCGTTTCTCTCGATCTTCTTCTCGACCATTGCGACCTCCTACCTGTTCTTCCCCAGTATCTTTGCCAATGTCCACGTTATCAGCCTCATCTCCCCGCTCACCCTTATTGTTCTCACCATTCAGGGCTCTGCCTGGACGATCACCGACTATCTCTACTCTACCTCGCTTTTCTGGCTGACAGGTGCTGTACTCTTCTATATCGCCGCCAGAAATTTCAAGGATGAACGACTCTTTTCCGAAAAGAGACTTGTATCGCGTGTGCGGGAATTCCTGTCAGAGATCCTGTCGCAGAAATATCCATTCATTTCGCTCTTTTTGTTAAGCGGGTTCTCCATCCCATTCGTCTTCATGGTGCAGATGATGTGCCTCGTACTCTTTTTTAATCTCCCCATGCCATACTCACTGGTTTTCCTGCTTTTGTTCTCGGCATTGATCGAAGAGCTCGCAAAGAGTGTCGGGATTTACACGATCTATGCCCGGGCTCCTCAGTTCCTTACGTGGAGAAACCTGCTCCTTGCCTGCGCAGCAACTGCCATAGGATTTTTTGTCGGGGAAAAACTGCTCCTCTTTGCCACACTCGCACAAATTTCTGACTCGGTCTTCGGCAGCATCCTCTTTTTATCACTGGGGTCTCTCTGGCTTCCCTTGCTCCTTCACTTTGGTTGTGTGCTTATTGTTGCCTGTTGCCTGAAAATCTGGGGGAAAAAAGGGTATATTCCCGGCCTTGCCGTCGCCGTGGTTGTACACTGCCTGTATAATCTCTACTTCATTTTAGGGTGGATCGGATGAAATCAAAACACCTGTCTATCATTGCAAAAAAGGAGTTCCGGGGGCTTATTAATGAGAGGACGATCCTCCTCGCAGTCCTGCTCCAGCTCTTCATCGCTATGTTCTCATCGTTCCTGATGGTAGGGCTGACGTCGATGTATGACCCGTCTTCGCTCTCGAAATATTCCAGTTCCCGGTACAGCATTGCCTATGCCGGGAATGACTCACAGCTACTCACCAATCTCCAGACAAGCCCGGATTTCCGCGTCTACCAGATGGATCTTTCCACGGCCGTAGCAGCTCTTAAGGAGCGCAAACTGGCCGCTGTTATCTATGCGCCCGATACGCAACCAGACGCACAAGAGCCAGTCAAGATAACACTCTATACTCTGCAAAATGATCTCCAGACAGCTATTGTCGAAGTAAAGCTCAGGGATATTTTCCTGAAATATGAACAGGGCCTGCGGGAGATCCGTGCAAACCGGTTAAAGCAGGAATTTGTCCAGATTCAGATCCCTAAAACTGCTGGCGGCGGGGACTTCTACGAATTTGTGTACGGCCTGCTGATCCCACTCCTTGTCTTCATGCCAGCGATCATCGCATCGGCACTTGTCATCGACCTGATAACGGAAGAATACCAGCACGAGACACTGGAAACCCTTATCTCAACGCCGGTTACCTTTGGGGAGATGGTCTGGGGGAAAGTGATTGCCTGCGAGGTGCTCGTGCCCATCCAGGCAGGTGCATGGCTGGTTCTCCTTATGATCAACGGTATCGCGATCCTGAATTCAGGATTGATCCTGCTCCAGGTTACTGTAACCTCGCTTATCCTCATCCTGCTTGGAACCCTCACTGCGCTTCATTACCGCGAACGCACTGCTGCGCAATTCATCTTTTCAACAGCGCTTGTAGTTGTGATCCTGTTTGCCCTCGCTTTGCCATCAAATCCCCTTAACCTGCTGACACGGCTCGCTGTAGGAACAGCTGGCGGGGAGCAATGGCTTGTGCTCGGTATCACACTGGCAATTGTCATCGTTCTCAGTTTTATAACGCAATGGTATGCAGAAAAGATCGGGAGAACTCACCAGACAGGGTAAAATTTCAAAAAAGTTGAATTGATCTTTTAGTAGTAGGGCAACACAAGTGGTTTATCAAAAATCCTATAGGTTTTTCCTGAGCTGGTAAGGAAAACCACAACCTGGTCACTGCCTCTGGTACCGGCCATAACAAGCTCGTCGCCACGGCGTGGCTTCCTTGTTTTGTCGTTTAAGTACTGTTCTTCAACCTGTCCGTCAGAACGGGTAACCTGCATCATGATATTCTGGACAAACATTTCTCCTTCACCGCCATTATAAAGCAGGTGGATAGTAGCGTCAGGACGCTGTTTTTCGATCTGGATATCAACATTTTGTCCGGCGGGAAGGGTTTCGACCGCCCCCGGTGTCGATACCACCGTAGCAGTAGAGGAGGATGTGGATGTGGCCGGGAGGGGTGTGGGAACGGCTGTTTCCAGGGGTTTTATCTCTGCCTGCGTCGGGTTGGTACAACCGGCAGAGAGCGCACAGAGCACAAGCACGAGTGCAGCTACCAGAATCATGGAGCATTTCATAAAGAATGCTTTATTTTTTTTATATATTTCTGATTTGCGCTCTGCAATCGTCCGGACCGGTGTTTGCCTGAATGTCCAGGATTTTTCCGGCAGCATGCGGGTTCCGGGCAGTAAAAATGCATGAAATGACAGAAAAGAACAGTTAAATTAAAAAGGACACCCGGATTAACTTTACATATCAGGAGTAAGAGGGAATGTTCTGTCCAAAGTGTGGAAAAGAGACTGATGCTTTAGGAAAATTCTGTCAATGGTGCGGGTCGGATATTGTAGCGAACCCGGTAACACCCATCGCCACTCCTGAAGAGGTGGAGGGGCCTGATGTCGGGATATATGCTGGCCTTGGCAGGAGATTTATTGCCTGGATTGTTGATACAATCCTTATTCTCCTTATCGGGATAATCGTAATCACATTTTTTTCCCTGACAACCGGGTTAAGATATGCATACTACCTCTTGGTTCAGCGGGCCCCGATAAATGCTCTTACGGAAGCAGGAACTGTTGAGGCGGCGGTTTTGCCGATTATTACAGCGTTGGGTATGCTCATCATTATTATTCCATGGCTCTACTACGCCGGCTTTGAGTCCTCACGCAGTCAGGCAACACCCGGTAAATTGCTGATGCGCATCATGGTGACAGATCTTGAGGGGAATAAACCTACATTTGCACGCGCTACGCTTCGTCAGTTCGCAAAAATCCTCTCCGCGCTGATCTTCTTTATCGGATTCCTGATGATCGGACTTACCGAGAAACGTCAGGGGCTCCATGACAAGATTGCCGGTTGTCTCGTGCTCCTGCAGGAATAAAATCTTTTTTTTTTTACAAAGTTTTTCTGATGCACCTGTTTTCTGAAGCACCTGATTACAACCTGAGCGCAGGAAAAAGGATATTACCGGTATTTGATCTTCATCCAGAGTAAGAACAGGACGAGACCAAAGGTAATGATATTTGCTGCGATGATAGGAAAAGAGTTGATCCAGATCCCGTATGCTGTCCACAGGAGCATCCCCGCTGCAAAGAGCAGGAGCATCGCAAGCGAGAAATCCTTGGTCTCTTTGAGCTTCCAGGTGCGGATCACCTGCGGGACGAACGAGATAGTAGTCAGGGTTCCGGCAATGTAGCCGACAAGAACAACGAAATCCATAGAATTTCTCCAGTATAGTTATTCCTGTAATAATTTAAAACGGCAGGGGCATCCTTTCAGTCGGATAGGGTTCAGGTTTTGGTTACTCTCTTTCACTTCGTGCCTGATTGTAGTATTGTCCACGGTAGTTCACCATCTCAAAAGGGGTGATATAAAGGGAAAAGCAAAGCGTGTGAGCTGGGTGAAAGTGATGAAAAAAACACGCAGAAAAGAAAGGCCAGGGCCGAGATTCGAACCCGGGTCGGAGGATCCACAGTCCTCTAGGATAACCAACTACCCCACCCTGGCAAATGTCCCTTTTATATTTGCACCGGACTCTGATTAATGTATCCTTGCAGATCTGTCGCCTGAAGGGGATGCCGGAGTTCTTTCTTGCTGGAACAGTCACCGGTGACTATAAGGTGATTATTAATAGGGTCAGGTGTCCATTACATATCAGGTGGCTCTGAACACAATTCCTAAAAATTGAGGCGTGGCACATCGCTTGGTTGTGCACCGGGAATTGGGAATTTTTTCCCACATCAGAGCGAGAACGAGGGGCTTGGGATATGGCGGAGAACCCGAAGATCAGGACGCCTATTGTCTGCGTCATGGGACATGTTGATCACGGGAAGACCTCTCTTTTGGATCGTATTCGCGGGTCCTCTGTCGTCAGTTCCGAGGTGGGAGCGATTACCCAGCACATCGGAGCGACAATAGTCCCCATAGAAGCTATCCGATCGATGAGCGGGACGATGGGGAAATCCATCAACATCCCAGGGTTGTTATTCATCGACACTCCGGGGCATCACGCGTTCACCACCCTGCGGGCACGCGGTGGGGCATTAGCTGACATGGCAATCCTCGTGGTTGATATCAACCAGGGATTCCAGCCCCAAACGATAGAGGCACTTCAGATTCTGCGGAACTGCCGGACTCCATTTGTCGTTGCCGCGACGAAGGTTGACCGGATCCATGGCTGGCGTGTGTTCGAGAACGAATCGTTCCTTACTTCCTTTGCCAAGCAAAACGACCGGGTGAAAGGGGATGTAGAGAACAAGACCTATGAAATTGTTGGTAAGCTTGCTGAACTTGAATTCTCAGCAGACCGGTTCGATCGGGTATCAGATTTCAAGCGCAACCTGGCAATTGTGCCGGTCAGTGCCCATACCGGTGAAGGCATTTCAGATCTCCTGCTAGTAATGATCGGCCTTGCCCAACGGTATATGGGAGAGGAACTTGCACTTCTGGTCGAAGGTCCGGGCGCTGGTACTGTGCTTGAAGTAAAAGAAGAAAGGGGACTTGGGACGACGCTTGACGTTATCCTGTATGACGGGACCCTGGCTATTGGTGATGAAATTGCAGTTGCCACGCAGGATGATGTCGTAGTGACGAAAGTGCGGTCACTCTTAAAACCCCGCCCCATGAAAGAGATCCTCGTTGAAGACCGGTTCGATCGGGTGAAGTCAGTAGCAGCGGCGGCTGGGATCAAGGTCACCGCGCCGAACCTCGAGAACGTGATTGCAGGGTCGCCATTTTTTGTAATCCGGGGCAACCGGGAAGAAGTCGAAGCAAAGATAAAAAAAGAGATGACTGAGATCCACGTCAAACTTGCTGAAGAAGGCATAGTGATTAAGGCAGATACTATCGGGGCTCTGGAGGCACTCTGTAAGGAACTTGAGGGAAAAGGCATTGGCGTAATGCGGGCAGAAGTCGGACCGGTGAGCCGGCACGACCTGATTGATACAGAAACTATCAAAAACCCGGTATTTCGCGTACTTCTCTCGTTTAATACCCAGATCCTTCCTGACGCTGCTGAAATGATCAAAAACCCCCTTTACACGCAGGTAAAAGTTTTTGAGGGAAGAGTAATCTACCAGCTGATTGACCAGTATCTTGCGTGGCGGGATGAGCAGAAACGGCTCCTGGAAAAGCAGCGTTTTGAGCACATTGTGATGCCGGCAAAGATCCGCCTCCTTCCCGATTGTGTATTCCGGCAAAGCAACCCTGCAGTTGTCGGAGTACGGGTACTTGGCGGGAAGCTGCGCAACGATGTTAACCTAATAAAAACTGACGGGAAGAAAGTTGGGCATCTCAAATCCATGCAGCTCCGCCAGGAATCTATTCGCGAAGCGGATGCCGGACTCGAAGTCGCGATCTCGATAGAGGGAGTAACCGTAGGAAGACAGCTGAATGTGGGGGATGACCTGTTCGTGGACATTCCGGAGCGTCATGTGAAGGTTCTCGAGCGTGAGATGCTCAAAACACTGAACGTGAGCACGCAGGAAATTCTTGGCGAGTTCACGACAATGAGGCGTAAAAGTGAGCCCTTCTGGGGGAAATAACCATAACGGTACTTACCATAGACGCGAGGATTTAATAGCGTACCAGTATAATAAAATGGGTACTTCTCATGTGTAGGCATAATTGCCGGCAGCTTTAGAGACGTGAAAAAATCCAATACCTGGATTTTTTGATGAAAATCAATACGGAGCATAAAAAATGGTGGAGTTAAAAATCGTCGTATCAGACCCAAAAACCGGTCGCGCCTATAATGTGGACGCAAGTGGTGGCGCAGCAGGAGCAATCGTGGGCAAACGTATCGGAGAGGAAATCGACGCGGGTGCAATGGGACTTGCAGGGTACAAAATTCTGATCACCGGTGCATCCGATCGGACCGGAATACCTGCAAAAAAGAGCCTTCCAGGCGCGGGGCGAAAAAAACTGCTCATGACAGCCGGTGTCGGGTTCCATCCTACTATGGAAGGAGAGCGAAGGAGAAAGACGATCCGGTCAAACGAGATCACCGCTGACTTCGTACAGATAAATGCCCGCGTAACCACCTATGGAGATAAAACCCTGGAAGAACTCTTCCCCAAAGTCGAGGGAGAGAAAGCAGAGAAAAAGGTAAAAGCCGGCAGAAGATAATATATCAATTTTTTTTGATTTTTTTTTAGTTTTTTTCAACCGTTTTTGAGCAAATAAAAAAGAGAGAAGAAAAATCGTTAGAGCTTATAGTTTATACTGGCTTTGCCAAACGGCGTTGAGTTCTTCGCCGAGGTTAACGATTTCCCGTTTTTCCATAACTCGACGGTTATGTCATGTTTCGTTGACCCGTCCTGCTTGTAAAAGGTTGCTGTAACGTTTCCCGTGGCATTCGTGATTTCATAGAGCCGGTCACCGGAGTTTGTCACTTTTTGCATTGCACCTGCCATACCGTAGGAACCGTTAAAGCCCCCGATATAGCTGACTTTGACATATACTCCCGTAACAGGAATAGTAATCTGTGTTGTTGGCTTTACAGTTATATTCCCGATAGATTGCGTCTGTTGGGTACTGGATCCCGTCGGCTTTGTAGTAGTCTGGGGCGTTGAGGGCTGACTTGTACAACCACTCATGAGTACAATTCCTACAAGGGACAGAATTACCAAGATAGCAATCCATTTTCTGGTCATGAAGATCCCTCTCCTGAAAATACGTGCAGCAATACGCAAGGGTTGTCCCACAGATCCTTTCTGTTTCTCGTCATGATATACCTCATTACACTTGTTTGGAGATATATAAGCGATAAATGAGCGAAATACTTTGTTGTTTAAAGTCCCTTTTTTCCGGATCGGGTATGAGTTAAAAAAAACCCGACCCCGATACAGGAATTACCCTTTTTTCACGCTCGCTATGAGCGCTTCTCTTAAATCTTTGAAAGGGACATTGTATTTTTTTGCAAGCAGCACCAGTGCTGCCGCCGGGAGAAGATTACCGTCAAACCGCTCTTTTATGATTCGGTTCATTTCAGAAACGATTTCGGTTTCCTTCATCCCCTGCGCTTGTGCAATCCTGCCAATCAGTTCCTGCGATGGGTCATTACGCTCAAAAATTGAAGACGTAGGCTTGAAGCCGACGGGAATAATAATCTCCTTGATGTCAAAACGGGGAGTGAAAACGCCATTTACCTGACCGATAAGTCCGTCTTCTTCTGCCTGCTGGAGAAGCAGATTCGCCTGTTCAGTGCTCATCCACTTACGGTCAAGCGCATAATAATAGATCAGCTCGTTCTTTCTCATTCCGGTTTTCCGGGTGTGTTTGAAAGGCGCTGCAACCGTAATTCGGATCGTCACTTTGAGGCACCCAGAAGGATATTTTTCAGATCCAGCGCGTCCAGTCCCTCGCCACGGCCTTCCTTTGAGATATCAATATCAGTCCTTGATACCTGGTCGGTCAGTCTGATATAGAAGACGTCGTTTGCAATCGGAACCTTTCCACCGCCGCGAAGTGCGAGTGCGAGCACCGATACCTGCATATCAACCGCTTCCGTTATCACACCCGGACGCAATACATCCGGCGTAATGTCCCCAAATGTCGCCCGGTCGACAGCAATCTTCACCTTTGTCTTTACCTTCACCAGTTCCTTTCCGGTCGTCTTGGTGGACTCTGAATTATCAAGACCTGCAATATACGTCAGCGTCTCGTTAAACGGCAGTCCCATTGCAAATGACAGATCCACTCTCTGAGGGAAACGATAATAGATCCTTCGCATAGTTAGACTATGTACAGGTCTTAAAGAAAAAAGATTGCTGAATCTGTTCTTCAAATAACTGTGAAATGTTTTTTAATGCTGGTGCATTCTCACCCAAAATAATGCGTTAAAGCTCCAAAAATGATATAAAAAAAAGTCTGGGGAAATTTTTGGTTATTCGAGTAACACAGCGTTGATCACGCCATCCTGACCCGGGCGGCTCATGATACGGGCATTTCCGATCTCAGTCTTGATGATTGCGCCTTTCGTCAGAAGATTTCGCCGCACGTAGTTCGGGTTCGCCCCATTTTCAACAACACTCGCGATTGTAACCTTTTTGCACTCGCCGTTTTTGAGATTGGTCACGTTTGCAAAGTTTGCACGAAGCGCACGGACTTTCTGGTTTGCGCCGGTAGTACGGATATTCTTTCTCCGGTCTTCACCGATATGGGTATCTGCGGGTGCGAGCCCGATCTCCGTTCTCCGCTTCATCTGTGCCGGGCGGCGCCTGCCACCAGTCACTTTTCGTACTGATTCTCCTTGCCATTGCATGGTATCACTCTCAAATAATATTTCTGCGGAAACCTGTCCCGAAGATGGTGCTCTATATATTCCTTTCAGAATTATTTATAGTATTTCCCGATTGTTTTCATTTTCCCTTCCCTACCCCACGGGTTAGCGAGAGAATTTTTTTTAAATACCCCGGGAAAGCCTGACAAAGGTAAAATCAAGAGATTTTTTCTGGTGGAAATGCATCTGGTTTTTTAGTTTTTTATGAGAGAATTGAATCAAGAAGAGCCGCAATACCATCACCGGTCTTCAGGTTGGTTAAAAAGACAGGCATCCGGGGATTGTACCGGTGAATGTCTGATTCCATCCGGTCAAGGTTTGCGCCAACAAGGGGGGCGAGATCAACCTTGTTGATCACCCCGATCGTGCAGTCACGGAACATCATCGGATGCTTGTTTACCACGTCATCGCCTTCCGTTGTACTCACAATTACAATTCTCTTTTCTGCCCCAAGACGGAAATCTGTCGGACAGACCATGTTGCCCACGTTCTCAATAAAGAGGATATCGATATCTTTCAACGGCAGGTGTTCGATCGCGTGTTCTACAAGATGGGCATCAAGATGACATTCCTTGCCGGTATTTGCATTGAAGGCCGGGATACCCAGTGCTACAATCCGCTTGAAATCATCGTCACCAAACACATCTCCGGCAATAGCACCTGCACGCAACCCCTTTTTTTTAAGCAGGGGGACAAGGCGCTCAATGAGTGCAGTTTTTCCTGAACCGATGGCTCCGAGCAGGTCAAATGCCCGGACGCCATGGTCTTTTAAGAGTTTTGCATTATTGTCTGCAAGGGTGTTGTTGACGTCGTAAATATCTTTTTCAATCCTGACGTCGATATGATGCATACTACAAGGTACGAGCGTACACTGTTTATACCTTGACCCACAAATTCTCCTGTAATGGCACAAGGTGAGTGCATATTATATCCCTGCTACTTCAATGCGGCTTATTCACGTCGTCAGGGGCGAAGGGTGGCACGGAGTCACGGGGCGAAGGCACCGGTAATCAGCGATCTCGAACGCGCATTGAAACGCGCCGGTGTGACATTTCGGATAGAGGAGCACCACCATCCCGCACACTGGATGCGCCGAGAGGGACGTATTGTTGCAGAATGGCACGAGGGCAAAGAGTCACTCATCAAAAAAGTTGCCCAGAAACTTGAGGTGAAACGATGAGCGGTTCGTATGACCTGCATACCCATTCCATCCTTTCTGATGGTGAGATGCTTCCTATTGAATTAATCCGCCGGATGGCAGTACTTGGGTACTCAACGGTTGCTATCACTGACCATGTTGATGCGTCCAATACTACATCTGTCATTGCATCTCTTGTTCAGGTACGGGATTCTGCTAAGATTTATGGGGTGAGATTGCTCTGCGGTATTGAAATTACTCATGTTCCTCCATCGCAGATAGCAGATCTGGCAAAAACAGCAAAAACTGCCGGGGCGGACATTGTTATCGTCCATGGAGAGACACCGGTTGAGCCAGTGGCGGCCGGCACAAATCATATAGCATGCGGGTGCAGATACGTGAATGTACTTGCACACCCGGGACTCATCACTCTTGAAGATGCACTTCGTGCCGCAAAAAATGGCATTGCCCTTGAGATCACGTCCCGTGGCGGGCATAACCGGACAAATGGTCATGTTGCTCAGGTAGCACGCGAAGCAGCATGTCAGCTTGTTGTAGACTCAGATGCGCATGCCCCTCATGACCTGCTGGACGAGCGCGCGAAATTTGTAGTCGCAAAAGGAGCCGGACTCACTGATGCTGAGTGCAAACAGGTTATATCTTTAAATATCGACCAGTTTCTTGGTTCCTGAAATTTATATTTATACCTTTTCTCAATATTTAAATACTAGTGCGTCTTTGATATATAGATTACTAAATTATTTCAGTACCATCGTATCCTTCCAGGGGTTATATGAAAGTTGTTGGTCGAGCGATGAGCACCATTGGCAATCGGATGCTCATTATTCAGTGCGATGCCGCACAGCTTCCGCCATTGTACAGCGAAGTGAGTGATCGCAGGATGAAACCTGTGGGAAAGATTCTGGATCTCTTTGGCAATGTCAAAGCACCTTACGCAGCTGTTCTCTGCCGGGAAAAATGTACAGTCCAGCCGAATGAAAAGCTCTTCGCAAAATGATGACATGACCCTCCGGATACTCCGGTTCTCATGCAAAGAAAAAAAAGAAAAAATAAAAAATTGGTTGAATTGGTTAAATTGGTGATCGTGAATGCAGGAAGTTGAAAAATTAAAAGTCCTTCAGAGTGAACGGGAAGCTCTCAAATTACGCACGAAGGGAAAAGAGACCGAGAAGAAGGCTGAAAATCATACTGAAACAGTATGCCCGGAGTGTGGAGGCAGACAGCTTGTCCATGACTACGAACGGGCAGAACTGGTCTGTCAGGGATGTGGTCTTGTTATTGACGGGGACTTCATTGACCGCGGTCCAGAGTGGCGTGCATTCGATCATGACCAGCGAATGAAGCGCTCACGTGTTGGGGCTCCAATGACGTTCACGATCCACGACAAAGGTCTTTCAACGATGATTGACTGGCGCAACCGGGATTCGTATGGCAGGGCAATCTCATCGAAAAACCGTGCACAGCTCTACCGGCTTCGGAAATGGCAGCGCCGTATCCGGGTCAGCAATGCGACTGAGCGCAACCTTGCATTCGCCCTTTCAGAACTTGATCGTATGGCGTCAGCACTCGGTCTCCCGAGAAACGTCCGTGAAACTGCAGCAGTTGTTTACCGTGATGCAGTGGACAAGAACCTGATTCGCGGACGAAGCATTGAAGGTGTTGCAGCGGCAGCACTCTATGCAGCATGCCGTCAGTGCAATGTGCCCCGTACTCTTGATGAGATAGCAGAAGTATCCCGGGTATCCAGAAAAGAGATCGGAAGAACATATCGTTTTATCTCCCGGGAACTCGGGCTCAAACTTCTCCCGACTTCGCCCATTGATTACGTACCACGCTTCTGCTCCGGGCTTTCACTCAAGGGTGAGGTGCAGAGCCGTGCCGTAGAGATCCTGCGTCAGGCAGGAGAACGCGAATTAACAAGCGGCAGGGGTCCGACCGGTGTTGCTGCAGCCGCAATTTATATATCATCTATCCTTGGTGGTGAGCGGCGCACCCAGCGCGAAGTGGCTGAAGTTGCAGGAGTTACGGAAGTAACTATCAGGAACAGATATAAGGAACTGGCAGAAAAGTTAGATATCGAGATTATTCTCTGATATCATTTCATTTTTGGGCTCGTAGATCAGGGGTAGATCGTTACGTTCGCAACGTAAAGGCCGCGGGTTCAATTCCCGCCGGGTCCATAATTTTAAAAAAATTTACATTTTTATTAAAAAAAATTACTTACTATTTATCATCCGAACTTCTCTTTCCAGAGGGCTTCCGAGTCGTGCCATTGCCTCATTGAGATCGTTTGTTGTTGTTTAGGGAAACTGGTTATCGTTTTTCAGGTCCATGACAGGTTACAATGTATTCGATAAGTCTGTAACTTTCCTTTTTTTAATTCAATGATGAATTTTGCCATTGCCAAACAGTCCACTTCGACTTGAAAGAAAAAATAATTAATTTTTATTCTTTTGAATATTTTTTGTGTCCAGTCCAAAATTTTTTCATTTCATGCTGTCTTTTTCATAACGACAGCAACCAAAACCGATATAAGAGCCGGCCGAACAATAATGATGATATTAATTACTACTATATTGATGGTTAAACAATCGAAGGGAGACTATGGTCGGATTAAATAATACCAAAAAATCATTTATTCTTTTACTGTTTGCTGCACTGCTGCTCGTAATGCCTTCAGCTGCAATCAACACTGCCATTTATGGTGACACCGCAGGTTTCAATCCTGATCTTCATAAGGATAATTTCACTATTGTATATTCTCTCACGGGTTCGCTGGGATCAGATCTCGATACCAACATTACGAAATATACCGACCCCACTGTTGACGTTATTTTCATGGGAGGCAAGGACACGTTTAGTCCCGCAACTGCATCATCGCTAGAAAAGGCAGTTGCGACCGGGAAGATCTTCGTGGTGAGCAATAATAATTACCAGAAATTTGATTCGAGTCTGCCAGCTACCAGCAAAGGCTCCGTACCGGATGGGCAGTATTTTTTCGTGACCGATCCAAATACAACTCTTTCAAAAACAATTTTTAGTGATTTGCGTACGAACTTCCCCAATACTGATCCAGTATCCAAGCGTTCACATTCCGAAGCAAAAGATGGTGCGATCATCCTCATGAGTTATGACAAAGGTGATCCTGCACTGCTCTACTGGCAATACGGTAACGGGTACGTTGTTGAATGGACGCCCGAATCAAACAGCAGATTTCTGAACAGTACGGAAGCTGACCTGATAAATCAACGTTTGATAACGTTTCTTATAAACGAAAAGATGCCAAAACCAACGGTTACCGTGACGACTCCCTCTCCTACCCAGTCGAATTTAGGGAGTGTCTCGGTTTATTCATCCCCTCTCGGGGCCAGTGTCTTAATTGATGGAAGATACTATGGAACCACACCGGCAAATCTGACAGACATCCAGCCCGGTAACCATATCATCAGGTTGACGCTGAGTGGATATTACGACTATGAAGGAACGATTTATGTGCTCGCCGGTCAGACAACTCATGCGTATGGGACACTCCCCCCCCTGAGCCAGTTCTCCACTGCCCCGACGCCCGTTCCCACAACCCCTGTCCCAATCATCGTTCAGGTACCGACGGCAGAACCAACTCAAAAACAGGGAGCTTTTGAAAACCCTGGCGTGATAGCGGCAATAATCGGGGTTATTACTGCAACTATCGGAGCTATTGCCACGATTTTTTCCCATATATCCAAGGCTAAAAAAGAATGAGAGAAATATCCGAGGGTGGAAAATTCCCTTTTTTTTAATAACCGCTGATCATTTACTCAAATCCGCCCGAAGAATATCCAGAAGGAACAGGAACAACTATATGGAATCCGCAGAAAAATAGTATACCGCAACCTTTTAAGGGCTCGTAGATCAGGGGTAGATCGTCACGTTTGCAACGTGAAGGCCACGGGTTCAAATCCCGTCGAGTCCACTCGTTACGATCATTTAAAAATATTCAATCTATCCAGTCGAGCGATACCCGGGGGTTTTCCTGCTCTTCCTGTTTTTTTAATTTTTCTTTCACGTTTTTTACTGCAATAATTGCTGGTGATGATGGTTGTTCGTACTGCCCATAGTCCATATAATCACGAGTGATTCTGTCATCACCGTCTACTGTAATCTCCTGCACTGGAGATACCTGCTCTTCATTTCTGACGGATATTGATGAGTTCTCAGCACAGGGTTGATCATAGATCTTCTGCGGGGGATTTTCGGGGACATGTATCGGTTCCGGTAAGGTAAGGGGAGGGGGAGCTACATTCTTGTGCTCCAGATGAACCGGGGCGTTACCAGAAGATCCATGTGAATTTACCAACCGGAACATAAGGAAGTCCACAAACTCTTCAACTTCCTTTCGCTGTTCAGGAGACAATCTGTCCAGTTTACTCTCCAAAGATTCCATACGGTGCGCCAAAGGTTATCTGATAAAGAAATATCTTACTTTCATCATATTTATAGTCAGTAACCCTGCTTTACCTCTCTGTTCTGGTTATCTTCACTGTCGTTTATCGCTTCAACTTTGGCCAGTTCAAAAAGCGGTACATAAGGATCAACGGTAGCAAAATATGCATAAAAATGCGAGCTGGAGAAGGCTGACGAGAACATATCAAGGGTCGGATTTGACTGCTCAAAGAATCCCGGATACAAAAAGTGTCAGATTATTCCATATTTACGGAGTAAAAGACCACATCCTGCGTACAGGGATACCAACACAAGAATGATTGCACACCACCATATGATAAAACCGGTATCCCCGGAAACCAGCGCACCCCAGAATTTCGTGATAAATAATGCTACCCCAATGGCGATGACGATTAATCCACCATAAATAATGATGATCGCGCCGAAGCCCTGAGCGACCATATCATCCATACTCACTAGTGGGTAATCTGTGTATATGAACTCCGCCGTTTCGGTACATCCGGTTCTAATCGACTAATCAAGATACTGTGCCAGAAGCTCGTCATAAAGACGTATGACATTATCTTTGGTTGGGGGCATTGACGGGAATCCCTTAAACTTCATTGCCTGAGGGATATCCTGCTTCAGGTTGAGCTGGTACTGACTTTTCGAATAAAACCAGCCCATCTTTTCGTAATAGTACGAAAGATATTCCTGTTCAGGCTGTCCCGGTGTCGGAATAAAAAGCCCATGACTCTTATTGAGTTCCGCGAGTTCCATCATTGAAGTATAACCCGAGCGGCAGATGATAAATTTCGCCCTGTTCATGAGGCGTACTTTTTCCTGCGTTGTTGCATAGGAAATGAGTGTGCATCTGTCGGAAACTGATCGTGTTGTTGTTTTTTGCGGACTGCCCAACAATGCTATCGTGGACCCGTCAAGATCGGAAAGCATTGGTGTAAGGATCTCCTCAAGACGTGTTCTCTGAGGTTCCGGGCCGGATATCAGGACGAGGAAGTCGAGATCCTGTTCAATATCCATTTTTTGTGTACTTGAGAGAATTCCCGAAAAAAATACCTTTGAATCGGTCAGCCCGTGTACTGGACGGGAGAGTTTTCCCGCAAGGGATGTCGCACCCGGTGGGTTATCGGGGACTATGACCCGTGAAAAATTATCAAACAGGAAATAATTTGCAAGGATTGAGGAAAGTTCAATGGGCCAGAACAGAAGAGGGAAGTGATAGTGGATCTGGTGAGTGATGAAGATCGTGGGAATTTTTAACGAATACACCCCAACACGGTTATCACTTATGATGAGATCGTATTTGTTTTTTTCAAGAATTCGTAACAGATTCCGTCTCTCCTCTGCCAGGGCTCTCGAAATGGTTGGCAGGGATGCAATGAACTTGGGGATAAAGAAACGACTTGAGCTGTAAGGAGAAGGATAATCGTTAAACTCGATGAAAGTGCATTCAGGGAATTCATGTTGGAGCACGGTGAGTGCGTTGCCGCACGCAGCAATGGTGACATCATGTTGATGGTCCAGCAGGGTCCTGATAATGGGGATATCTCTCGTGGCATGACCAAGACCCCAGCTGAGAGGAGAGAGCAGTACGTTAGCCATCCATCACCCTGTTATTCATAGGTGTATTCCTGCTTTTAGTATTGAATGATTCGGATTTGAAATACGAGGGATGTATGGGAAAATACACATTGTATCACCATTATTTTATTAATTATTTGATCAAATGAGTGTTAATCATTCAGGAGGTTATAATCCACCCGCTGGTCAGACTTCTACGCTTCGAGGAATATGGATTATTATCCATCATTGTCGGACTGTTTGGAGCTTTTCTTGGATCTTCGACTGTCGATATCTCTCTTCTCTATCTTGTGATTTTTATCATTTCCACATCTGCGTTCGGATTTGTTGTAAACGATATTTCAGACCGTGAACTGGACGCACAAACGTCTTTTCCCAGAAATCCGCTGGCAGACGGTTCGATGTCATTGAGATTCGCGATTCTTGTGAGCGCTGTACTTCTCCTTATAACAATAGTATGTATGGTGCTCCTGCCGGCAAAGCTGCTCTGGATAGAAGTTCTGATCCTTTTCATGTTTGTCACGTATTCATTTCTTATTGAAACAAAAAACATTGCCGGACTTGACCTTGTCTACCATGCAATCCTTCCGATGCTCTGCGGTATGCTTGGGTATCTCCTGTATCACCCGTTAGATCGAATGGGTATCATCTTTTTTTCTCTCCTGGCATTATTTGGTATCATCAGTGAACTCCTTAATGAAATCCGGGATATCGAAAAGGATCGGAATAAACGGAGAAATTCTGTCATGATTATAGGTGAGCGCACAGCATTCAAGTGGACCATTGCACTGATGATTCTGGCATTGATACTCTGCGCCTTCCTCGTCTCAGTAGAAATGGGTTATTTCTGGCTCCTCCCGTTATTCCCATTCGGATTAATTCTTATTAAACCGGTGTTCAGGGCAATGAATGATGTCAGCTACAAGACAAAGTTTGTTGATGAAATGAATACCCAGACAATAAAAGTTGCAGGTATCTCACTTCTGGTCTATTGTGCACTCCGGTTTGTTGGATTCATGTGATTAAAAATTCAAGGAAAATTTGTGTCGGGTAAAAAAATTATTCCCAACGGTGCTGGTACCCGCGTTTCTCTAACGGCCGATCATCAATTATGACGATTTTCTCTTTTATTGTTTTCCCGATAACGGTATAGGATACGCCTTTAACCGGATGCTGTTGCGGGGGCAGGGTAAAAATCAGCTCATAATCCCCTCCGCCATAGAGAGCAAGTTCACGGGCCTGCTTTGCAGGAATGCCCGCAGGAACTGGTAGTTTTGTTGAATCAAGGGAAAATCCACATTCATTAACACTGAGCAGATCATAGAGCGAAAGCGCTATCCCGTCACTGTCGTCCATCATCGCACTAACACCTGCCTTTCCAAGATGCTGACCTGCCTCAACCCGGGGTTGTGGTTCAAAGAGGGCCATTTCGTACTGGGCGTACCCGTCAAGGTACGCCTGAGCCTGGCCAGGAATCCCGGTAATACAGATAAGGTCACCCGGTTGTGCACCGGTTCGATGCACAATATGGGACTTGTCGACAAGTCCGAGACCGGTAGTAACAACGGTAAGCTCTTTATGCCGGTCTATATCCCCACCAATGATCACAGCACCAAACCGTGTGCAACAGTCTTTCGCACCCTGCATGACCCCGGCCAGGTTCTGCCAAATATCAAGCCCGACAGCAATTAGGAGATATTTTGGCTCTGCGCCCATACTCGCAATATCGGAGAGCGTAACCGCTGCACTCATCCAGCCGATCTGCCAGTCACTCATGCCTTCAACAAAATCAGTAGTACGGTGGAGCATGTCCGTTGTTACCACCATAACCTGATCGCCACAGGGTATTTCAGCACAATCGTCAAGGCATTTCTCTTTTCCGACAATTCCCATAACGACTTGTAAAAGCTCCCGATCATCCACTCTTGCGCACCTCCTTACCCCGTTCGCTCTTATACTCTTTGAAGATGTGCTCGATCATTTCAGATTTCTTTTCCCGTTCATGTTGGTCCTGTATCTCCTGCCAGTGCATAAGGGCAGCTTCAAGTGTTTCCTTCCCACAGAGTCCCCGCTTTCCTCGTATCTGAAGACCGGAGTCCTTATCAGAAATAAGAGGGACGCCCAACTCCCGGAATACCGGAAGCATCATGGGATCACTCTCTGCAAGAACCGCAGCACCAGTAAAAACCGCTTTTATCCGGATTCCTGCGAGATCCTTAACCACACTTCTTCCCCAGCCATCAAGCCGGGTCACAAAGATAATGTCTCCTTCTTCTATGCCAACATCCTCAGTGAGCCGGCGGAGCCCGTCTTTTGTCAGACCCTCCATCACTTTGACCGGCAGCACATCACCATCCATTGAAAGCTCAGCAAACTGTTTGATGCGTATGATGCGTTTGGAAAGATTACGGTTATGCCGCGCTTCCTTTCGCAGCCGTTTTTTTAAGCTCTGGATAATAGCATCTTTTTTTATTACTTCAGTATCCTTTGCAATCTTTGCATCCTGTGACGTATGGATTTTCCGGACGCGGGCATGGAGCCTCTGGATTTCATAATCCTTTTCCTTAACTTCTTCCTGCAGCTCTCCGACAAATGTTCGCAGGCGCTTGACCGTTCCGTCAAGTACCCTTACTTTCTCGTCATGCTTTACTTCCACAGGAACAGTAGGTGCATCGATTGACCGTGCCGGCGTTACAGAATTCATTTCACCAATGACCTGATCCAGTGACTGCCCTCTGATAACCCGTGCCCGGACTTCGTCAAGATCATGGCCAGGGGGAATTCGCTTCAGTAAGTTCTGGAACTTATGCCGGTACTGGCGATATGCATCAAGTGCGGCAGAAAGTGCGTCCCGCTCATGATCGTTTCCATGAGGAAAAGCTGCGGTAAGTTCTATCTTTGTCTCAACACTCACATCCTGTTTCGGGGTATACGCAACAGCAGAAAACGCCCGCCGGATTTTCTCTACAGAGTAGGGCATTTCCTGCACATCTGATGCGATTATGAGGGGCTTTCCTACTCGGTAGAGAGACTCAACAACATCTCCCATGTTCAGCTGCCGAGAACTTGCAAGATGAAGCAGGTTGCCATCAAGATCGATCGCTGCAACCGCTGTTGTCGTACCGGGATCAATTCCTACAATCAGGTAGCGCGGTTTACCCGACAAAGGGCGGAACCGGATCCGCTCGAGGCGTTTACCATTGATCCGAACCTGAACATCGGAACCACGGTACGTAGAGACAGGGATCTGATCTCTTGTTGCAAAGACCCGGAATGCCACCCTGCTGCACCCGCCAAAGGCACGGGTTTCTTTTTTTTCGTACCGGAGCCCCGCTGCAATAAGAGCCATTTCAATCTCTCTCCCTTTCAACTGCACAGCCCCATGTATTTTTCGCACATAGCGGTTCTGGCTCCACCCGCCTTTTCCCAGTGACCGGTGCCGGCTTACCACAACCTCGCTTTCATTTTCAAACGCGATTACCTCTGCTCCTGCACCAAGAGAGGCCACGTGTGCTGCTGTGCGGGCTTCAGCAAAAGGATCAAACCGGTTAAAGCTGATGTTGTACCGGGCAGCAACCTTGCCGAGGGTCTCCTTACGTTCCCCACCCGTTACCTGAACAAGCCGGGTCTGCGGTGGCAATGCCTGTAAAAAGAAAAAAAGATCGTGCTGGTCAGCAGCAATTTCCTGGAGGCTGTCCACGGCAAGTATATCGGGATGTTCTTCATTAAGCATCCGGAAGAGCCGGAACATCGAAACCTCAGACTCGCTCTCAATGTCCTGTCCCTCCATCCGCACAAGGGCATACATCGGCCGCCGTGACCGTGACCTCACCGAACCTTTGATGATATCAATGCCAAAGACCCTTAATCGATCACGCATCGTATCGCATCCCCGCGATCATACTGCACGTTATATTTCCGTTTAAAAAACGTGAGGATATTATCGATGTCACGCTCCAGCATTGAGGCAGCATTCGGGTGAGTGGTTCCTACCCACTGTGGCCAGTCAATGATAACGCACCTCCCCTCCTCCATGAGAATGTTATATTCTGAAAGGTCGGCGTGGATAATTCCCAAACGATAGGCGATACCAGCATTGGTGAGGATCTCATCAAGCACTTCTTCTGGCTCTTCAACGCGGCAATGATTAAGATTCGGACCGGTTATCAATGCCATTACAACTGTATGACGGTTTTGTCCGATGGGCAGGGGGACACTGACTATAGGGTGCAAGGCGGTAAGTGCCTGATATTCCCTTTCTGCCGATCTCCGGGATGCAATCAGCCAGGGACAGTGTCCTTCCTCAGGCATGTAATCCCGGTTGAGCCGTGCTGATGAGAATGAACGCTGTCCAACCCGGTGAAACTTGATAGCAACCGGACCTAGCCCGAGTGCTTCATACACGACGGACTCCTTTCCCTCGCCAATCTTCGATCCGAGCGCAGATATCGTCCCGTTCCGGGTGAGTGTAGTCAGCGCGAGCGCATCGTAACCGCCAAAAACAAGGGAATATCCATCATACGGCACGGGATTAAACCGTACCATGCCCCATTCAATCAGACGGGAGAGGCGGTAGTTTACTTCGGATTCTGATAGTTTGGTTGCAATTTTGATCTGTTCCAGCGGAACCCATGCGTAGCGTTTCATCCCACGCTCAAGTGCGTTGAGGATGGATTTTTCATATTTGTTCAGGTTGCGGATATGCTCCGCGGCGACGACCATAATCGTAGAGTGGTTATGTGTAAGACTATAAAATCACATCTTTAGCTGTCATGTAAACAACAACCAGCGCAACCTTAAACATCTTTTATCGTCCAGATAAAAAATGGATTTGACGAATGCAATGCGACAAGTGCATGAGGAACGCAGTTCTTTTCCAGGAATATTCCGGGCAGCACCTTTGCAAACAACATTTTGAAGCTGATGTTGAGGCAAAAGCGAAGCATGAGATCCGCAGGCACCGGTGGATGACCCCCGGGGATCATATCGCGGTTGCCCTCTCCGGGGATCAAGGCAGCACTGCGCTCCTGTATTTTTTAAAAAAACTTACATCAAATCGTCGCGATATAAGGATTTCCGCGATCTCAGTAGATGAAGGAATCGCCGGGTATCGTGACCCTGAATATACGGTGCGGATCGCTGAATTGTTGGACACTCCCTGTATCCTCGGATCCTTTCAGGAAAGCTTCAGGATTACCCTGGATGAGATTGTACACACAAAAGGTCAGCTTACCTGTACGTATTGTCGTGTACTCAGGAATTACCTGCTGGATCGGATTGCCATGGAATATGGGGTAACAAAGCTGGCTTTGGGATGTACCCTTGACGAAGGGGCAGGAATGGTACTGAAGAACTTACTCCGTGGAATTCCTGAGAGGCTGGTTGTTTCAAAGAGAGTTGCCAGGGGAAAAATTCCCTTGATCCGGCCGTTTATCTCAGTTCCTCATAAAGAAGTGGCACTCTATGCAGATCTTCATGTCAAAATCTGCGACCAGTCCCTCTGTCCCTATAAAGACACACCGTTTGAGAAGGATGTACAGACTTTACTGAACGAGTTCAGCATTCGTCATCCGGCAACAAAATACGCACTTATGAGCCTGGAAAAAAACCTTGGTGGTGCGTGTGTTTCGATAGCAGATTCAATTCCTTTATGTGAGAAGTGCGGTCAATATACAGATGGGATATGTGGGGATTGCCATATCATCAGTGAGGTGGTAGCCCATGGCTGTTAGGCGGGGAAGAGTGTGGAGGGCAATCCGAAACTCTCCCGGCATACAAATCTCCATCTATTTCTTTGCATTCGCCCTGCTTGCAGGTCTCAATACGTATCTGTTTTACTCTTATTATCCACTGCTGGAGAACAAACCCCTTTCATGGTCTGAATCACTTCTTTTTGTTGTCGAATCCATGACAACGGTCGGGTACGGGGAGTTGTTGCCATTCTCCAGCGAAATTACCCGATTGCTTGCCATTCAGATCATGTTGTCCGGTGTGATCATGATCTTCGTTGTTATCCCCCTGCTGCTTGCCCCTTTCCTCACCACCCTTCTTGCTCCTGCACCTCCACGAAGAACCCCGCACCGTCTCTCAGGGCATACGGTAGTAATGGGATATGACGAGATCACCAGTTCTGTTATTGACAGCCTTGCCATATCAGACCACGATATAGTTATCATTGAACAGGACAAAGCAAAAGCCCTTGAAATTGCAACCCATTACCGGAAACGTGCTTATGTAATCTGGGGAGATTTCAATGACGCCGGTACATGGTCAGCAGCACATATAGCGGGTGCACACTATGTTGTTATCTGCATGGATGAGCGGCAGACAGCCAGCATCGTTCTCGGTATCCGGGAACAGGTAAAAGGTAAGATCATTTCGGTTGTAGATAAGCTCTCTTTTGACCGGTATCTCCGGTATGCAGGTGCGGATTATGTGCTATCTCCCAAACATACCACGGGAAAGCTTTTGGCACGCCATGCCGTCTTCAACCCTGGCGGGGATAACGAACTTGATATTCCCGGGCTGAGCAGGATTAATCTTGATCTTCAGCATGCCGGGGGTCAGGATCTCAGGCTTATCAACATCCCCCTGGTCTTCGGGTGTAATGCTGCATTTAAATCCCTGATCGATCTTCATCTGTTTGAGCGGTTTGGCATTATCATCCCGTTTCTGTGGAAGGCAGGAAAATTCATTCCATCTCCCCATGAGGATATTGTCATCGATAACACGACATCCCTGTTCCTTTTTGGCAGGGCTGAATCCATTGTCGCAACGCTCAGGGAGGAGTTCAATACAGACGGGTGTACAGATGCTTTGGCAGTTATAGCCGGTTTTGGGGATGTTGGTGCAGGTGCATACCATAACCTTACAGCATCCGGCGTTTCCTGCATTGTTGTCGATTCGAAAAAACAGGAAGTAGAGCAGGTTATTGGCAATGCAGAAGATGAGGATGTGCTAAAAAAAGCCCGTATCGAAGAGGCACGATTCTGTATTGTTGCTTTGAACGACGACGATGTGAATATATTTACTACGCTTATGGTCCGGAACCTGAACCCGGTTATCAGGATCCTTGCGCGGGCAAACGAGCCGTCTTCAGTAGAGAAACTCTACCGTGCGGGTGCTGATTATGTTGCTCTCCTTCCCAGGATTGGAGGGCAGACGATTGCCAGGATCATTCTTGCTGACACTATTACCATTCTTCTTGAACTGCCAAACAATGATCTGGTGATCCTTAATCAAGTACGGAGCACCTATCCGAAACCGGTTAGCTGGTTCATCAGAAAAACCGGAGTCCGTATCATCGGCATCGAGAAACCCGGCCGTTCTGTTGTTGCTCCCGATCCGGAGGAGATTCTTACCGAAGGGGATTCTGTTATCGCTGTAGGAACTACCGAACAATTGAAAAAGTTCATCCGACTAATCTAAACGGGGTGAAGTGCATGGTAACAGAACTCGGGTGCAGGATGGGCCTGGTAGAACAGATGATCCGGTACGCATACTGGACCAGCGGTTGCAAGGGAATTGTCGTGGGACTAAGCGGTGGTGTTGACTCAGCGGTTGCAGCAGCGTTCTGTAGCCGGGCGATCGGAGGCGAAAAAGTGCTGGGACTCTCCCTTCCGTCCTCAATAAGCAACCCGGCAGATATCAAAGATGCTGCAGCGCTCTGTAAACAGACTGGTATGATGCACCGGGTAGTAAGCATAGAACCCATGCTTGAAGGATTCAGATCCATGCCGGAATTTAAAGAGTCACGTTACCTGCTCGGCAATCTGATGGCACGTACCCGTATGGCTGTTCTCTATTATCACGCCAACCGCGACCAAAAAATTGTCTGTGGGACTTCCAACCGAAGCGAATATATGCTCGGTTACTGTACAAAGTTCGGCGATAACGCAGCAGACTTCCAGCCTTTGCTGCACCTTTATAAAACTGAGGTTTATGATTACGCTCAGGAACTGGGAATTCCGGAGTCAATTATTAAAAAGGCACCCTCTGCCGGCTTATGGGAAGGACAGCACGACGAAGAAGAGATCGGTCTTTCCTATACAGAAATTGATCATGCACTCCGTGCACTTGAGCTGCAGGGCTGGATGGCAGAAACACCCAAAGAAGAAAAGGTGTTTGAGCTCGTGAAAAAAAGTGAGCACAAAAGACTCCTGGCACCTAACCTTTTAACAGGACGGAAAATACTGTAAGGAATTTTTCCGGGAAATTAAGAAACGAGAGCGCATCCTCGTTACCGATCAGGTTATACAGTGGTGCCTTGTATATGCGATGCGTCCCAATCCCGCAGCCTGGCCCGATATACCTCATAGGGGGACAGACAGGATAATTGGAGTTTTTTTGCATACTTCCTGAACACATCTCATAATACGCAGCACCATGGTATTTTTCGTATTCGCCATACTCGCTTTCAAATGACGTAGATACAATATTCGCCATGACGAGAGTTGAATCCGGAGAAGGGTTGATGGAGATGTGCCCATATTCCGGTGGGATGATTACAAGATCGCCGGCACGGGCATCGATCATCACTATATCGTCCAGTGTCCGTGACTGGAGAAGGTAGTGTGCCTGGCCTTCAAGGACTTCATAGATCTCCGGATAGCCGATCCCTGCCGGATTCTTCGGATGATAATGTCCCTTGGTCTTTACCCATTCATCACAGAGAGTCCGGGAAGGGATGACCGTAAGGTCGTAACGCAAATTGTGGTGACGTAACCAGTTCCAGTCTGCATCAGATTTGGCAAGATTCCGATACATATAATAGAGTGGGCCGCTGTTCTCACACGAAGGATCGGCCAGGACAGAACGCATCTGCTCAATTGTCCGAACCGCAGGTTGTGGCAGATCCCCATCCCATCCAAGCATCATTTCTTCTTTCGCATTACAAGTAAATAATACCCGGCGCCAATACCAATCAGGACGGTTAAACCAATTGCGGCCAGAACCTGCACTAATCCACCCGATGCCGGTTTTGCCTGAACCTGGACGGGTACGTTAAATGTATCTGAAACCTGGCTGTTGTCCAGTGCGTCACGATACCTTACCTCGGTATCAAGCGTATAAATCTTGGCAATCGCTGCATCATCTACGCTAACCTGATAACGTGCAGTTGCTTTTTCGCTAGGTTTCAGATCACCAAGATAAGCAGTGTCATCAATGCTCTGAAAGGGTTCGACAACTGACAACCGTGTCTGGGCATTGTACGCTATCGAATCACCGATGTTCTGATATTCAACTTCGATAACGCCCTGTGATCCTTGCAGAACCTGAACCGTTCCCGATGTTATACTAAAGATGATTTTTCTACCGATAGGAATTCCAATTGTTTCGGTTGCCGTGGAAACTACATCCCCATCCCGGTTTTCATACATGACTACAACATTAACCGGATATGTCTGGTTTTCAGCTTCGCTGGAAATCGCTACTTTATATCTGGTGGATACCGTTCCATTACGGGGAAAATCCCCAATAAAAACGCTGTTGTCGGTAGGTATGATCGGACTTGCGTCATTGCGGATTAGTTTTACAACTGCTTTTTTTCCATCCTCAATACCTGCATTTTTTATTTTCAGGTTAAGGTAACCTTCAGATCCGACATACAGGTTTGCCGGAACCGATTCAAGGACTTCGATCCTGACCTGGGGCTTGATTTTTATTGTGATCGGGATGGTCTCGCTTACTTGTTTGTAATTGTACTGGAGGACGTCCGACGAACCCTGATCTGACGATGCGAGATAGGCGTACATGATAGTCAGGGGCAGATGGTATTCTCCTTCTGTGGCATCAGATAATATTTTTGTATGGAATGAAACGGTATTTACTCCCTGGCTTTTTATATCCCCAATTATCTGGGGGTCGCTTTTAACAACAACCGGGGCATCACCCGCTGAAATCCCGACGGTAACTAACTTTGCTGTTGTAGGAATATCGTCTCGTTCGATGGTTCCTATAGTTGTGAATTCAAGATTGTTCACGCCACTGTTTTGCACCGTAACAAAAATAGTAGTATCCTGACCCGGGGTAAATTCGTTGGTTCCGGCTATTGCTGCCGACATCAGAGGGCTTCCGCCAAGATATGTTGTCACTCCCATTACTGGCAAGCAGCAGAATAGCAACACAAGAAAAATAAATATTAGTCGGGTATTTTTCATAGACCATCACTTGTTGTTATTGTTATAACAACATTTATTATTGCAGGATATAAAGTGATGTTTCAATGAAATTGCCGTCAGAAAATCCAGTTCGGGTTATTGAATGTCTCAAATCACTCGGTCTGACAAAATATGAAGCACTCGTCTACATCGCACTCCTTAAGCTGGAAAGTGCTACGGCAAGTGAGATTCATGAGATCTCCGGAGTTCCACGCGCATCGGTATATACGGTGATTGATCAGCTTCTTGATAAAGGACTCGTCTCAGTCTCTCAGTCGGCACCCAAACGATTTGCAGCCTTTTCCCCGGAAGATGCCCTTACCAAACTGATGGAGCATATCGAAAGAGATGCACAATTTGCACGCGATTCCTTATCGCTGATATATCGTGAACGGGTTGGCCCGGGCTCGTCAGGTGAGGAACTCATCTGGAATATCTACGGTATCGAAAATATCAAAAAAAGATTCACCGATACGATTTCCCATGCAAAGCAGGAGATCAGAATTATTGCTCACCCCCAGTTTTTATCACCGGATATTCAACAGAAACTCATCTCTACGGCAAATCATGTCAAAGTCGAAATTATCACACCTCACTGGGCTGCTGAGATACCCAAAAAAATGAGAGTATATGTATTAAAACATCCCGAGATCCCAAAAGAGCTTGATAAGGCAAAAGATATGATGGCCGGCGGAGTCTGTATCATTGACAATCGGAGCGTAATGGTCATCGTCGGTGTAGGTGAGGAGGATGCAGTTGCCCTGTTTTCAGAATCTGAAGGTTTCGTCCGTTTCTTTGTGCGATATTATACCCTGATCTTCGACTGGGCCAAAAAGGCCGGATGAAAAAAAGAATTCTTTTTAGTAATCCCTGATCTCATCCATCTGCGAGATTTCCATCAGTCCCTTCATTGCCTGAGTCTGCACCCAACGACCACCCTCCCGTATTGCGGCCATCGGATTCGTGCCACCAACGGCTGCCATTGCAATGAACTGCGGGCTGACAGGAACACCGAGCAAAGGCAGGTTCGGCATACCCAGCTCGAGAATTCCGGTGAGGCTGCTGCTCGAAAGCTCGTCAAGCACTGTGCCGACCTGATGTTCAGCTTCCATATGAAACTCCCTGATATTTGCAAGGATTGACCCGCTTCCCGTGCGCATTACACTGGTAATAGATGTTGTCTTCTGGGAAAAGAGCACCTGAAGAGGATCGATAGTCGTGTGTTCATACAGGATGATATGGGTAAACCGCATTGGGGTACGTTTTTCTATCTCAACAATTCCCCCACCAATTGGGGTGATTGGAATTCCCCGACGGATCAAAAGACCATCGAACGTTATACTGCATATCGTACAGATTCCGGTTAATCCTTTCGGCACAGTATAATCTGCAATTTTCTCGCCGGAAGAGAAGAATCTGACACTACCACTCACCGTTACACCGGTCTTATATGCATCTTTAAGCGTCGAGATTGCAAAATCGAGATCTTCGTTTTTAATCAGCGATAAGTTATAAACAACGTTGCCTTCACCCGAAACCGGATCAAAAGTCACCTGCATAGCAAAATCTTCAATGCTGTGGTTAACGAATTTGAGCGGAACGGTCATTAAGTAATTTCAGACATCGCAATAGAAAAATTGTTCTATAAGACCATGGCAATTTATTTATGATGGAACACGACATGCGGGAAAAAGCCAAGAATGCGATGCGTCTCATTCTTGAGGCAGCCCGTTTTGAGGTCGAAGAGGTGGATGAACCTCTCGATCTTTCTGCGGTACGCGACAGCACCTGCCTTTTGGTACTCTGTTCAAACGACGGTGACCTAATCGGGCAGTTTGACAAAACAAATTACAACCTTATGATCGACGACCATGAGATGAGCTGCAAGAAACTCCTCTTTTCTATAGATAAAGAAATTGTAACGGAGAACTGTATCCACTGGGGTGTTGACGAATTTGTCCGGTTTACCGGTGAGGCAGTGCTGGCCGACATCCTTAACCGTGAACTAGCGCTGGATCTCACACCATCAAAAGGTAAGAAAACCTCAGTTACTGCTGCATCAACAGGGCAGGAAGTCCCCCGGAAAGAGGAGTCCTCTGGCATCACTATTCCGCATTACCCGGTAAAAATCACCGAACAGGCAGCAATGCGAACGGGGGGCGTTCAGGGAACCGCAAAACTCCGGTTTATACCGTATTATCTTTTTCACTACACGAGCATTGGCGAACAGATCTACAAAGACAGGCGTATTCCGTTTGATGCCGACGGATGGGGTGCAATTAATGCAATCAACGGCATAAAGATCGACCTTGATGATAAGCTGGTTGAGGAAACGGAGATTCCCGTAGGCGCAGAGGTTTCTGATCCCCACATCAGGAAAGATGAGGCAACAGAGCGAATTGTCAATGAGCTGATCGACCGGCTTACCCAGAAGGTCCGCATCAAGCAGGAGAAAGGTGACGCGATCTTCTACGAAGAGAAGATCCTCAAACCTGAAAAGAAAAATATCTCTGTTGATACAAGGCAGGTCTATATCCCGATCTGGCAGATACGGGGCAAAAAGATTGTCGAGGTTAATGCTTTTACCGGAGAGTTGCTCTCGGAACCGATGGATGAGGGTGTCGAAGTATTCTAAGTTATGGGGTTTTCGCGGGATGAAATTAACGGAAGATCTCCTGTGCTGCCCTCGCTAAAAGGAGCAGAATTTCCCTGATAAAGGAAAGGAATACCCGTGATTGTTGTTCTTGGGGGAGGGCCTGCAGGAAGGATTGCATCCATCCGTCTCGCATCCGCTGGTAAAGAGGTCCGGCTGATCGAGTGTGGAGGGATCGGGGGTCAATGCCTCCATTTTGGCTGCATGCCTGTATGTGCCCTGAATGATATCGCCCGCTTCATTCATTCGGCACGCACTTTTCATAATCTGGGGATTATTGATACTGTTCCTGATATCAGTTTTTCAACCATTTTTTCAGAAATGCAGGCAGTCCAGGAAAAAATCGCTTCTGTTCTGGATACCGAGACCAGATCTGCTGGTGTAAACATTATTTATGGAAAGAGCGGAAGACTCGAGGGTAAGAAGGTTTTTGCCGGAGATGAACAGTTGGATGCGGATGCGGTCATTGCCGCCACAGGTTCACGACCTAATATTCCTGCTATCGAAGGGATCGATCTCAAGGGTGTCTTTACTCCCCACACCCTCTTTGGTATGAAAGCCCTCCCCAAAAAACTGGCGATTATCGGGGGTAGTGTGATGGCTGCTGAATTTGCTTATATTTTTTCCATGTTCGGCAGCGAGGTGACCATTATCAGCCGGAGTACATTTCTGAAAAACACCGATAAACATCTTCGTGCCCTTGCAATCAGGGAACTTGAAAAGGTAAAGATTTGCGAGAATACCTGTGTACAATCGATATCCGGGAGATCGCACATCCACACGGTTCGTGTGAGATCAGACGACGGGGATGAATCGATTGATGCCGATGCAGCCCTCATCGCTGCGGGTCTCGTCCCGCGCTCCGAGATGCTGAATGGGGTAGAAAAGGGGTCTATCGGAGAGGTTATTGTTAATCGCCGAATGCAGACGAGTGTCCCGGAAGTCTATGCCTGTGGAGATGTGATCGGTCCTCCATATCTCACTCCTGTTGCCCGTTATCAGGGAATTGTTGCAGCTGATACCATCCTTGGAAAAACCCGCACAATGGATATGAAGTATATCCCGCAGTCGATCAATCTTGCCTATGAACTTGCTTTCTGCAATCCTGAAATGGCGGGAACAGCGTCACTTGCAATTCCCGGACCTGCCGGACCAGGAACGTTCTGGTCTGTCCCAACCGGAGATACCGGGCTCGCCAAGGTTATGCTTGATCCGGATAGCGGGGCCATTCAGGGAATCTGCTCAGCAGGACCTGGCGGAGGGCTCATTGCCGGTTACATGGCATTTCTTATGAAGCACCATTTTTCCGTTCATGATTTTGAGGAGTTTATCGAAGTCCATCCTTCTACGGACGGAGTTTACGGATTAGTAAAATATGCATCAGAGATGCTTAAAAAACAGAAAAAACCATGATGTGACTTTTTTTCTGTTATCTGATATACCGGAGAATGAACCCTAAATGTCAGGTTCATTTTCCGGCACGAAGGCTGAAGGTATTATTACGATAAGGATCGAATAATTACGATACATATCATCCCAGCTTCCGGGTGTCTTACGATGACCAGTCCAACCGAAAATACAGCTTTTGACCAGACACGGCTTGACAAGATCCGTGCACTCCAGGACAAAGGTATTACGATCTTCCCGTCTTCGTTTGACCGGCAGCACACGGTGCTTGATATCAAGACCCACTATGCAGATATCACCCATGAAAAGAGTGTTGATCCTGTCTCCACTGCCGGCAGGATTTACATTGTCCGGAACCATGGCAAAACCATCTTTGCTGACATAGGAGACGAGAGTGGCAAGATCCAGCTCTATATACGTAAAAACGATCTCGGCGAGGAGCAGTTCGAGCTCTTCAACCAGTTCATCGAGCGGGGTGACATCATTGGGGTTACCGGCCATGTGTTCCGGACAAAACTGGGCGAAATCACAATTTGGGTAGATACGTTTACTCTCCTGTGCAAGGCGGTCTGCTCCCTGCCCGAGAAATTCCACGGACTCACCGATATCGAGAAGCGCTACCGCCAGCGGTACGTCGACTTGATTGTCAACGAGGATAGCAGGCAGACTTTCCGGAACCGGAGTCGGATCGTATCCCTTATCCGACGGTTCCTCGATGACCGCGGCTTCCTCGAGTTCGAGACTCCTATTCTCCAGCCGGTGTACGGGGGTGCCAATGCCCGGCCTTTCACCTCTTACCATAACTTCCTTGACCAGAAACTTTTCCTCCGGATTGCTCCGGAACTCTATTTAAAACGCCTCGTGGTTGGGGGGTTCGAGAAGGTCTTCGAGATCGCCCGGAACTTCCGGAACGAAGCGGTGGACACCGATCACAACCCCGAATTCTCAATGGTGGAGATCTACTGGGCGTACCAGGACTTCAAGGACATGATGGCATTGACCGAAGACATCATCTCATCCATCGTCTTCGATGTCCATGGTAAATACGAGATCCCTTACGGCGAGACCACTCTTGACTTCAAGGGACCATGGAGGAAACTTTCGATGGCAGATTCGGTGTGGGAGGTTGCCGGCATTGACATTTTTACCCATTCGGTCGAAGACCTCCGGAAGCTTGCACATCAGCACCGGCTCGAGGACTGGGAGAAACCCGTGACCCAGCGGGAGTTTCTTGTAGCATTCTTTGAGGGACTTGTCGAGGAGAAGCTGATCCAGCCGACCTTCATCTACGATTATCCGGTCGAGAACTCTCCGCTCGCGAAACGCCACCGCACTAAAGAAGGTTTCACCGAACGATTCGAGCTCTTCATTAGCGGTATGGAAGTGGGTAACGGTTTCTCAGAGCTGAATGACCCGGTCGACCAGAAGGCCCGGTTCGAGGAACAGGACGAGAAACGGCGGCTGGGTGATGTGGAGGCACAGATGATTGATTACGATTTCATCAATGCCATTGGCTATGGCTTGCCCCCGACCGGTGGTGTCGGTATAGGCATCGACCGGCTTGTGATGCTGTTAACGAACAACAGTTCTATTAAGGAAGTTATCCTGTTCCCCTCAATGAAAAGCCTTCAGGCCGAAGAAGAAGGGGATGGAAAGGAACCCGGCAAGGATCAGGAAGGAGAATAATACCCCGTCTCCTGACGATCAGGACACAGGCCTCTGGACTCAAAAAAGCGCCACATCTATAGAGAGAGTGATCACCTATGATACGGTTCCTTATGATTGATTTTACATGCACGATAAACCTGTTCGAGAAGGATAAGCCGGACCATATGATGAGTGAATGTCATCTGCGAGAGGGAGAGCCGCAGGTCACTCTCTGCGAGAACGGCTGGGGAAAAACCAAGATCCCCGCCAATTAAAAAGGTAATCTGATTGTTCCCGGCAATCTCCCACTGCCTGATAGACTCGGCCAGCTTTTCGCTGGACCAGCAGAGTCCCCCGGCATCGAGCGCAGCCACAAACGAACCGGGGGGAATTGCAGCAAGGATGTGGACCCCTTCTCCATCTTTTACTAATATCTCCTGAGAGGGTGAAAGGTGGGTAGTCCTTTTATCTTCAGCTATCTCAAGGATATTCAGTTTCACGTACGGACGAAGACGCTTCTGGTATTCTGCAATACCCTCCTTCAGGTACTTTTCCTTGATTTTACCTACAGCGATTATGAGAATCTGCATGGGTCTTACCACGGGGAAACAGGTGAATTTCCCTGTCACTTGCCCAAAAAATATTATCCAAATATCTTTTTTGATTGTTCAAGTGCATCAACGGCCGGGAGCTTTTTGCCGGTCAGAAATTCAATACAGGCCCCGCCACCGGTAGAGATGTGAGTGAAATCATGTTCAATGCCAAGTTTTTCTATGACAGCAGCAGTGTGCCCGCCTCCGACGACTGAGAACTCCACATGCGAAGCCGCCCGGAGCAGTTCGTAGGTACCGGTTGCAAAGTCAGCATCTTCAAAGACGCCGGCGGGTCCGTTAAAGACAACAGTACCTGCCTTTTTAAGATCCTGAACAAGGGACGCAAGAGCGTCCATACCCAAGTCAAGGACGGGGGTATCTTCCGGAATCTTGTCAACCGGATATTCGACACGATGATTACCCTGTCTGACGGCAACAGATTCCGGTATTACCACACGGTCACGGTAATGGGAAAGAATCTCCTTTGCCTTTTCGATTTCCGGCTGGTATTTGAGCTGGGCAATCAGCTGGGTAGAGGGCTTTCCGATATTGTAGCCGGCGGCTATTAAAAAGACATTTGCAACAACACCGATTACCATAACCTGATCGGCAATGCCATTTTCCAGCACATGACGGGCGACATCAATAGAGTCATCCACCTTCGTGCCGCCAAGAACCATACAGACCGGGCGCGGAGCACCGGAAAATACTTTCGAGAGTGTTGAAACTTCCTTTTCCATTAGGAGTCCGCCCGCCGATCGCATGGCAAGCGGGAGACCCACGATAGTCGGTTGCGAACGATGGGCAGTACCAAATGCATCGTTTACAAAAACATCAGCCATTGAGGATAGTTTTTTTACCAGATGTGTCTTTTTTGCCTCTTCGGGTTTCAAAATCAGGTTCTCTTCTGCGTTGAACCTGACATTTTCCAGCATCAGCACATCGCCGACTTTCATAGCATGCACGGCTTCCCGTGCATGATGTCCAAATATGCTGTCAACGTATTTGACGGGTTTTCCCAGAAGGTTCTCGAGCTTCTCTGCGTGTGCTTCAAGCGTTGTGAAATCTTTTTTCCCCGGCCGGCTCTGATGAGTGACAATCACAACGCGGCTGTCAGAAAGGGTGCGGATTGTCGGAAGGTGCTCCCGGAATCGTTTATCATCGAGAATAATGTTGGAGGTGGGATCAATGGGGGAGTTGAGATCGAGCCTGAGGAGGACGGTTTTCCCGTTACACCCCAACTCCCTGATCGTTCCAATCTGCATCCAGACCACCTTCCCGATTTATGATGTGCTCCTCGCTTTGATCCTTTTCATACGGAAGAGCTCTTCACGCTCCATCTCATCGAGCCGCATCTTGATGAAGTCCCGGGCTCCGGTGAGTTCGGGAATTACCTTATATTCGAGGGCATTTACCCTCCTTTTTGTCTTTTCAATCTCATCTAGCAGACGCTTCATAGTGGTCTCAATCTCGGCACTCTGTATGATCGATTCGACAAGATCCTCAAATGCAGATGCTGTTTCATCAATCACGGTTGATGTACCGAGCACACCATAGCCGCGATCCACGAGACTCTTCTTCACCTTAGATGACTCGATCTGCGGGACGATGACTCCCATGATATTCTTGCTCTTCAGGGCAATCTCAGGGACTTCCTTGACCGAAAACGCCGCAGACTTTACACCAATCGCGCCTTCAACAGTGTTGGCAAGCGCCATCATCTCGACTGCACGCTGGTGGCGAACCAGAAGTTCTCCCTTAGTGTCCTTCGCATTGGCAAGGATCTTGAAAAATTCCAGGATAAGTCCATCGCGCTTCATCTTAAGGATCTTGTAACCGCGTTCAGAGAGCTGGATCTTCCGCTTCAGGTTGATCAGTTCTGAACGGGTCGGCTTTATATCTCGCAGCGCCATGGACACCTACTCCTTCTTTGCACCGGCCTTGAATTTCGGGTGGTACTTGTTGATCAGTTCGCGGTCAATACGGGTCAGCTGTTCGACCGGCAGCGTCGCGAGAAGGTCCCAGCCGAGGTTCAGGGTATCTTCTATCGTGCGGTCTTCGTCATAGCCCTGGCGGACAAAGCGGTTCTCAAAGATATCGGCAAACTCGAGGAGCAGGCGATCCCTCTCAGAGAGTGCGTCCTTACCGACAATGGCAACAAGGCCACGGAGATCGTTACCTTCTGCGTACCCGGCATACATCTGATCGGAGACCTTCTTGTGGTCTTCCCGTGTGTGTCCCTTCCCGATACCGAGGTTCATCAGCCGCGAGAGAGAAGGCAGCACATTAATAGGCGGGTAGATACCTTTACGGTGAAGATCCCGGTTGACCACAATCTGGCCTTCGGTGATATACCCGGTCAGGTCAGGGATCGGATGGGTGATATCGTCACCGGGCATCGTCAGGATCGGGATTTGGGTGACCGAGCCCTTCAGGCCCTTGATCATCCCGGCACGCTCATAGAGACAGGCAAGGTCCGTGTACATGTATCCTGGATAACCACGGCGCCCGGGTACTTCTTCACGGGCCGCACCGATCTGCCGGAGCGCCTCGCAATAGTTGGTCATATCCGTCAGGATGACGAGCACGTGCATACCGAGCTCAAAAGCAAGGTATTCAGCGGTGGTGAGGGCAAGCCGTGGTGTAATGATACGCTCGACGGCCGGGTCGTCTGCAAGGTTGAGGAAGACTACCGCTCGCTCGAGCGCACCGGTACGCTCGAAGTCCTGCATGAAATAATTTGCTTCTTCCTTCGTTATACCCATCGCAGCGAAGACAACGGCGAAGCTCTCGGTCGAACCAGGCACCTTCGCCTGCCGTGCGATCTGCAGCGCGACTTTGTTGTGAGGGAGACCGGCTCCAGAGAAGATCGGGAGCTTCTGGCCACGGACAAGTGTATTGGTACCATCGATGGTCGAGATACCGGTCTGGATGAAATCCGCCGGCATCCCCCGGGCGTACGGGTTAATTGCAGCACCGGTGATATCAAGTCGTTTTTCCGGGACAATTTCGGGGCCGCCGTCGATAGGCTTACCGCCACCGGACAGGATACGGCCGAGCATTTCACGTCCCACGGGCATCTTGATGGTCTCACCGGTGAAACGGACACCGCTGTCCCTGCCGATACCTGTCGTATTCTCGAAGATCTGGACCACTACCAGTTCATCGCTCGTGTCGAGAACCTGACCACGCTTAGTTGTGCCGTCGGAAAGAATTATGTGCACGAGCTCCCCGTAGGCAATCGGCTCGGTCTTCTCGACAAAAACGAGAGGACCGGCAATCTTGTTGATCGTCCTGTATTCCTTCATGCTGCCGACCTCAATGTGTTGAACTCAGCGTCCATCTCTTTCTCGATTTTCGCCAGTTCGGACTTATAGTCCTTGATGAACTTGATCTGGGGCAGCTCATTCTTCGATTTGACCCCGTTGATCTGCGCCGGGCTGACACCGGCAATCTGGGCGGCGTAGGCAAGTTCGGCAAAGAGCTTGATCGCCTTCATCATGTCGTACTGCTTTGTCATGTCACAGAATGTATCAACAGCATCGTACGCGTTCTGCTGGAGAAAGATCTCCCGAATCATACGGGCAACTTCGATAGTGACTTGTTCTGACTCCGGCAGGGCATCGGAACCGACGAGCTGCACGATTTCCTGGAGCTCAGCCTCTTTTTGCAGGACTTCCATAGCCCACGAGCGGAGCTTGTTCCACTCGGGGGATACTTCCTTGTCATAGTAGTCATGGAGTGCCTCGAGGTAAAGGGAGTAGGAGTTGAGCCAGTTGATGGCCGGGAAGTGCCGGCGCTGGGAGAGCTTTGCATCCAGTGCCCAGAAGACCTTGACGATACGAAGAGTGTTCTGGGTGACCGGCTCGGAGAAATCACCGCCGGGCGGTGAGACTGCACCGATTACGGAAACTGACCCTGATGCTCCGTTCAGGGTCTCGACAAGACCGGCACGCTCGTAGAACTCGGAGAGCCGGGCGGCGAGGTACGCAGGATACCCTTCTTCTCCCGGCATCTCTTCAAGACGGGAGGAGATCTCACGCATGGCTTCTGCCCAACGGGAGGTCGAATCTGCCATCAGGGAGACATCATAGCCCATATCACGGAAGTATTCCGCGATCGTAATACCGGTATACACCGACGCTTCACGGGCCGCAACCGGCATATTGGACGTGTTTGCAATTAGTACGGTCCTCTCCATGAGCGGTTTACCGGACTTCGGGTCCTCGAGATGCGGGAACTCCGTAAGGACCTCCGTCATCTCATTGCCGCGTTCTCCGCAGCCGATGTAGACCACGATTTCGGCATCCGACCACTTGGCCAGCTGTTGCTGGGTAACGGTCTTGCCACTGCCGAACGGCCCGGGAATTGCAGCTGTGCCGCCCTTTGCGATCGGGAAAAGACCATCGAGGATACGTTGCCCGGTGATCAGCGGAATCGTCGGGTTCTTCTTTTCTCTAACGGGACGGGGAACACGGACCGGCCAGCGCTGAATCATCGGGTACTCGCGGCCGTCATCAAGGATACAGATTGTTTCGTCAACGGTGAAGTCCCCGTTTTTGATCGTTTTGACCGTACCTCCCTTAACATTGGGCGGGAGCATAACTTTATGGACGATGTTGGTCTCCTGGACTTCACCGAGGATTGCTCCCGGTTCGACCATGTCCCCTGATTTTACCAGAGGCTTGAATGTCCATTTCTTTTCATGCGAAAGACCGGGTGCCGAAACACCGCGCTCGATGAAATTGCCCATCTTATCCACAAGAACCGCAAGGGGTCGCTGGATCCCGTCGTAGATACTGGTCAGAAGGCCTGGACCCAGTTCAACTGCGAGCGAAAGACCGGTGTTTTCCACCGGTTCGCCGGGCCGGATACCGGAAGTATCTTCGTATACCTGGATGATGATGCTGTCACCCTGGATCTTGATGACTTCTCCCATCAGCGCTTCTTTACCTACCTTTACCACATCGTACATATGGGCGTCAAGGTTGACTGCCGTAACGACAGGGCCGGCGATTCTTTTGAGAACCCCTTGTTTCTGCTCTTTTGCTTTTTTGGTTTTTACTTCCACAAATCAACACCCACCGATCTCTTGATTCTATCTCGCATAGATAATCCCCCTTCCTCGCCACCGATCGCGATCACGGTGGGTTTCACGGAGTTTTCAAGGGTAGTCCGAAGTCTCCGGGGAACGCGGTCCATATCGCTGCTGTTGAGGACGAGAATGCCAATGTTTCCATCATGAAGAACATTGTTGATGTATTCATTGAGTTTCTCGTCATTTTCTGCAGCGTATGTCTTTTTTATACCTGCAAGCCGGAACCCAAGAATAAACTCGCTGTTACCAATGACTGCAATCTCCATTTACACCACCAGATATTCAGCTATCCTTTCGGACGGAAGTTTCGATTCTTTTCCTCTGGCAAGCGCCCGGAGATTGAACACTTCATACTTTTTCTTTTCCAGGTAAACAAGGATGGGATGAATCGAGAACGGGTTACGCTTCGACAAGTGCTCCATCTGTTCCAGTTGTACACGAGTCAGTCTGCTCTCAACATCGTGTATCACTTTCTCATTTTTCAGCTCTTCAAGGAGTGATAATAAGAGATTGTTACGGATCTTTGCTTTCAGCTGATCGATAAACTCTGTCTGGTCCCTGATGTTATTCAGGTTAACAAAATCCGCGGATGAAAGAACACCCCCGGCAATATACATCTCACTGGCGTCTTCCTCAAAAGTATCCATTCGCAAGCGGAACAGAGTCTTGATATTCCGTATATGAATATCAAACCTGATGAAATCGAGGAACTGGTTTCCACCTTTGATCCCGCTTTCTGCCTCTTCGATAATTTCCGAGAAGAACTGTTTGTAGAGTTCATTTTCCATCCTTGAGAATGAACCACTCTCTTTGGCAGCCGGTAATTCATGGGAAATTACCTTGTAGATCCATTTGCCTTTGAGTGATTCAACTATCTTTTCGACACTGTCTTCAGTTAGAAGACGGTCAAGGATGCCCCGATCCAGACTGCCTGCAGGTACTAGGATTTCCTTGATCTTCCCGATCTTTTCTCCCTGGGTCTTGCCCCGTAGTATGTTCAGAACGTTCTGGATATCCCAGCGGCGGAGATATGATCGGGTGAACTGTTTTAAGTTTCCCGGGGTGATCTCCAGAATTTTCTGGTATTCTTTGGCAAGGTTCCAGCTCAGGGCAACTTCAATAAGGTCGATACCCTTAAAGACTGTACTTAGCTCGTCGATCTCCTCTTTATATTCGGTTTCCTGGATAATACGGGTTATTTCTGGGAGGCTCATATTGAGCATCCGCATATACTCCTCACGGGGAATGAGCTTCGATTTTCTCACCCGCATCCTGGTACAAACGTAAATGTATGGTGCAAAGACACTTTTCACTGCAACCATCGTTCTACCTCCTTAACCAAACAGGATGTCAGATGCATCTTTCAACCCGGATTCCCACACTTTTGCAAGGAACGTGCGGTAACTGTAATCAATCTGC